>ULOD01029712.1_pt1 | contig 27048 bp, 27 predicted proteins | sample 1952351 | NCBI WGS metagenome assembly ULOD01 (sample SAMEA4835596, study PRJEB28245) | human gut metagenome | biome: gut microbiome; material: fecal sample | place: Denmark | collected 2008 | reverse complement strand
CAGCAGGTGTTTCGAGTCTTCTATTTAACAACGCAAAAGCATCGTCAAATGCTTTGCTTTTATCTATAAAAGCCGACCAAGCAATTACTTATGGAATTGTGTTAAGCATTGAAAAGATGCTTAATCGTTACATTCATACTCTCTCACATGGAAAAATGTTTAAGATATCATTTTTGGATGTAAGTCGTTTCAATCGCAAAGAAGCTGGCGACTCGTATCTAAAAGCCTGTCAATACGGATTGCCGATGGTTTCGTATTATTGTGCATCACAAGGACTTAACCAGTCAGACATTGACAGTATGCACTTTTTGGAAAACTCAATTATGGGCATTCCCGATAAGTTTGTTCCATTGAGCAGTTCAGCTACACAGAGTACAAAGGCAGCGGATAGCAATGGAGAAGCGGGAGCACCAACCAAAGATTTAGGAGAAATCAGTGACAACGGTGAAATTGCTCAGGAAAGAGACGAAGAGTAGTGAAATTTATTTATGTAACAAATGAAAAAGACAAACAACTGTTAATCAATGCAGGGTATTCTCTTATTTCTGTTATTGACAATAAGAGAAAATGTTCTACAAGCCCAACACTATATGTATTTGAGAACAAATCATCACTCTCAAATAATAAAGCTTTATTTGAAAATGTGGCTTGTGTTTATTCAGACAAGTTAATGTTTTAAGCCTCGCTCGTTATAGAGTGGGGCTTTTTACATATTTAAAATCATCTGGAAGGTGGTGAGTAAGAGTGAAGCAAGATAAAAAGCGTGTGACGATTCAATATAGTATCCCTAATCACATTATACAGTACGACAACGAAGAAAAAATCAATAGTTCTTTTGCAAAAGGTGTAATTAAAGTGGCTTATACGGGACTTAATCGCAATAAGACATACATATCGAAAGAAGCATTTGAAAGAGCTATTTGGTCAATTTTTAATTGTCCTGTTGTTACTCACTATCTACGAGAAGAAAAGGATTATGGTGGACACGATGTTGAGATAATCACAACAGACACAGAAACAGAATTGGTTAATTTAACAGAACCTATCGGAGTAGTGCCTGAATCTGCAAAGTATTGGTGGGAATCCATTGAAGATAGCGGTGGTACTCATGAATATCTGTGTGTTGAAGCTTATTTATGGACAAGGCAAGAAGGTGTGTATAAATTACTTTCCGAAAACAGTGCATCTGAGTCAATGGAGATTTCTATTATAGATGGTGAAATGGACGAGCATGGAGTATATCAGATCAACGATTTTGAATTTGAGGCTTTTTGTGTTTTAGGCGAAGATGTTGAGCCTTGTTTTGAAGGAGCATGTGTCGAAATGTATTCTCAAAGTGGCACTCATGACAAATATAGCGAGATGATGAAGGATTATAAAGCTATGCTCTCAGAAATAAGTAAGAGCACACAGAAGAAAGGAGGAGATATTATGGATAAGAAACAAGAGCTGATTAAAAACTATGCAGTAGATGTAAGTGATTTGGATATTGAAAATATTTCTATCGAGGATTTAACATCTGAGCTTGAAAGCAGAAAGTTTGCTTTGGAGTCTGATGTTTGTCAGAAATTAATCCATGCAATGGATGATAAGAAAACAAAGATTACTCTCGATGATGATTCATTCTATGAAGTGCGCAAGTATTGGTTTGTGGACTACGACAGTGAGTCTAAAGAGGTATATTACGCAGATTGCGAAAACAGACAGCTCGTTGGCTTTAACTATGAACTTAAGGGTGACGATGTTGTGGTAGACGAATCTACAGCAAAGAGAAAAAAGTATGCCATTGTTGATTATGTAGAGGGTGACAAAGAGATAGAGTCTGCGGTGTTTAATATGGTAGACGAGGTAAAATCTCAGTTTTATTCGACACTCAAATCAAACAAAGAACAGTATGAAGCAAGTCTTGCAAGTATTACCGCAGAAAAGACTGAACTGGAAGAGTATAAGAAAGCAAAAGAAGCAGAAGAGCGTAAGTCACAGGAAGACGCTGTGTTTGCAAAGTTCAGTAATTTGGCAGGGGTTAATGAATACGAGACATTGAAAGCCGAGCATGAAGGCATGAACATTTCTGATATTGAAGAGAAATGTTATGCAATTATGGGCAAAAACGGCATGAGTTTTTCTAAGAAAACAGACAAGCCTCTGGCATTTGGTATTGATAAAAATGTAGGTGGCGTAGCGGATAAGAATAGTGTTATTGATGACACAAATGATTACGGTGGTCTTTTTGCCAAGTTTGGCATTAAACCCAAAGATTAAATAGAGGAGGCATTTATATGGCTGATGTAAAGCATGCTGTGTATAACAGCGATAATGTTAGTGCAACCACAGATGGTTCACTTATTGTTTCAATGAAATATATGGGTTCTGGTAGTGCAGCTACAGCAATTGATAACGGCAATATTGTACTTGTGGGTGAACTTATGGCAGGTGAAAAGCAGATTCATAAGGCAACAACTCCCGCAGCAAATTCCCCACGAGCTCAGCTTGCTATTGTTACAACTGTAGAGGAGGACAAGAAGGCTGTACTTAAATCAGACTCAAACCTTGAAAATTACACAAACGAAGCTGGTAAAACTCTTAGAGGTTTCCGTTTTCATACAGGTGATACTTTTAGTGTTTCTGCGGAAGCTCTTGATGGTACGCCGAAGAAGGGTGACGCAGTAGAAGTGCAGGCAGGCACAAAGATGAAGGTTGTTGAAACTGCAACAGCCGCATCAACACAGATTGGCAAAATTGTTGACGAAACAAAGTATAAGAGATACACACTCTATACAATTGAAGTACAGTAAGGGAGGATCGCATTATGGCAGATAATAATAGCATTGTTCAGCTTGCTGTTGACGCATATCACGGTGAAGTTGGTAAGTATTCAAATAAGGACTCAATGGAAGTTCTTAGAAAGTCTCTTGTTGAAGCTAATGGTGGTTCAACCAAGCTTGACTACAAGAGAATTAGAGACGGTAAGTGCGGTCAGCTCTTCTCAATTGTAGAGGAAATTCTTTCTCGCACTGTAGTAGAAGGTCTTCAGAAGAGTGACTTCTTTAACAACTTTGTTGAGTTTAGAAATATTGCAGCCGGTGATGTAAACGCATTTGAAGTACAGGATTCTATTCTCTATCAGGTTGCTGAGGTTGCAGATGGCACACAGGGCGTTAGAAGACAGAGATTTGGCGGTTATAATACTGTAACAATTGATACAACTCTCAAAATGGTAAAAATCTATGAGGAGCTTCAGAGAGTGCTTAATGGCACAGTGGATTTTAATACACTTATTGCAAGAGTAAGTGAATCCTTTAGTCAGAAGATTCTTGATGATATCTACAAGGTATGGGCATCTGCTACAGCAGACGATTTTGGCGGTGCAGCCTTCTTCCCTGTTGCGGGCACATATAGCGAAGATACTCTCCTTGACACAATTGCACATGTAGAGGCTGCTGCTGGTGGTAAGACAGCAACAATTTCAGGCACAAAGGCTGGTCTTCGTAGGATTGCTCCAAGCGTACAGGGCAGAGACTCACAGAGCGATATTTACAATAACGGTTATTATGGTAAGTATTATGGTTCTAATGTACTTGCAACTCCGCAGAGACATAAGATCGGCACTACTGACTTTGTATTTGACGATAAGACTCTCAATATCGTTGCAGGCGATGATAAGCCTATCAAGGTTGTATACGAAGGTGTATCAACAATTATTCTTGGCAACCCGACAGAAAATGCTGACCTTACATACGAGTACCTTTATGGTGAAAAGTATGGTATTGGCATTGTGCTTTCAGGTGGCGCAAACACTGGTATTGGTAGATATACTTTTACTAACTAATGATACTGATATTCGGGCGTAGTTTTAACTACGCCCGTTTCAACGAAGGAAAGGATAAATCAAATGGCAACAGCAGTTACAACAACACGCAGAACAACCAAGACAAAAACAAAAACATCTGCAAATACGGATGTTCTGGAAAATCAGCATATTAAATTAAGAAAAACACTTCCGCCTGAAGCTATTATTCCTGTAATTAACGGCTTTCAGGGCAAACTTATTGCACAGAACAGAAGAACTCACGAAGAATTTATATGGGAAGAGTTCGGTGATGTTCAGGATTTGACATTTGCAGATGTAAAGTCAATCTATTCCACAGATAAAGCCTTCTTTTCTAATAATTGGTTTTTATTTGAGGACACTTTAGTTCTTGAGGTACTTAATGCTGAAAAATATTACACCAATGCGCTCACAGTTGAAGACTTTGATACATTGTTTGACAAAACTTCCGACGAGATTAAAGCAATTGTTTCAAAATTAAACCGCTCTCAGAGAATGTCAGTATGTTACAAAGCACGCAATGCAGTAGCAAATCACGAAATCGATTCACTTTCGGTTATTACGGCATTAGAAGAGAGTCTTGGTGTCAAATTAGTCGATAGATAAGGAGGTTTCCGATGATAGTCTCTTATGATGATTTTATCAGAGTCTTTCTGGATAAAGTAAAAGAGTGGAAGTTTTTAGATCCTCATCTTAGCGATAAAGAAAAAACAAGAGTATGTGATGGATATTTAAAACGAGCATGTGCTTCTTTCAATAGAAAGTGTGGTTATAATCTTTACAATAGAGATGATACAACAAGAACATTTTTAGAGAATTTTAGCACTGAAGATGTAGACGAAATTGTAGACATTATTACCGAAGGTATGGTTGCACAGTGGTTTAAGCCATATGCAAATAACGCAGACAACTTGGAAAACACACTTAACACAACAGATTACAGTGGGTATTCACCTGCGGAAATTTTAAACCGTGTAAGAACAGCATATAAAGAGGCTGAAACATGTTTCAAAAACAGAGGAAATAATTACTCTTTTGAACACGGAGACTTAACGGATTTACATATATGAACAAACAAATATATTTGCATTATCTATCGTGTTTAATTAATCAGATATTTAAAATTCTACCCTTAAAAGAGCAAAACTCTGAATTTATAGATACTCATATCTCAGATATTATTAAAGAGTTAAAAGGGTTTGATATGCTTATTAAAGACACAGGGTATGACGCTGTGATTATGCGTATTCTTGCTATATTAAGCTATTACGAACAAAATATTTATGTCAGTAGCGTTGAAGATGTGAGACGAAATATTTTCAAAATGATTACTCTATGCGAAAAGCTTAAATATAGAATTGAAGGTGATAACTGTGTCTTTATGGAATGAGTATATGAATGAGTATGTTTCGTTGCCTCAAACTAAACGACAGCAAATGATAGAGCGTGTGCAGCAGCGACAAACTGAATTATTACGAAATAAGAACTTGTCTTATGTAACTGTAACAATAAACGGTGAAGAAAGAGAAGCTGTCATTACGAGGAGCGATAACGGAGATGATATTAAGAATTTACTCTCTCTCCCCAACGAAAAGTTTGAAAGAGGTTCTTTGGTAGAATGGCAAGATAATTATTGGTTGATTATATCGCATGATGTACAGGATGAGTTATACACAAGAGCAAAGATACAGCAATGTAACTACACACTCAAATGGATTAACAACAATGGTGACATAATCGAAAGGCATTGTATTATTACCAATAATGACCGCAATTCGTCTGGCGAAAGAGAAACTAAAGAAATTACTGTTGGTGACAACCGTTTAAACCTTATTATAGCTAAGGATAGTGAAACTAAAGAGTTATACAGAGGACAAAGATTTTTGGTTGATGATGTTGATGCACAACAGAACATACTGGCATATCAGATCACAAAACCTGACCGACTGCCGGGGCTTTATAATGGTAAAGGTGTATATACTTTTGGTTTAAAAGAATGTAACAGATCTACTAATGATAATACTGAATTAATGGTTGCTGATTATTACACCTTGATTAATAGTTCAAACAAAGACGATACAGATATTCCAACTTCTCAGCCATATGCTATTCGTATCGAGGGATGTGATGACGGGGTTTTGTATATAGATGAAGATTGTGAACTATCGTTTAGTATAGTGGATAAGCAAGGTGATATTATTCAGAACTCAAATGGGTACGAATACTCTTTAGAGAATGGCGAAGATTATGTATCAATTAAGCCAAGTGCCGACAATCATACCTTAACGCTTTATGTTCCGCTTAAATATTCATTTATTGGAAAAAGAGTTAAGGTAAGGGTTATGTCTTCATTATACAATTTATCGACAGAAAAAGAATTTGTGATTAAGGGGTGGTCGTAATGCAAGATGTTAAACATAATAGTTTTACAGGTATGACACTTCTTAAACAATTGATTAAAAAGCGTTGCTTAAACAATCAGAATATTGTGAATTTAATATGTATAGATACGGATAATGAAGATAGTTTCGTAGATGTAGTTAAAGGAAGTCACAGCCCAGCTAAATCGTTTATCAAGCTGTTTCCTTATGTTCCTGAGACTATAGAGGAACAAAGTGTATTTGTGACAATGCAGTCGGGGGTAACACAAGTCAACTCGTCGGCTGTAAAAACGACATCTTTAATGATTTATATATTTGCACACGAGCAGTTAATGGATATGTTGCAGGGCGTCCGCACTGATTTGCTTGCAGGATATATTGATGAAGAAATTAATGGCATGACAGATATTGGTTTTGGGCGATTAGAACTCGTATCGGCTAACGAATTTAACCCCATACAGGATTATTACGGACAAGCGTTAGAATATACCTTACAAGACCATAACCGCATAGGAAGCAAATTATGAGAAGTAAGGCAATTGATTTTTTAGATATAGACGAGATGACACTATATCGAGGCAAACCTATTAAAATTTCTACTCATCTAACTCTAAAACAACCAACACTTGATGATATATGTGACATTGGTGAGAAACAATATTTTGCAGAAATAGGTAAAATTTGTGCAACACCTTCTGATTACAAATCAGAATTATATGATGGTTTTGATTTATGGTGGGATGAAGTAGATGATTTTGATTTTTTTACTTTAATTTATAAATCCATAGATAGTGATATTTTGTCACTGCTTTTTGAAGAGAATATTAATTTACAAGGAATGGTACTGGTTAAAGATAATACTTCTCAAGATATTAAACTAATCGATACTAATACTCAATTAATTATTGATAGGTTTGTTTACGAAATTATAGTTAATTACATACGAAAAATTCACAGATTAAAAAAGCACGAAGAGAAAGGTGGAAACACAACCACCAAAAGGTTCATGGTAGATGAAGATAGGGATAACAAAAAATACGCTCGGAAAGAGCACCAAAAAGCACAGTCAACCCTACTCCCTATTGTTTCTGCGTTGACTAATCACGCAAATTTTAAATATAGCTATTCAACGGTTTGGAGTTTACCTATTTATGTTTTAATGGACGCCGCTGATCGTATTAACGCAATAAATGACTATGAAAACATTATGACTGGGTACTATAGTGGCTGTGTTGATTTAAAGAAAATAAGTAATAAAAGCATTCTTAATTGGATGCGTAATTTGTAGCACTCAAAGGGAGTGCTTTTTATTTTATAAGGAGGATTTATTATGTATAATATTGACAATCTTGTACTTGACAGGGTTACTCGTCTTACAAAGCAGGACATTAGTTCAGGCGATATTGAGTGGACAGCTAATCAGATCAAAGATGGCACACTTGAGTGCGGTGGCGAAGCAGTAAATGCTACAGATAATGTCGGTGCAACAATTGGTTCATTTGACAGAACTAAGACTTCAAAATTTACAGCATCTAACTCTGTTATTAATCTTGGTGTGTTTGCTGACCAGTTGGGTACAAAGAAAGAAGTTGGTGCCGCTGATAAGAAGGTTGTAACTAAGAAGGTAGATGTTCTTGAAGCAAACCCTACTGCTAAAACAATTACACTCAATTGGACTCCTCTCACGACAAGTCCTGTAACAGCTATTTGGGCACTTACTACAGAGGGCGGTCTTGGTGAGAAATTTGCAGTCACAGCGGGTGACCTTGCAACAAATAAAACAAACTTCACTATTGCTGGTAAAACTATCACTCTTGGTGATGATATCCCTGTTAAGAGAGAAGACGGTTCTCCTATGACATTTATTGTTATCTATAAGTGTGAGATGGAGAATGCGGTTAAGATTACCAACTCAAGTGATAACTTTTCTAAGGCTGGTACTTTTGTTCTTGATAGCATTTGTCATGATGTTTGTGATCCATCAACAAAGATTTATACAATTATTGTATTTGAAAGAGCAAAGCTTTCTAACAATTTTTCACTCGAAATTAAACCAGACGGCACACAGCCTATCGAATTTGAAGGTATGACTAACTATTGTTCTAAAGATAAAGAACAGTTCTATGTAGTTATTCCCGAAGACGAAGCTGAGGCATAATTATGGCTATCAGAAAGTGCCTCATTTGTGGTAAAGAATATGAAGCTTGTGTGAACTGTTCTAAATATGGTGGATGGAGGGCAGTTGCCGATACGCCAGAACACTATCAAATTTACTCGATTATACAGGATATGCGTCTCGGTGCTTCTCCGAAAGAGCTCAAAGAACAGTTTGCACAGATTAGTAAAGAGGCTACACAATCCATGATGCCAGAAATAAGGGATGTACTTATTAAGGGTAATGTTATTGACAATAGAGTAGCGACCACAAAGCGAGGAAAAACAGCAATTACAAAGAAAGCTGACGAAGATAATAGTAGTCAGAAATGATGTTCTTATAGGGAAGATGGGATTTTCTCCCTTATCTTCCCTATTCTTTTTAGGAGGTACATAAAATGCGAATTTTAGCGGTTGATCAGGCTCGCAACGGTGGTTGGGCGATATACGACTACGAAAAGCAAAAGCTTGTAGACTATGGCAGTTTTAGTTTTCCTAATGGTAAATACACATTTTCAGAGGCTGTTTGTGAGATTGAAAAGTATATTAGTCAACTTATCACAAAAAGAAAGATTTCAGTTGTATTTCTTGAAGATATTAATTTGAGAGCTAATGTATCAGTATTTAAAAATTTGGCACAGTTACAAGGCGTATTGATTAACCTCTGTGAAAAAAAACATTATTTATACCAACTCATATCACCCTCTGTGTGGCAAAATTATTGCAACGCAAGAGGCAGAACAAGTAAAGAAATTAAAGCAAAAATCACTGCAACTATTCCTAACGATAACAAAGCGAAAAAACGAAGCAAAATACTATCATTACAGTATGTAAAGAATAAATATGACATTGATACCGATAACGATAACATTTCGGATGCTATCTGTATCGGAGATTACGCTGTACATAACATTAACATACAGCACACGGAATGAAAGGATTTTATATATGAAAAAAAGCACAAATAAAAAAAAAGATTATAAAGAAATTCCAGTAATGACTTTTGGAAAAATTTATTACGCAGAAAAAAATGAGCCAAAGTTTTATGATTATGTATTTCATTCAGTAACAACAGATGATAAAAAGCCTGAAGAAATAGAACACATCTCTTTAAGAATTAAACATAGTATCGGAGCAGTACGCCTTTCAAATATCTGTAGTACAGTAGCGGAAACTGTATTTGATATATCAGAAAATAGATACCTTCCCGAAATCACATCTACATTGATTGACATGCAGATTCTTAGAGAGTATGCAAATTTTGCAATTCCTACTGTTTTTGAAAAAATGTATTCTTTTGTAACAGAAACAGGTGTTGCAGAGTTTGTTAAAAGTAAAATCAATCAAAAAGAATTGGCGTTAATATATGAAGGTGTTCAGAAGAGAATTGAATATATGCAGAAAAAGGAAATCTCCGAAAAGACCTATGAAACTGCATTAATTATGAATCAGTTTAAAGCATTAACTGAAAACATATCGTCTATTGGCGATAAGGTAGACCTCAATAAGATGATGGATATGGTAAACCACATTATCAAAGAGGAAGAAGATAAGCCAAGCAACAGTCCACTTCCCCTCTTCCCTTCTGCTAAATAAGGGGCTGGTGGTATCAAGACTTTCAATTCGTATGACACATTTGTCAAAGCAATTAACAAGGCGGCTTCTCAGGTCTTAAAAACCGATATTGCTCAAGATATTAAAGGCAAATTGAGAAAAAATATCAAAGCAGATATTTATGATACATATACTCCTACAACTTATGTAAGGCGTAGTGTGAATGGCTTAGGAAGCAGCTCCCAAATTCAAGATGTGTCCCAAGAGAGCAATAAGATTATCATAACTTCTGTAGCACCACCAAACCGCTCAGTTGTTACTCATCAAGTGCCAACCACTACATCGGATGCATTGATTCGTTGGATAGCAGGATATAGTCGGAATGGGTACACCAGAAAGAGATATAGTTACACCTCTGACTTATGGAGAGCTATCGGATATGATGCCAAAAAATATGCTTTTATGGGGGTTCGTAATCCTATAGCGTCAACGAGAGCAGAACTAAACAATTCAGACTTCAAAAAAAGTATTACAACAAAAATTATAGCAAAGTTGAAATAAGGTGGTGGTATGTGTGGCAAATGAAAACGATATTTTTGGTATTTCCGTCCAAGTGATAGCTGGAACAAGAAACGAAGACAAGAAAATTTTCAAAAAGAGTGTTGGAGAATTAGCTAAAGCTATTGACGGTATTAAAATATATAATATAGAAGCCGATCAGAGTAAACAAGCCAAAGACCAATTAAAAAAGAGCGTTCAGACACTATTTGAAAAATCTCTTAAAAACCCTCCAAAAATTCCAGTAGTTACAATCAAAAAGTTTGACTGTAGTAACGCAATGAAGTCTTTGAAGAAAGACATTGAAAAAGCAATTGGCAGTATTTCGGTTGGTGTTACTGGAAATACAGTCAAAGCATCTCGTAGTCAATATAACAAGAATAACAATAGCAATCGGACGACAGCCGATGTGACAAGTTATCAACAAACCGCAAAAGAGTTAGCTCAGATTCAGAGCAGAATTCAAAGCATTATTGGCGGTTTAAACCTTCAAAAACAAGGATATCAGTTTTTAAATACACAGAATATTGAGAAATTTCTTACGGTATCAAGAAGTTTGGCTTCTGAAGGAAGACAGTTAGAGCAGTCATTATCTCAAGGGTTGGAAATTCCTGTCGCTGATTTAGACAATTTGAGTCAAAAGGTTGTAAAATTATCGCAAGATGTAACTGCAATCAATACAGAAGGCAGACAGAGTGTTAATGAAATTAATAATATTATTCAAACTGCCCAGTCCTTATATGCCATCCTTGAGAGTCATAATTCAAATAGTGTAATTAGTGCTGAGTCTATAGACAAAACTAAAGCAGAATTACAGGAGCTTATTAATACAGGGAGTCGTGTAGTATCTCCTACTGGTCGCACAAATGAAATATCCGCTTCCGAGTTACAAAGTCAATTAGCTGTTATTACAGAAAGCACCGCTGCCTTAAAGGAGTTTCAAGATGCAGAAGCTCTTGTATCACAAACGACTAATCAATTAACACAAGAGCAAAGTAAAAACTTGCTAACTGTGTCTGAATATCGTACTGCGTGGTCTCAACTTACAACCCTCATATCTAAAAAAGATATTATTGGTGATATGTGGAATAATGGAGAAGATGTACCAAAAGAACTTCTTTCGTCTTTTGTGACAGAGGCACAAGCGTTATCAGCCTCTATCTCTAATACTGTAAACAACAACCGTTCTGAAATAGAAAAGATTCGGAGTGATATTGATACAGTATATGATGACATTCAAAACCGCAGTAAAAATGTAGCGTTTATTCCCGAAGGACAATTACAAGAAGCAAAAGCAGACTTGGAAGACATACGCCAAGAATGTGAAAAACTACTTGAAAATGGTGTATGGAATGGTGCAGATAATTCTTTTATAGACAAGTTCCAAAGTAGGATTAACAATATTAAAGAGAAGCTCAATACTGCCAACGCAACTGGCAAAGCGCAAGGATATCACTATGATATTTTAAATGGCTCAGGAGAGGTTGTTAATAATAGTCAGTTGGATAAATATTTGGCTAATATGCGAGCTTTGCGTCAGCAAACAACATCTTTACTTAACGGACGCAATATTCCTGACAATCTAAAAAACGAACTTAGTGACTACCTCCAAAAATTTCAATCACTTAACGAAGAAATAACCGCTACAAATCAAGTAACTGGCAAGCTTGGAAACAATGCTGCTTTACATAAATTTGAAACCAAATGGAGTCAGAGTTTAAAAACCGCACATAAAAGCACGATCGCAAGTAGCAAAGCAGTAGAAACACTGCGTTTGCAGGTTATGAAATTTGCGAGTAGCAATCCTAAAGCTGCTCAAGCATACGCTGGACAAATTGAAACCATTTTAGATAAAACATCAGATGCTGCAAAAGTCAGTGACCAACAGCTTAAATCTTTCCAGTCGCAGCTTGCAAATATTAAGACTTCTGCCGAGTCTGCTGGATTGATGGGCTCAACCGCTCTACGCACACTTGCAAAGAACTATCTTAAATATGGTTCGTGGAATTTTATCACTTCGTCTATGAATAAAGCTATTGCTACTGTTCAAGACATGATACACATTGTGACCGAGTTAGACACTGCTATGGTGGAGCTTAAGAAAGTTACAGACAGCACCGACTCGACATATGACAAATATTTAACTACGGCAACTGGCAAAGCAAAAGAGCTGGGTACTACTATTAGTGACTTTGTTACAAGTACCGCTGATTTTGCTCGTATGGGTTATGATATACCTGACTCAACGCAATTGGCAGAGGTAGCAACCATATATGCTAATGTCGGTGACGATTTAGATGGTGTTGGCGAAGCAAGTAGTGACATTATTTCCATATTAAAAGCTTTTAACATGGAAGCTTCATCGGCACAAAGCATTGTCGATAAACTTAATGAGGTGAGTAATAATTACGCTGTCTCGTCAGGTGATTTAGGCGAAGGCTTGAAGAACTCAGCCGCATCTATGGCTGTTGCTGGTAATAGCCTTGATGAAACCATTGCGTTGCTGACCGCAATGACCGAAGTTACACAGAGTGCAGATGAATCAGGTAATGCACTTAAAGTGCTTGCTATGAGATTAAGAGGTATGTCGGTAGAGCTTGAAAAGGCTGGAGAAGATACGGAAGGAATGTGCACAACAACTTCTGAGCTTCAAGACAAAATCAAAGCTTTAACAAAAACTTCTTCATCTTCGGGCGTGGACATTATGGACAATGGTGCATTCCGTAGCACCTATGATATTCTTAAAGATATCGCTCTCGTATGGGATGAATTGGCTGACAAAAATAAAGCGTCATTACTTGAGCTTATCGCCGGTAAGAACAGGTCTAACTACGCTTCTGCTGTAATTCAAAACATTGGTACAGCAATCAATTCATTAGATACTTCTGAGAACTCAGATGGTTCTGCATTAAAGGAACACGAAAAGTACATAGATAGTATTGAAGGTAAAGTAAAACAATTTCAGGCACAGTGGCAAGAATTATCAACAACAACAGTATCAAGTGATATTGTTAAAGGCGTAGTTGATACTGGCTCTGGATTGTTAGGATTTTTAACACAAGCTAATGAATTGCTCTCTCATATTGGAGCAAACATTGGTACTCTTTCCATATCTGGCGTTTTGTCTGGATTAATGGGAAGCGACAAGGGTAAACCCAAATTGACGGGTTTTAGGAGTATGCCTATCTATTTCGAGAAAGTAGCGTAATCGTGCTATAATCAAGAAATGGTGATGTATGTCGTTAAATGAGAGGTTAAACTGCAAACGGAATGATAGCCGTTCTGGGAAATGGTGATGAACAATATGCCATATGGAGACGAAAGTCAGAAACAAGTTATTGTTCGGCGTATGTCAAAAGCTAACCGCCGTAATAAGCCATAATCAGCATCCAGCCGCATAAGCGGAGGTTCAGAGACTATAAGCCTCTTGAGGTAGTTTCAACGATATGAAATGACCTTAAATTGTATAGTCCAAATCGACACTGAGACAACAGTGACTATCATATAAAAGAAAAGTTTTATAAACAAACAAAAAGAGCAGTATCATAAAATACTGCTCAAATTATTAATTAGAAGGTGGCTTTGCAATCATTACATTGATAGTTCTTGCCTATCTTGTTGCTTGCTAAGCCGAGTGTGAGAGATGAAGCTACTCTACTACTTGTTGAAATTTTAGTAGTCCGCAAAGAACCGCAATATGGACATTTAACAGTTGGCTTGGAAGATAATTCATTAAGTCGTTGTTTTGTCACTAAATCCCAGCGTCTGTTGTTATTTAAGTGTTCTTCATATAGACTATTATCATATTCAGGGCAGTCTTTAAGGAATTTTTCATACCAAAAAAGATATTCAGCCTCTTGGCTCCCCAAAACATCTCGTTCAAAGTGCTCTCGCTGCAATTGTTCTGTGACTTCAAAAAGCAATTTACGAGGTCTTTTAAGAAAACCAACCCAACAACAATAACATTTCTTATCCAATGCAGGGTAATTAACTTTTCCACATTTTGGACATATTGCTACTTCAAACATTAAAACACCTTCTTATTAATATATTGTGTCTAAGAGAAAGATACTCCAAACATACTTAGATGACAAAAACAATAAACACATCGGATGGTTTACTACGGCTGCCAAAGCCAGAGCAGCGCAAGATATTGACAAGGCTACTGACAAATATGAAGAATATAAAACCTACGCCAAAAGCTTAGATGACAAGGTTTTAAGAAATAAAGTAACTGCTAATGAAGCAGATATACTCAAGCAGTCAAAATTTGCAGAAGCTACTAAAGATTTAAACCAAGAATTATTAAAAGGCATACAATACAACACAGATTATGCCGAATCAGAGAATCTCTTAAGTAAAAATGCTCAATCAATGTCTGGTGCCTTTTCAGGCATTAAAGGTAAGCTATCTTCATTAGGCTCTTCGTTAAAGAATATTGCCGTAGGTATTGGTAATATGTTTATGATACAAATTGCAATGAGTGCAATTTCTTTTGGTTTTGAACAACTTGATAACTACACCAACAGAGCCGAACACAACCTATCAGACCTTGAAAAAATCGCAACAGAGATTAACGACAAAAAAGACGCCTATACATCTCATTCAACATCTGTAAACAAAATCAAAAATGAATACTACGAATTGGCTGATGGTGTTAATTCTTATGGAGAAAATATCTCTTTAACCTCTACTCAGTATGAGAGATATATTGAACTTTCTAATGAGATTGCACAGATGTATCCGGGTTTGGTAAAAGGTTACTCAGCCCAGAATGACGCTATCTTAGAGTGTAAAAATAATGTTGAAGCTCTTAATAAGGCAATGACTGATGAAAAGAATGCTTATTACGAAACTATCGTGTCTAAAGAGCAGGATAGTATTGGCAAAGCGTTAGAAAACATCTGGACTAATCAAGGTATGTGGGGTGCAGATGATGAAACTTACATTACCCAAATTAAAGCACTCGACCAATTTGTGCGGAACCTTAATGAAAAAAAAGATACTCAATTGACTCCTGCTTTAAGTAAAGCGTTAAAAGGTGCCGGTGTTGAAGATCTTGTTAAGACTGGTGGCGGTACAGAGTATGGTATGTCTTATCTTTATAATGAGATAAACGAAAAAGACTTATCTACCATAATATCGGCAGTCAAAAACCAGCAATCCGTTTTAAAGCGTCAAATTAACGATTTGGTAAACAATAGTTTTAAGCCTGTACTTGATGCGTATATTCACTATACTAATGAGCAGTTTAGCACATTAGACAGTAAAAGTCAAGTTCTTATTGAACAATATATCAATAGTACCACATGGGATAACTTCTACAGTAAGATTATTGATCCTGAAGCCAGTACAGCAGACAATTTAGAATCAGTTAAGCAAACTGTATCGGGTATTGTTAAAGCGTTTAATAATCCAGAATTAACCAATACGCTGGACGAGGTACAAAGCAAAATAGACGATATTAGAAGCGGCAAAATAGATGTCTCAGGTTTTAAAGATCTTAATAATAAAGTTATCAATGCTTTGTCGGGCATTGATGGAATGAACGCCGATACAAGAGAACTTTTTGTAAAAGTGTTGTTTTCTGATGTAGAAATTGCTGACGATGTGGATATCAATAAAGCAATTGCGAATATTACAAAGCGTGTAGTTGGTAATTCAAAAGGTGCGTTTATTCCGGGCACAAATATTAGAAGAGACACTGAAGAGCAAATCCAGTCAAGTAAAGATGTTAATGAATATTTATCTACACTTGATTTTAGTACCATTAAACAGATATACAACAGCGATATTGCGTTAAACAGTTTAAAAGATGTTCAAAAATTAGTAGAGAAAATCAAAACAGAAGCATCGAATGGGTTCTCGTTTAAGATTTCAACCGAAGATGCTAATAAATCCTTAGAGTCAACTTTTTCAGCTTTCAATACCGTTAAGTCGGCTATTTCTGAGTATAGCGAAAACGGAACACTCTCCTTTTCTACACTTCAATCTTTATTGTCATTAGATAGTTCGTACATTGATATGCTTATCAATGAGCAAGGCGAATTAGATTTAACTTCTAATAAGTTCAGAGAGCTGGCAAAGGCTCAGTTGGAAAAGCTTAAGGTTTCTTATTTGCAAGCGTCTTTGGACGAAGTAAACCAGTTAGAAAACGAAACCCAAGTGCTTGAGTATTTAAAGAAAAATCAACAGGGTGCAACTGAGTCGGCATTAAATTTAGCAGATGCTAAGTGGCAAGAAGCTTACGCAACAGCAGCGGCAAAAGATGCAGAGCAAGGCACAGGCAACCTATATCGACAAGCTGTAATTACAGCAGAAAGTGCTTGGCGTAAAAAGGCGGCTTTAATAGACTACTACGAGTCTTCACTAAGCGATTTATCAACTACTACTGATGAAGTAACATCCGCTACAGAAAAGCATAAAGAGGCACTTGAAAACGAGGAAAAGGCTTTAGAAAAAACTAAAGAGGCTTTAGAAGACAAAAAGCAGGCATTAGAAGACAGTAAGAATGGTTATGAAGACGCTTTATCTGCAATTGAAGATTTAGTCGATTGGACAGAAAAATACATTAAGCAAACCAAGCAGAACGAAATAGATGCGTTACAAGAACGCAAAGATAAAATTGATGAGCTTATTGAGAAGAAACAGGAACTTCTTGACAAAGAAAAAGAAGAAGCTGATTTCAACAAGCAACTCAAAGAGAAAGAAAACGCTGTTGCTTCAAACGCATTGTCTGTTGCTATTACTGGACTGGACGATAGTTCCGCAGGCAAAAAGGCTCACAAAGAAAATGTTGATGATTTGGTTGAGTCCAGAGAAGAGTTATATGATTATTTATCAGACTATCAGTATGATACTCGCAAAGAGGCTTTAGATAAACTGAAAGCAGAGACAGATAAGCATTATGATAATGAAATCCAAACTATTCAAGATTTCTTAAACAACGAGGTGTTGTTACACAAAGCTGCATGTGATATGATTGACAATGACAATGGTACATTGTATAACAACCTGTTGTGGTATTGTCAAAATTACACTACAACCACAGAGGCTGAGTTTAACCATATGTGGCAGTCGGCTCAAAGTGCTCTTTCTGAATATGGTACTGCACAGCTCAATGTTATGGATTTAATGAATACTCTACAATCTCGTATCTACGATGTAGACTCTGCTATTAATAATGTGACAGGAAAGATTGACAACTACACTTCTCGAATTGATAGTTTGAAGCAAAAAATTGACGAGTTGGGTAATTCTGCACAGACTACTCAAGCAAAGATTAATTCAGTTAAAGTACAACCATTGAGTATAAGACCATCGAGTATAAAAGGTCATAGGTATAAAATCACTTATAATGGCAAAGTGTATAAAACACCGTCGATTATGTCAAATAAAGAGGATGCTGAAACATATTTCATAAGTCAGATTAGTAAAGATTGGTATGGCGGAAGGGCACTACCGGCAGGTTCTTTATGGTCTAAAATTAAAGCATATGCTTCTGGCACAAAATCAGCCAAAGGTGGTTTGTCTATTGTTGATGAAGAGGGTATCGGTTCAGAACTTATCCCTACATCTCTTGGTAATGGCAGATATACAATCTTACCACAAGGCAACCCTGTATTTAGCAAAGCGATGACAAATGAATTGTTTGAATTTGCATCAGCTCCAACTGATTATTTTGCACAGAAGTTTGGCTCTGAGATAACACCGAATGTCGTGAACAATAAATCAACTGTTGTTTCCCCTGCTATTAACATCAATGTGCAAGGTGATGCTACTCAGGCTACTGTTAATGCACTGCACAAGGAGTCTGAGAAAATTATGAATAACACTATCAAAAAACTTATGTCTTATACTGTTAATAATAGGCACTTGTAATAGTTTTTGTCAAACCGAAGAACGATATGCAGTTCCTCGGTTTGACAACATTGTCATATATCTATATATTCGTTCACAGTATTGTTATCGTTATTGTCTATATAGTTACAAAATAGTAATTTGAGCAAGGTTTTAACAAAATTGTTATCAAAACAGTCAAATTTTACTTGACAAGTGTGTGGTTTTGCAATAGACTATTAATAGTTACATTTAAAAACATAGACACAGGTACTAAGATATGGGACGGATTGAGATATTTTCTATACATAATAACGGTAAAATAAGAGAGCAATGTCGAAATTTCGGTAAGAAAATTTTTATTTGGCTTTTTGGTATATTAGTGAGTTCGATGCCTATAATATTCAAAGACATCAACTTAACATTGCACGGAGTGCAGTTAGAGCATATTTTTGCAGATAAAGATATAATATTTTTAAATTTTAGTGTTATTGTACTGTTGCTGATAGAAATACTTTTGGTGGACGGAATAAGAAGCATGCAAGGCTTAAGTGTGGGGTTACTGCTTTTAATGTTGGTAACACTCGTAACATATACAATATCAGTGTTCAGCGATTATTGGGATTCAAAAATATCTCCATTGTATGTTACATTTTTTAACATGACAACATTCGTGGTTGAGTTGATCACAGGCTTTGGCTATTTTGTCTTTATATCTTTTATTCAATATGACTACAGGGAGGAAATATAAATGGAGTATTTCTTTTTGATTTTGTCTATGATTATTGCCGTTGTAGTAGCAATATATGTGTGGACACAGGCAGTTAGCAGTTTGAAAAGACAACATCGAAATACACATAACGAGTCACATCACACACACATACATTACCTTAACACTACTATAACGAATAGAAATATACTAAACACCAAGGTGCGTGGTTCTGTGCGTATGAACCAAGGTTATATTAAAGACAAGAATGATATTAAAGCAGATACTGACGAAATTATATTTCCGTAACACAGAGGTAAATTATGAGTAATTCCACAGATGTTTTTCAAGAGTTTTGGGAAAAGTATAATTATGTATATAATAAGCAAAAAGAGTTATGTATATTGTCTGAAGAGTATGATAATGAGTTATGTACATTTGTTCAACCTATTAAAGAGCAAAAAGATTCATTGGATCATATCACGAGAGCTTATAAAGATTATTATGACGGTATTTCTGGTAAAAACAGTACCGATGCAAACATTGAAGATAATTTAGATAAAGCATTGGGGCATATTTTTCGTGCCTATTACGACACGGCGGATTTTTTTAGCATTGTGATAAGGCGTACTTTAAGTATGCACTTGCAGCAATTTACATATAAGCAAATCATTACAGTATGGCGTGAGTATGAAGATAATCGCAGATGGTTAGTAACATTTCCTACACTTATGGCTGGATTACGAAATAATAAGGGTATAAATTCAAGTTTTCATGATATTAAAGAAAAGGTTGATGCGTATTATGAACCAATAGAGCATCTATTTGAATTATTTAACACATTTATGTTGGAAGTTTACCCTAAGTTGTGCAAGCGATATGACCCGCCAGTAGATTAATTATTTTAAAACTAAATAGTAAAATATTGTAAGAGAAGATGGAATTTCATCTTCTCTTTTTTATTGCAAAATTAAAAGAAAGGCTGTCGTTTGACAGCCTTGTGTGTTACTTAGATTGTTCCATTTCGTGAGCTAAATAATGTATTGATTCATGATAAGTACACCAATAACTGTTATTAGCCCTTGGTCGGTCACATCCATCTTCAATACAAGTTGATGAACAATTTGAGCCAATCAATGAAAGTAACAGTATTACGCCCACTATAATGCCAATGGTAATCAATTTTCCACTATTGTTTTTAGTGTTATTTGCGTTCATTATTCTTCACTCCCTTTTTGTCTTATTTTACCATAATATTTTTATTTTTACAAGTAAGATTATATATTTATCTATGTTTTTATTAAGGAGGTGTTTTGGTTGTATAGAGATTGTTATTTTACCTATAATGATATATACTCAGGTGATTATAATTTAATTTTAGCTTTTATAAGTGACGATAGTAATGAGTTTGCAAGCGGAGGCGAATATGAACCCACTACTGTGGCTCTCCCCCATAATGCACAACAGCTTTTATACAATCTTAATTATGCTGAACATCCACTTGAATTTTCAGTTGAAATTATTAGTCCGGAAGATAATATTCCAGCCGAAGTAATGATTGAAATTAAAAATTGGTTATTCGGACAAGACGGTTGGAAACGACTTTGTTTACAAAACGAAACATCCGACTATTACCTCAACGCATTATTTATTCCTGACAGTGATATTACCGATGCACGAGGCTATAGAGGTTTGCGTTGTAAGGTACAAAATGATAGTGGATTTTGGTATAAGGACAATGAAATTGAGTTTAAGGGTGTTGAGCAAAAAACATTAGATGCTAATAATCCTGATCCGTATAAAGCAGCTACAAAAAATGTACTTACATTTGAAAGTACAATTGATATTGAAGGACAACCAGTGAACAACAAAATTTGTCCGATGATTGAATTAAATATTGGACATAACTGGGATTATTACAATAGTGTGTGTCTTAAGTATACTATGACATCATATCGTGTATACATTGGCAATAAAATCAACAAGTCTCTAATTGCGTTTGACGCTCGGCTTAACGATCATACAGATAAAGATGCCGTATATGAACTGGATGCTAAATATGGAATGGTAACAATGAAAGAACCTAATGAAAGAACTTTTCATTCACTCACTCCTCCGTTTATTCAATACAATGGAGTTATTAAAGATAATCTCGATTATGTATCTTTATTTTGGCTTGGCAATGGTCAAAATCAGATTTATCTATATATTAAATCCGCAGATAGAATTGGTGCTGAACATAACTATGCTTACGAGGTTTTCGATCCCGATAAAAGCTTAGTTTTAAAGTACACGACAATGCACAGGTTGGGTGGTATTTAATGCAAACACGAAATTACGCACAAGAGACTCCCGATATGGTATTGTATAGGCAGAATAAAAAGACCTCACTTGGCTATGTCAAAAATATACATAATTGGACTGCTGATTATAATTTCGGAGCAGCTTCGGAAATGAGTTTTGAAGTACCTAAAAAAGTTTATGATACTCGTACCAACAGTTGGATAGATAATCCTAATTATGATAATCTCAAACCCGATATGCTTTTGTATCTCAATGATTCAACTGAGTATTTTAAGTTTACAGGTGAAAGTTGTTATTCAGATAATCTGTATGATTTCAAAGGAGCAGGTACACGAAAAGAGTATGATTTGTCATTTGATGTCAATACAGCAATTAGCAATTTCAGTATTAAAAATGAAACTATGCTTTTTGACATTGGCACTACATACGGTTATGAGTGGGTGTGGGGTGGCATGATTGATGATGGGGTATTTAAAGATTATTCAGAAAACTTAGACTTGTATCAGCAAGGATGGTACGCCTACCAGTATTTGGCTTGTAAAAGTTTTATACCTGTGCATAAAGGGGATGTCATTGCGACAGATTGTTTTAGCGGTGACACTTTACAGTATTCATTCAAAATTCATTACTATAAGGAAGCTAACGCAGATAGTTGGCTTAAATCTGATGATAATTACTATTATGATACATCGAAAAAGCCATATCGAAGATATGTAGATTTTACAGTAAAGGATGACAATGGTAACATTGAAGACAATACTGATACTATTGATGAAGGATATATCCGAATAAGTCTTGTATGTAGCCGAGCGACATATAGTAACCACACTTATTATACAGATATTCCCAATTCCTCTTGGGTGCAAATTTTTTCGAGAGAAAGACTGTGTACACACTTTGAAACAAATAAAAACAAAAACTATGGCATACGAAATGTATGGTGGGTTATTACTAACACGGAAGAAATAAACGATAATGGAAGTAATGCCGTGTTAAAAGTAACAGCTCAGTCTTATGAGATAACTTTATCAAAAAGAGCGTTTTCTTTGTCAAACAGTACATTACCACTATTTGTACCTGATCGTATTAACAATCTTGTTACCGGTAATGATTGGTATTACGATTGTTATAGTAATACAAGACACAAACAAAGGTCTGTCCGGGGATTACTAAATCAAATACTTGACTATCTTCCACAATGGAAAATAGGATACATCGCTCAAGCAGTGTGTGTTAGGTATAGAACACTTGACGATGTTGATAATGCAAATGTTTATACTTTTCTAAATAATGATATCGCTTCATCGTACCAATGCTATTTCATTTTTGATTCAGAAAATATGACAATTAATATAATAGATGGAAATATAGAGACAGAAGAGCGACGGTATTATGATACTGGTAAAAAATATTTAGGCACTCATTCTAAGACGATATTAACATGGCAAAATGCAATCAAAAATACGAATATTCACACAACTGATGATAGGTGTATTACTGCATTAAGAGTACATACATCTAACGATCAATACGGATTAGGGTTAATCAACCCTACGGGAAATAATATATTATACAATTTTAGTAGTGTTGAAAATCAATTAGATTATGTGGCTGATAACACTAAAAACAGAACCCTAAAAGAAGCTCTTACGATATGGCAGACGAGCATCGAAAAACAATCTGTAGAATATGCTAATACAGGGGAATTGTTGATTAAGTACAATAAAAAGAAAGCAGAACAAGTTTCTAAAGTATCAAAAGCTTTAACAACATACTTAACAGTTGCAGATACAATTAATACACAACTAATAGACAAATATGGATTTAGCGATACTCCAATCCCTAATGCTTCAAGTGGAGAGTTGCGTTATGCTTATCAAGTTCTTGTGAATGACCATGTGCGTATTCCGAGTGGAATGGAAGTAGTGCCATACGATTATAAAAATTACGAATGCTATTACTCCAAATCTTTATATACAAAATTGTATTCGGCAGCAGAGACATATTGGAATACAAAAAATGATTATGATAACGCAGTAGCCAAATACAACACATATTATAACAAGATGCAAACAATAGCTAAAAAGTTTACACTGAATTACAAAACAGCAGTTCAGGCAAACAAAGACGGTATTGCAACAATCCTCTCCCCTGCTGAAATTTTAGAACTTCAAAATTATATTACTGAAGGAGATTGGACAAATGACAATGTTGTATTTAGTGATACCTATTCCGCTAATGATATTATAACAACATTGCAAGAAGTAAGGGTTCAAGCTAAATCCGACCACGACAATTATCTCAGCAAACAGTGTTATGAATTTGAGATTGAATCAGCTAACATATTAACGATTCCCGAAATGAAGGATAACATTGCAGATTTAACACTTGGAACAGCACTATCTCTTGAAGTAAAAGACGGTGATTGGCAGTACCCTATTTTGCTTTCAATCCATATAAATTATGATGATGTATCAGATTTTAGTTTGGCATTTAATACAAACTATTCTGCCAAACCTCTCAAGAAGAGATTTATTGATTGTTTCAATACGATTTCACAAACAAGTGTTAGAAATACAACATTTAATTTTACAGAATAATAGGTGGTGATTATATGATTATTAGACATTTAAGCATTGACTGTGCTTATATTAATAAGGTTCTTGAACCAATTACACAAAGAGAACACGGTGTGACTGAGTTTGAGATTGAAGTTAAAAATTACGGTACTGATATCGACCTTTCAGAATGTACGCTTGCCACCTATTATGGATTAAAGCCAGACGAACACAAAGTAGGTGTTAAGTGCAGAGTAGATAAAGATAAAGGTTTGATTTATTTGCCTTTGTATTTACAGATGACAACGGCTGAGGGTGTATTAAAAGGTATTGTAGAATTACAGTTTCCTGAAGGTAATGTGAGATTTTCAGGCGTTAATTTTAAGGTTTCTTTTGCACCAGATGACACAAAGGTTGAAAGCACTGATGATTTTAATGTTTTAGAAAACTTTATCCCTAAACCGACTATAATGGCGAAACTTTCCAACAGAAATTCAACAATGGTGAACTAAAAGGACAAGACGGTGTTTCGGGTGCTGATGGAATTACTCCGCATATTGGTGATAACGGTAATTGGTTTATTGGCGAAACAGATACAAATAAACCGTCACAAGGTGCAAACGGTGTGAACGGAAATGACGGTGTAAGTGTTACAAAATCCGAAGTTAATACAAGTGGAGAACTTGTAATTACATACTCGAATGGAGATTCAACAAATCTTGGTAAAATCGTAGGTGAAGACGGTCTTGACGGTACGAATGGACAAAATGGTTTATCAGCTTATGAAATCGCAAAAAATGGTGGTTTTATCGGCACTGAAGAAGATTGGTTAAAATCTCTTAAAGGCGAGCAAGGTGAAAAAGGTCAGAACGGTGCAGATGGTAAAACTCCAGCAAAAGGCGTTGATTATTTTACTGCTGAGGATAAATCGGAATTTACAACCGAAGTTACCGAAAGTCTTAAGCCTGAACTTGCCAAAAAGCAAGACAATCTTGTGTCGGGCGAAAATATCAAGACTATAAACGGCGAAAGTTTGCTCGGCAGCGGGAATATTAAAATTTCTGGTAGCGACGAAAAAGCTTTCATAACTAAAAAAATCACATTAGACGAAGATGTCAATGAAATTTTTTTAGAAACTGATGATTGGGACATTTGCTATTTGAACATTATAACAGGTTCATCAACCTGCAAGTTTAATGTGCAATATTGTTGTGCGTTTTTAACTGGAAATTATAGAAGCTTTAATTTTGCAACAAACATAGCAGCACAATATGCTTATCTGATAAAATGTGAAAAGCATCCGTCAACTTTAATATACGGGCATTCAGCTTTTAGAAGAGGAGACAAGGCATTAAGCGCATATTACACGACAGAAAAGCGAAATGGTTTCTTTTTAAAATCTGCAACAACAGATATAGCACTTCCGAAAGGAACAACTGTGGAACTTTATTATAGATGAGGCGATATAAATGAGAATTTATGACAACGGCATTTATAGAGACATGACTGCCGAAGAAATCAAAGAAATCACATCAATAGCAGAATCTAATAACGAGCCTACCGATTTCGATAAACTCGAGGCACAGGTTACATATACAGCTATGATGACCGACACTTTATTACCTGAGGAGGCTTAAAAATGTACGAAAAAATCAAAAGGTGGTACACGCAAAGACTTTGGACTGCTGATATGGTACAAAAAGCCGTTGATAAAGGCGTTATAACTATTGAGCAGTTTAATGATATTATATCGAAAGGATTATAACAATGAAAAACATTTTTACAAAACAGTGGGCAAAAGCTACGGTGATCAGAGAGATTAAGACTGTTGCTCAGACAGCAACAGAATAGAATGACAGCGAATTTGAAAAGTTTTAAAAGGAGGGTTTTAAAGCCAAATTATTCGTTATTGTGTACAAGTAATATTTCTATTTATGAAAATACAATGTACATATTAACGAAGTGATAAGGAGGAGAATAATGAAAACCTACAATAAAATATATACAGTACACGCTTGGAAAGACAACAACAAGTTTTTTACTGTGGTTCAGGGCGAGGGTGGTGTCAAGTATCCTCGCCTTAAGATTATTGACGATAATGGTTCAATTGATTTGACAGGAGCGTCAATCACTTATACCGCTACTTTGCCTCGTGGTTCAGAAGAGATTGTTGACGCTACGATTATTGACGCAAAGCAAGGTATTGTGGAGTTTGAAATTAAATCATCAATGACGATGTATTCAGGTATTGCTTATGGTGAACTAAATATCGTTTCCGACAGCAAGATTTTAAAAGTTGGTGGTGTCAATCTTACCATTAGTTCTGCAACCAACGGACATGAGATTGAAGCAAGTGAACAGTTTAGTGCGTTAGTGGAGGCTTTGCGTAAGGTGGTTACGCTTACACCAGAAGGAACTGCTGTTATTCCTGACGGAAATATAACCACCGAAAAACTTGCAGACAACGCTATAACTTCTAACAAAATTGCAAATAACGCAATCACCGCCGAAAAACTTGCAGACACGGTTCTTGCAAACAAGGCAGATAAAGCCAATACTCTTGCAGGTTATGGCATTATGGACGGAATTAAAGATGCAGCAGGCACTGTCAGAGCTGTCAATTTGGCAGCTGATGTCATAAATAAATTTGGCGAAAAAGTAGACAGTAGCGAATTATTTGATGTTACTAAGAGTATAAATTTAGCCAATTTGGCAGATTATTCACAACATCAAAATGGTGTAACCGTTACAGTCGCCAAAGGCAAAATCAGTTTAAGCGGTACATCTACGGCGGCCACTAACTTCTTTTTACCTTTGAAATCATCAATAACATTACGAATTGACACACCTTACTGTTTGTCATTACAGGATTTTACAACTAACAACACAGGATGTGTATTTTATCCAGCTTATAATCAAAATGTTATCGACTCAAAATGGTTACTATCTGAGGTGAGTGCTCTTAAAAATGCAGCAGCTACATTCACTCCTATACAATACATGTTTGTTAATAGTATTAAAATTGCCATTGCTGCAAATAGATTAACAGACAATAGCTGTTACTTGCAAATTGAGCAAAACAATCAAAAGACTGCATATGTTGACCCCGAAAAGATTGTTAAAAAGGTTAAGCCTACATTGTATCAAGGCCCTGATTATGCG
>ULOD01036160.1_pt1 | contig 27192 bp, 20 predicted proteins | sample 1952351 | NCBI WGS metagenome assembly ULOD01 (sample SAMEA4835596, study PRJEB28245) | human gut metagenome | biome: gut microbiome; material: fecal sample | place: Denmark | collected 2008 | reverse complement strand
TCTCCATGGCCTGGAGGACGCTCTCGGGCGGCGTGATGTCCTGCAGCTCGACGCGGTTGACCTTGATGCCCCATTTGTTGGTGGCGTCGTCGAGCACGGCGCGGAGCTTGGTGTTAATGGTGTCGCGCGAGGTAAGGGTCTGGTCCAGCTCCATCTCTCCGATGATGTTGCGGAGCGTGGTCTGGGTCAGTTTCTCTATGGCGTTGGGCAGGTTGTTGATCTCATAGACCGCCTTGAAGGGATCGACAATCTGAAAATAGAGCAGCGCGTTGATCTGCATCTGGATGTTGTCCTTCGTGATGACGTTTTGGCGTGCGAAGTCATAGACTTGTTCGCGCAGGTCGATGGTGCTGGTATAGACATAGCGTCCGCCCTTGACGGCCACCACCTCCTTGGCGTGGTCGAGGAAGGGCATGATGATGTTGATACCCGGCTGCAACGTGGCGTAATACTTACCGAGACGCTCGATAACTTTGGTCTCGCTCTGAGAAATGATCACAACGGCCTTCATGGTGAAGAAGATGACCAGAAGAACGATGGCTCCAAGAACATAGGGTGCTATTGACATAATCGTAAAGTGTTAAGGTTGAATATACTTGGTTTCTGTTTTGGATCTTATGCTTCCTCGATGGTGATGATGATGGAGTCGATGCTGAGCACGCGGGCCTTCATGCCGTTTTCGACGGGGTGGCCGTCGCGGGTCTTTGCCTTCCAACTGTCGCCGTCGATCTGCACGCGACCATAGCCGTTGGCCTCGATCGGTTCGGTGACGCGTCCGATGCGTCCGATGAGGGCGTCCACATTGCTTACGCGGCAGTCCTCGCCTTTGTGAAACCAGCGTAGGGCCATCGGCCTGAGGAAGAAAATGCTCAGCAAAGTGGTGATGGCAAAGACAATGATCTGAATCGTCAGACTGTCCGTAAAGACTGATGAAATAGACGCAAAGAGGCCGCCGACTGCAAAGCAGACAATGAAGAAGTCGCCATTGTTCAGTTCGAGCAGCAGGCACAGGAGGCTGATGAGCAGCCAGGCCAGCCAGAGGTTTTGTGCAAAGTAATCGATCATAGTCGTTATTTTTGTGTTAGTTATTTTTGCCGAGTGCAGCTTATCTTATGCAAAGATAATGCAAACGAGTGCAATGGGAACTGGTTCACAAATTGCCGAGTGCAGCTTGTCTTATGCAAAGATAATGCAAACGAGTGCAATGGGAGCTTGTTCACAAATTGCCGAGTGCAGCTTATCTTATGCAAAGATACAACAAAAAGTTGAAAATCAGTAATAATTGAAGCAAAATAGTTGAAAATGACTAAATTATGTCGGTGGATGGGGCTTTCCATAAAGACATCAGAAGACAGAAAAATGCCAGTCTAAGACAGACTTTCGTTACTATAACGTTACTGTTTTTTGATGATAATGAATGGGCGAAAATCACAGAATTAAGAGGCAAAAGTATCTAATAATTAGAAGATTGCCAAGAAAACTCGGAAGATTCTTTTATGCATGATTCTAATGCTTTGATTCGCTTGGATTTGCAAATGGGATAATGACTCTGTACATAGTATTTTTGCAAACAGTTAAAAAAGTAGAAAGTTATGAGCAGATCAACATTCAGAGTATTATTCTATCTGAAGCGTAATGCGCCAAAGAAGAACGGACTGATTCCAGTCATGTGCCGTATTACGGTAAACGGCAAGATTTCACAGTTCAGCTGTAAGTTGGACGTGGATGAGAAAATGTGGAGCGTGGAACTTGGTCGCATGAGTGGACGAAGCATCGTTGCGCAAGAGACCAACCGAAAGCTGGACAAGATTCTTGTCGGCATCAATAAGGCTTATCAAGATGTATGTGATAAGGATAGCTATGTCACAGCAGAGAAAGTGCGTAATTCCTATCTTGGTATGGGGATGAACCACAAGACCCTTCTTGCAGTATTCCGTAAGCACAACGAAGACTATGCCAAGCTTGTTGGCAAGATGAAAAGCCAGCGTAGCTATTGGAAATACAGAGTGGTTTACAAGCATCTGGAGGAGTTTATCAAACAGCGTTATAAGATGGAAGACATTGCGCTTAAAGAACTCACCCCTGCATTCATCACCGATTTCGAAGTTTTCTTGCGAATAGAGAAAGGTCACTGCACCAATACAGTATGGTCGTATATGATGCCTTTCAGAAGCATCATATTTATGGCTATCAACAACGGTTGGCTTGCACGTGATCCATTCTATACCTATCACATCAGTAAGGAGGAAACAAAGCGAGGTTTCCTGACAATGGAGGAAATAACAAAGTTGATCAACGGACAGTTTACCAAAAAGAAATACGAACTTGTCCGTGACCTATTCGTTTTCTGTTGCTTCACCGGACTGAGCTGGACAGACATGCGCAATCTGACCAAGAGCAATATTCAGACCTCTTTTGATGGACATGTGTGGATTAAGACATCGCGACAAAAGACAGGCGTGGAAAGTGATATTCGGTTACTTGAAGTAGCCAAGCATATCATTGATAAATATGAAGGATTGGCAAAAGATGACCGTTTATTGCCGGTTCCTGCTTATAGCGTATGCAAATATGATATAAAGCAAGTTGCCAAACAATGTGGTATAGAGAAGAATGTGTCCTGGCACGTGGCTCGTCATAGCTTTGCTACCTCGGTCTGTCTCTCCAATGGCGTGCCTATTGAGACACTCTCCAAGATGATGGGACACACAAGCATCAGAAGTACGCAAATCTATGCCAAGATAACCGCTCAGAAGTTGAGTGACGATATGGAAAAATTATCACAGCGCATACAATCTGTCGAAAATATCATTTGTCAAACCATCTAATTTAATCAGCAGTATGAAAAGAAACATTATAAAGGTGAGCGACTACTCCGTTACGCTCACTGGCAATAATATCTGGATGACCTATTGGGAGATAGCAGAAGCATTCAATGTCATCCCTGCTTCGGTGAACAGGACAATAAAAAGAATGTTCAAGGAAAATGTTTTTTCAGAGTGTGAACATAGCAAATATATCCGATTGTCAAACGGCAACCATGCCTATGTTTACAGTCTTGATGTAGTGATAGCCATTTCTTTCAAATACAGAACCCATTATACCGATGTGTTCAGAAAATGGCTGACAGACAAAGTAAAGGAGCAGCATCCTCCAGTATTCATCAGTTTTCAGACAAAAGATCTGTATGGTTGCTGATTGTATACTGACAATAGTATAATAGAGAAAAGCGGATTGTTTTCCTAAATAAGGAAGCAGTCCGCTTTTCTCGGTTACAGTTCATTTTGGTGGTTACTGGTGATTAGCGAAACCACCGAACAGCAGAAAGCGATCGGCGCATGGCTCTGTGATTATGTAGAACGCCAACAACAATTTGATGAAATAAAACATCGCCACACACTCAATGAGGTTGGCAATGTTGCAGAAAGTCGGTATGATTAGAAGATTGATAGGGGGCGAGGTGGAGTCAGTCTGTAATGATTATTTCTTTATTATGATAAATTCCACCTTTTGAAGCCCCTTTTTATGGACGTTGGCAAGAATAAGCGCATATCTGACCTCCTCGCCGGAGTTCATGGAGCGGATACGTGTAAACTCGTCTTCAGGAACGACATTCTTGAACATCGGGCCGGATGACTCGTTACGCACCAGACGAATTTTGTCGGTAAAGGGTGAAATGACATACGAGTAAGTTGCTTGATAAGGCACACTATGGAATTTCACCCAGTTCGGGTCTTTATGATCAAGGATATTTACCAGCCATATATGCGCCTTATCGTAAGATGGTAGCGGCGAAACATTGTCATATTCAACTTTACTATCTATTTTACCTTCATCATCAACTACAATAGTGCTACCTACGCCATACTTTTCGAAAGGACACAAGTCATAGTATTCTATGTCTGCTTCCGTTTTTATCTCTTTGTCAATCGGAATTTCAGGGTCTGCTACAAGCCTGTCTTGAAGAACACGGATAAGTTCATATCTGCGGTCGGAAGCATCCGCAGGTGGATTGGCGAGGATTGTGCGCTTTACCGAGAGATAGTATTCGTGCCCACGTTCATAGGTAAAGCCTTTTATCTGTTCAAATCCAAGGTCTTGCCATTCTTCGGAATCACCTTCCGTCTTGACGAGCAAGCACTCTATGGGTTTTTCCTTCATATCATCGCCCCACGCATACGTCACGCCTGTTTCTGCCGACACCAGCATCCTGATTTCTTTGACTGAATCTTTAGGCTCATCATCATCGCTACAAGCAGCCAGTCCTGCCACGGCGAGGAATGTCATGAGCAGCATTCTGAAAAAATTTATATTCATCATTCTTTTTCAATTTTAATTGTTCTCTACATAATAATAAACACCGAAAATGCAAAAATATTGCATTGCAAATTATAAATAAATTAGCTTTACCCCATTCCGTTTGATAGCTTTCTATATGGTTAAACCAGCTTGGGATAATGGTGGTTTCTGTAATTGCTTTCCAACAGAGCCTGAATGTCGGATTCCCGATACAGTACTTTACCCCCAATGACAAAATAAGGCAAGATAGCAGCATGTCGGTATTCCTGCAAGGTCCGCTTGCTGATGTGCAGACGGGCTGCAACATCCCTGTCTGTCAGATACATCTCGCCGTTCAACGGGAAATGACTGCATTCAGCTAGCTTGTCAGCCTTTCTCATGCTTTGTCGAATTGTTTTCAACACTTCGACAATAATCTCGTGGTCTTCATTCAATACAGTCTGTATCATACGCAGTCCCCCTCTATTGTGCCTGCACCATGCAATATGAAGTCCTCCACATCAGCAGGCTTGTAATAGAACTTTCTTCCAATCTGAGTGCATGGAAGCAAATCCTTGTCACGCAGACTCTGTAGGGATCGTTTGCTAAGGTTCAGAGCCTTACAGACGTCTTCAGAATCCATCCACTTAGCCAGACTTCTGTCTTTAGATTTCTCCAATAGGAAGTCCACCTTTCTCGTCAATGCCTTCACACTCTCCAGAAGCAAATCGAAGGTCTTTCTTTCAATGATTACTATATCCATATTTGTATACTTGTTGATTAACGAGCGCAAAGGTAAATCAGAATCTTGTGATATGGATAAAAACACGGCAATCGTGTTGCTTGTGTCGCCTTAGAAGGACACTCAGAGACAAATTCAATAAAAATCTCACGGTAGTAACGCGTAAGTACCGTGCCCGATAAATTCCTTTGCCGTACTTTTGCAGCGAACAAATACAAAAAGCGTATGGAAATCATAACAATAGATAGCTTGGCGTTCAAGGAACTGACTGGGCAAATAAGAGAGATTGCAGCGTACGTAAGAAAATATGGTACAGCAATCAAAGAAGAGGACAACTCAGGAAAGGAGTACCTTACCAGTGCAGAGGTCTGCGAGATGCTTCATATCAGCAGCCGCACCCTACAGCGCATGAGGGATGCCAAAGTTATAAGCTTTACTTTCGTAGGCAATGCGTGCCGTTTCAGACGGTCAGATATAGAGAAATACCTCAAGGAAAGAGGAACAACATAAAAAATGGAGAAATATGGATACACTTGACAGAACAACATTTGAGAATGGTATGAGACAGCTTATGCAGAGACTTGACAAGCATGAGGCAGTTCTCAATGTCATCAACGAGTCAGGAAGGGATATGATGCAGACCATCCCTAAACTTGAAGATGAACTGCTTGACAACCAAGACCTGTGTCTCATGCTCCATGTGAGCAAGCGTACATTGCAGCGATACCGTAGTAGCGGAATGATCCCTTATCGACTATTGAAGCGTAAGCCGTACTACAAACGCTCCGATGTGGAGGATTTTATCAGAACGTATGCAAGGGAAATAAAGAAAGAAAACGATGGGAACAGAAAAGCCCGCATTTATGTATAACAATTAAAAATTTACAATTATGGTACAAAAGAAAAAGAGTGATGAACAGGACGTGCTGGTAGTCCGTGACGAGAAGACGGGCGAGATCAGCGTCGTCGCAGGACTCAGCAGAGACGGCACCCCGAAGCGAGCGCCCGCCAAGGCGGAGAACACGTCCGACTTCCTGCGTTTTGACCGCAACAGTGACCTGATGGACAGTTTCTTTAGAAACTTCTTCCGCCAGTGCAAGGAGCCAAGCCGATTCGGATTCTACCGTATAGCGGCAGACCAGGTGGAAAACCTGCTTGGCGTGATGAAGGAGTTGCTGAAAGATCCGGAGGCTAACAAGGAGATTCTTTCCGCCCACAAGGTTGACACCTCCAATTATGAGAAAGAGGCAAAGCAATCGGAAGGTCAGGCGAAAGAAACCGCATCATCAGACGATGCGTCCAAGACGCAAGCTAACACAGAAAAAGAGAATGTATCATCTGAACAAACCAATAAAAAAGAGAACGACATGGAACAGAAACCAGAACAGACCGCAACCGAACAGCAGGCACAGACCGCTCCGGGTGTAAAGCAGAACCTCATTAGTGGTAACGATGTGAACCTGCAGGAACTTGGTGCCAAATATGGCATAGACTTCAACAGTATGAATGAGAAGGATATGAAAGCCCTGCTCAACTACGGCAAGACGGGGCTTGTGATTGTGAAGCCGACCTTCGGCGGTGAACAGATAGAGATACAGGCCCGTCTGTCATTCCGTAAGGACGATAACGACCAGTTGCAACTCGTGCCGCATTTCGTGCGCAACGAGCCAAAACTCGATGTCGCGTACAAAGGCTATACCTTCACTCCAGAGGACAAGAAGAACCTGTTGCAGAACGGTAACCTCGGAAAGGTAGTGGATTTCCCCGACAAGAATACAGGTGAGCTGCGTCCTCATTTCATCAGTATCGACCGTCTCACCAATGAGATTGTTGACATACCTACCAACAAGGTGCGCATACCCGATACCATCGGCAAGACACCTATTACCAAGGACGACAAGAGAGTGCTCTACTCAGGTATTCCGCTTCGCAAGGAGATTGAGCTTGCCAACGGGCGCAAGTTTACACCGCTGCTGCAGGTGAATGTGGAACAGCGTGGCGTGGAGTTCGTGCCTGGCAGCACAAGACAGGCGCAAGGTCAGAAACAGAATGGCGACAAGAAGCAGACCGCTGACAAGCAGGAGCAGAAGGCAGAAGGTGATGCGGGCGGCCAGAAAAAGCAGCAAGATCCCAACCACTGGCTCAATGAGGACGGAACCATCCGCCGACTCAACACCTATTTCAAGAAGGAACTGACCGAGCAGCAGAAGGACGACTATGTGGCAGGCAAGACCATCGAGATCAAGGAAGTGCCCAACAAGAACGGCAGCGGTACCTATACCGCCTACGTAAAGTTCGACTTCGACAAGATGCAGCCACGTTCCTACCGCGACAATCCAGACCTCAAACAGGCGAAGGAACAGATTCCGACCAATGAGAACAAGGTACAAGTCGCCGTCAACGAGCAGGGCAAGACCCATGAGGCGACCAAGCACACCAAGGATCCGCTGAGTCCGGGACAGTCTGCGCCAAAGAACGAAAAGCAGCAGAAGGAACAGAACGCCGAGGAACAGAAGCCAAAGAGAAAGGCAAGAAGCGTGAAGATGTAGTTGCCGCCACTTGATCCACAGAGTTAATCATCCATCATAACAACCGACATCTGCGACCGTCTATCCCACGGTTGCGGATGTCACAAAAACAACAGACAATGAAGACAATCATCGCAGAGAAACCAAGCGTAGCCAAGGAAATCGCCCGCATTGTTGGAGCTGACAAGCGTGAGGAAGGCTATATGCAGGGCAATGGCTATTATGTGACATGGGCATTCGGACATTTAGTGCAGCCAGCCATGCCGGAAACCTACGGCATGAAGGGATTCCATGCAGAGAATCTGCCTGTGATTCCCGACCCGTTCGTTCTTGTTCCCCGACAAGTCAAGACTGAGAACGGCTACAAACCAGATGCAGGTGTGCTTGCCCAGATCAAGATAATCGGCAAGCTGTTTGACAGCAGTGAGCGCATTATCGTAGCAACCGATGCCGGACGTGAGGGAGAGTTGATTTTCCGATACCTCTATGCGTATCTCGGTTGCAGGAAACCTTTCGACCGTCTCTGGATCAGTTCGCTTACAGATACCGCCATTCGTGAGGGACTTCTGAACCTCAGGGACGGCAAGGAGTATGACAATCTCTATCATGCAGCCAAGGCAAGAAGCGAAGCTGACTGGCTCGTCGGCATCAACGGCACACAAGCCCTGACGATAGCCGCAGGACGTGGCACCTATTCCGTAGGTCGTGTGCAAACTCCGACCCTTGGCATGGTGTGCGAACGCTATTGGGAACACAAGCATTTCGAGTCGAAACCGTTCTGGCAGGTACACTTCGGTGTGGTTGATGCAGACAGTGGCAATATACTGAAGTTCACATCAGTCAACCGCTGGACAGACAAAGCTACCGCAACCGATATATATAATAAGGTGAAAGAAACAGGTTCTGTCATCATCACAAAGGTCGCAACCAAGCGAAAGGTGGAGAAGGCATCGCTCCTTTACGACCTCACCACCTTGCAGAAAGAAGCCAACTCCCAGCATGGCTTCACGGCAGAGCATACACTCTCCATCGCCCAGAAACTCTACGAGGCAAAGTTCATCACCTATCCAAGAACATCAAGCCGCTATATCTCGGATGATGTATTTGCCACCCTCCCCAAACTCTTTAAGAATCTGGAGAATCATTCGGAATATGGAGAGAAAGTGAAACTCTTGCCTGGCAGTGAGGACTACAGCAAGAACTGCGTGAATGCCGCCAAGGTGACCGATCACCATGCCCTGCTCATCACAGAAAATGCAGCCATTGGTCTTTTCAAGGACGAGAAGATCGTTTATGACATGATATTGTGCCGGATGATTGAAGCGTTCTCGGCAGACTGCATCAAGGACATCACATCAGTATCGGCGCAAGTGGATCATGAAGTTGAGTTTGGCATCAGTGGCTCCATCATCCGACAGACTGGCTGGCGAGCGTTGTCGCTCAAGGAAAAGAACAACAGGCAGGACAAGGATGCAGACGCAACAGACAATGAGGTCAAGGAGCAAGTCATTCCCAACTGGCAAGAAGGACAGCATGTCACTCTTTCTGGCTGCACCATCACGGAGGGCAAGACCAAACCGAAGCCATTGCATACGGAATCCACATTGCTTGCAGCAATGGAGACCGCAGGCAAAGAGATAGAAGATGATACGATGCGCCAGGCAATGAAGGACAGCGGTATTGGCACACCTGCCACACGTGCCGCCATCATCGAAACCCTGCTCAAACGAGAGTATATGGTGCGCCAGCAGAAGAAACTTGTGCCGACGGAAAAAGGACTCGCCCTGCATTCCGTGGTGAAGAACATGGCGATTGCCAATGTGGAGATGACGGGCAAATGGGAGGCGGAACTTGCCAAGATTGAACGAGGTGAAGCAAGTGCTGACGGGTTCACCCATAGTATCGAAGGCTATACCCGTGAAATCACTGCGGAATTGTTAGGTTGTGACAGACTTTTCAGCCACAAGGATTCCGGCTGCCAGTGTCCTAAATGCAAGCAAGGTACCATGCAGTTCTTCGGAAAGGTAGTAAGATGCAGCAACAAGGAGTGCGGTATGCCAGTGTTCAAGCAGATAGCAGGAAAGTTGCTCACTGATGCCGACATCACCGACTTGCTCACCAAGGGCAAGACCAGAACGCTCAATGGTTTCACCAGCAAGCAAGGCAAACCATTCTCCGCAGCCATTGCCTTTGACGAGGACTTCAACACGAAATTCGTCTTTGCAGAGCGCAAAACAGCAGAAAAACGAGGAAATGTGAAGAGATACAAGAAATAGTTTGTACCTTTGCCACCGAAACATGGTTCATAAATGGTGTCTTGATTCAGGATGCTTTTATTTACTGTGGATTAAGTGGCGGCACTCGGAGGGATACCGAGTGCCTTTTTCTTGCTTTCACACAAACATCAACCGCCATCCACGGTTTATTATTCACCACTTAATCCATTCAACAGACAAATGAACAGAAAGAAACAGGCACAGACAGAACTGTCCTATTACGGACTGTACCTCTTGAACCATCTCAGAGAGAACCGTTTTCCACAAGCCAGCGATGCGGACTTTATCCGCGAACGTGCAGACCATGCCGCAGAGGTGTATGAGCAGGCACGGCGTGATGCCCTCTTTGCCGATGCGGCACAAGAGCTTGCCATGTCAGCATTGCTGAAAGGTCTCCGCTTTTCCAAGTACAGCATCCTGTATGATGTTGTTGACAGTGAGTTTCCCCTGGAGGTAGCAGTAGAAGACCAGGAAGCGTTTGTCAAGAACCTCCTGCCTTTGGTTGATAACGTGTATTCCATTTACGACCTCACCGATGACGATTTTGCCCAGTCACCGGACTACGACCAGCTCTACACAGAGTTGACGGGAGCCGTAGCTCTTTTCATAGAGTCAAATGGCGTACAATAGAAAACAACGGCTGAACGACAACATCAAGGCGATAGAGATGGCATTCATCCTTGACAGGGAACAGCGCACGCCGACTGCCCGTGAGCGTCTCCTTCTGGAGCGTTATTGCGGATTCGGTGGATTGAAGTGCATCCTGAACCCTGCCAGGGAACTGGCGGATGCCGTCCATTGGGCAAAATCAGACCTTGAATTGTTTGCTCCAACAGTGGAGCTGCATAGACTTATCCGTGAAAACAGCAAGAATGAAAGCGAGTACAAACAGTTGATGGACAGTCTGAAACAGTCTGTCCTCACGGCATTCTACACGCCGTCAGCCGTTACGGAGGCTCTGACGGATGTGTTGAAAGAGCATCATATCATCCCCGAAAAGGTACTTGAACCATCGGCAGGCATCGGTGCCTTTGTCGATTCCGTCTTGGATAACAATCCCAAGGCAGACATTATGGCGTTTGAAAAAGACCTGCTTACAGGAAAGATACTCCACCATCTGCACCCGGAGCAGAAAGTGCGCATAGAGGGATTCGAGAAGATAGAAAAGCCCTTCAATGACTACTTCGACCTCGCCATCTCAAATATTCCGTTTGGCGATGTTGCCGTGTTTGATCCGTCTTATACAGCCATGAAAGGCATGAGGGCACTTGTCACCAGACGCATACACAACTATTTCTTTGTCAAGGCTCTTGATACGGTAAGGGATGGTGGGTTGGTTGCCTTCATCACCTCACAAGGCGTATTGAATGCCAAAAACAACAGTGCCGCGCGTTTTATGATGCTCTATCATGCAGATCTCGTGTCAGCGATTCGTCTTCCCAACAATCTGTTCACGGAAAATGCCAATACGGAAGTGGGCAGTGACCTCATCATTCTGCAGAAAAATACCCAAAAGGAGTCGCTGCGAGGAGACGACAACCTGCTTGACACCGTCTATAATGACGAGAACCGCATTCCGACAAACAACTACTTTCTGGAGCATCCGGAACGCATTATCCACACAACGGCAAAGTTGGATACTGACCCGTTCGGCAAACCTGCAATGATATACACGCATGAGGATGGCGTGGAAGGCATTGCAGAGGATTTGCGAAAGATGCTCCATGAAGACTTTAAGAAGAGCCTCAATTTGAACCGATACTTGGGGATAGAGGAAACAATGTCTGAGGAAGTTAAGGAGGTTGAAGAAACAGAAAAGATAGAAAAAACAGAGAAGATGAAGCCTTCCATTGAGGAAAAGCAGAACGATACGGTAGTATCCTTGCAAAAGCAGGAAAAGCCTACTGATGATGTTGAGCTATCCCAAAAGTCCAATCATCAGCAGCCACCAGTCCAAATGACTCTGTTTGACCTTTGGGGAATGGAAGAAGAAAACCGTCAGGCTGTCCATTCTTCGAAGAAGAAAGCAGAGGTAACAGTGGGTGCTGCCGCCAAGAAAGTGTCAAGGAAGAAAGCAAGTCCGTTGGTAAAAAGTGTCAATCCGACTTTTGAAGTTGTGACAAAGCCTGTGGAAAAAGAAGAAAAGCCTTCGTTGACAGATGCAAAAAAGCAGGAAACAACACTGGAGACAAAACCAATCCTGCCAGGTGATGAACCATACGCAAGCATCTCTTGGGAAGAGAATCCGCCAATCAACGGCTTTTACGAGATGATGATGACCATGGCTCCCGAAGACAGGGTGCTGCTGCGCCAAAAGGCGGAACTGCACCGTCAGGAACAGCTCAAGGCTCTGGGCGTTGAAGATACGCTTGATCCGAAGTTCAAGCCGCCGATGGAACCGATAGAAGTTCTCAAAGTTCAAATCGGGCATGGACAGTCGAAAGGGAATGAGGCAAAAGTAGATTCCAAGACTCAGAGCACATTGAAAGAAACAAATCATGAGCGGGAACAACAGAAAGAGCAAGAAAGAAAACGGGAAGAGCAGGCAAGGAAGAAAGAGGATGCAATGAAGCCCCGTCCATTTGATGAGAAACTGGAAAGTTTTCATCGTGAGGGTTCTATGGTGCTCGACTCTGCCAGAAACATCGGTGTATTGAAAGACCTTACCAAGTATGGTGCTACCTTCATGCCATTGGATCTGAATATGGAGCAGAAAGAAAAGGCGGTCTTGTATATCGCCCTCCGTGATGCCTATCAGGAACTTTACACCTATGAAGCGGAAGAACAGACGGAAAACAAGCAGATGCGTGAGAGTCTGAATGTCTATTATGATGCTTTCTTCATCCGCTTCGGCAACCTCAATGCCAAGCAGAACGTGAAGTTAATCCTTATGGATGCCTCAGGGCGCGACATGCTGTCGTTGGAACGGGTGGAAAACGGACAGTTCACAAAGTCAGACATCTTCGACCACCCGGTCTCTTTTTCGCTTGACGAGGTCAGTCATGTGGATTCTCCAGAGGAAGCGCTCACCGCCTCACTCAACAAGTTCGGCCGTATCGACTTGCCGTATATGACTGAATTATCGGATATGCCGGAACAGGAACTGACGGAAGCGCTTAAAGGACGCATCTATTACAATCCGCTCATAGACGGCTACGAGATAGCCGACCGCTTCATTGCTGGCAATGTCATAGAGAAAGCGGAGCGTATAGAAGAATGGCTGAAGGAAAATCCAGACCATGCAATCGTGAGGGAGTCGTTGGAAGCCTTGAAGGCAAGCATTCCCGAACCGATAGCCTTTGAGGATTTGGACTTCAACTTCGGTGAGCGTTGGATACCTACAGGTGTGTATTCCGCTTACATGAGCCACCTCTTCAACACACAGGTCAGCATCGTCTATTCCGACAGCATGGACGAATATTCGGCAAAATGCAGTATGAAGACCATGGCCATCACGGATGAGTATATGGTGAAGGGATATTACCGCCACTATGACGGCATGAGTCTTCTGAAACATGCCCTGCACAACACCTGTCCCGACATGATGAAGAGCATCGGTGAGGACGAGAACGGCAACGACATCAAGGTGCGTGACAGCGAGGGCATACAGCTTGCCAATGCCAAGATTGACGAAATCCGCAACGGGTTCTCTGAATGGCTGGAGGAGCAGTCTGACTCCTTTAAGGAACGCTTGACCACAATGTACAACCGGAAGTTCAACTGCTTCGTGCGTCCGAAGTATGACGGTTCTCACCAGACCTTCCCCGGCTTGGACTTGAAAGCCCTTGGCGGAAAGTATGGTGTCAAGAGTGTGTACCCAAGTCAGAAGGACTGTGTATGGATGCTTTTGCAGAACGGCGGCGGGATATGTGACCATGAGGTGCTGCGCCCATAAGGGCATACTGTAAATGTAGGTTTGGCAACCTACCCAGCAAGGGTTTTCTACGCTGGTCATCAGCCAACTTATCCACTTAGCTGAAAAGCGGTGGGGAGTGTAGCATGTTGGAAACGGCATAAGTCGGCTAACTATCATGCCGCTACTGAATGTCAAGATGAAACGATGAATACGAGGATGAAGACTATACTGTTTGAATGACAGTCCAAGACGTTAGTTGGTAAACACAGACCTAAGGTAGTTATAAAGGTCTGTCTGCAATACTTCCACTTTCCTACTTCGAGTGCGAGAGCAGAAAACCGATTGCAGGTCAGCCGCAATAAGCGGAAAAGGACGAAAATCGCATCCGACAATTCATCAAGCCAATAGTTACAGTATTGCTTAAATGGGGATTACCTAAACCGAAGTGCCAACAAATGGCTATAGGAAGTGGGTTCCTTGAAAATTCGGCAAGGTAACAGAGTCTCCGTAGTAGTCCGAGCAAGGGAAAGCCTTGTACATGGCGAAGGGAGACAGTGTGTTATTTTTTTTAATATGTTAAATGAATGATGTGTGAGACATTATGAGAAATTCAGAAAATGTATTAAACAGTCTGGCTGGGCATAGCCAAGACCAAAACTACAAGTTTGAAAGACTTTACAGACTGTTGTTCAATGAGAATCTGTTTGCGGAAGCCTATCAGCGGTTGTCCCAAAATCCTGGCAACTGCACAAAAGGAACAGACGGACAGACAATAGACGGAACAAGCATAAAGCGCATCCGTGACCTCATAGAACAACTAAAGGATGAAAGCTATCGTCCTTGTCCTGCAAGAAGAATATACATACCCAAAAAGAATGGAAAACTTCGTCCGTTGGGTATCCCTTCTTTCAAGGATAAGCTCGTTCAAGAAGTAGTAAGAATGATACTCGAAGCAATTTACGAGGGACACTTTGAAGATTGCTCGCATGGTTTTAGACCACACAGAGGGTGTCATACTGCTATGGCTTCCTTACAAAAGGGAGGTTCGGGAACAAGATGGTTCATAGAGGGTGACATCAAGGGATTCTTTGACAACATCAACCATGATGTTCTCATAAGCATTCTTGGTGAACGCATCCATGATGAGAGATTCTTGCGACTGATACGAAAATTCTTGAAAGCGGGTTACTTGGAGCAGTGGGAATATAAGAACTCCTACATCGGCACTCCACAAGGCGGTATCATCAGTCCTATCTTGGCGAATGTATATTTGGATAAGTTCGACAAATTCATGTTGAGATATATCGAGACATTCAACAAGGGTAAGGCACGGCAACGCAATCCCGAATACAAGAGGGTTGCAAGTCGTAAAGACAAACGAGTAAAGAAACTGAAGAATGAACAGGACGAGCAGAAGAAAGGTGTTTTACGTTCAGAGATAGCATCCCTGCATCGTGAAATGCAACAACTTCCTGCAACTCTTGACATGGACGAAAACTTCAAGAGAATGAAATACGTGCGGTATGCAGACGATTTTCTGATTTGTGTAATTGGAAGTAAGGCAGATTGCCTAAAAGCAAAATAGGACATTAAAATCTTCTTGCATGAACAGCTACAGCTTCAACTTTCCGATGAAAAGACACTTATCACTAATGCACATGATACAGCAAAATTTCTTGGCTTTGAGGTGACTGTCCGCAGTACAAACAAGACGAAAAAGGATTACAGAGGTATTCCAATCCGCTCACTTGACCACAAGGTTGTCTTATTGTTGCCTTTTGAGGCAATGAGAAAGAAACTGTTGGATTACAATGCCATGCGCATTGTAATCAAGGATGGCAAGGAAGTATGGGAGTCAACTTCTCGTCCTTATCTTCGTAGTAACGATGACCTTGAAATATTGAACCGATACAATTCAGAAATTAGAGGTATATACAACTACTACTGTATTGCAAACAATGTCAACATTCTCAACAGTTTCTACGGAATCATGAAAGAGAGTATGTACAAGACCTTGTCGTCAAAGTACGAATCTACCGTAAGAAAGATTGTCAACAAGTATTGTAAGGACAATATTTTCACGGTAAGATACCAAAACAAAAAAGGTCAATGGCTGGAACGTACCCTATATCATGGTGGGTTTAGGTTGAACAAGGAAGCACGCATTGACAATGCGCACATTATGCCCAGTTACTATGGAATGGAGAGCACAAGCCTTATGGCTCGCTTGAAAGCCCATAAATGTGAATATTGTGGAGCTGAGGATAATCTGAAAATGATACATGTCCGCAAGCTCAAGGATTTGAAAGGCAAAGAAGCATGGGAGAAACTCATGATTGCCCGACAAAGAAAAACAATCGCAGTTTGCGAGAAATGTTATAACAAGATTCATGGAAAGAAATAGACTGACAATAACCACGGAGAGCCGTATACTTGGAGACGAGTACGTACGGTTCGGCGGCGAGTACATTGAAACCTGCTTCCATAAAGGGAAGCAAGGCGCATTGTGCTTAGCCATTGGAACTGGCAAGACCCTCATCATGTGCATGGCTGCGCATGAGATGAAACGTCTCGGTATAGCTCACAAGCCGATGATTATCGGACTGAAAGCCAATGTCGCGGAGATAGCTGCCACCTATCAGACTGCTTATCCAAATGCGAGGATACTCTATGCCTCGGAGAAGGATTTTTCCACCAAGAACCGTGTCAGTTTCTTCAACAACATCAAGAACAACGACTATGACTGTGTAATCATGTCGCATGACCAGTTCGGGAAGATACCGCAATCGCCAGAACTCCAGCGGCAGATATTGCAGGCAGAGCTTGATACCGTGGAGGAAAACTTGGAAGTGATACGCACGCAGGGCAAAGACGTGTCGAGGGGAATGCTCAAAGGCTTGGAAAAGCGAAAGCAGAATCTGGAGGTGAAGTTGCAGAAGATAGCCTACAGCATCGAGCAGCGCACCGATGATGTAGTGGATTTCCGCATGATGGGCATCGACCACTTGTTTGTGGACGAGAGCCACCAGTTCAAGAACCTCATGTTCAATACCCGTCACGACCGTGTGGCAGGACTCGGCAACAGCGAGGGAAGCCAGAAGGCACTCAACATGCTCTTTGCTATCCGTACCATACAGGAGCGGACAGGCAGAGATCTGGGAGCGACATTCCTGTCGGGAACAACTATCAGTAATTCACTGACTGAGTTGTATCTGCTTTTCAAGTACCTGCGCCCCAAGGAACTGGAGCGTCAGGACATCCGCTGCTTCGATGCGTGGGCGGCAATCTTCGCCAAGAAAACTACCGACTTCGAGTTTAACGTCACCAACAACATCGTACAGAAGGAACGTTTCCGATACTTCATCAAGGTACCGGAGCTTGCTGCTTTCTACAACGAGATAACCGACTATCGTACGGCGGAGGCGGTTGGTGTGGACAGACCACAGAAGAACGAGATTCTTCATAACATACCACCGACACCCGAGCAGGAGGACTTCATCCAAAAGCTGATGGAGTTTGCCAAGACGGGTGATGCCACCATCCTCGGAAGACCGCCTCTGTCGGAAACGGAAGAGAAGGCAAAGATGCTCATAGCTACGGACTATGCCCGAAAGATGGCGCTCGACATGCGCATGATAGACCCGACTTGTGAGGACCATCCCGACAACAAGGCAAGCCATTGTGCCAAGATGATAGCCGACTACTATCACCGTTACGACGGTCATAAGGGTACGCAGTTCGTATTCTCAGATCTGGGAACATACCGACCGGGCGAATGGAACGTGTATTCAGAAATCAAACGCAAGCTGATAGAGGATTATGGAATACCTTCATCTGAAATCCGCTTCATTCAGGAGTGCAAGAACGAGAGGGCAAGAAAGGCGGTGATAGCAGCCATGAACGAGGGTTCGGTACGAGTATTGTTCGGCTCCACATCTATGTTAGGTACAGGCGTAAATGCACAAAAAAGGTGTGTTGCTATTCATCATTTGGACACACCGTGGCGACCGTCAGACTTGGCACAGCGTGACGGTCGAGGTGTGCGTGCTGGTAACGAGATTGCCAAGCTGTATGCCGACAACAAGGTGGATGTCATCATCTATGCGGTGGAAAAGTCGCTTGACTCGTACAAGTTCAACCTCCTGCACTGCAAGCAGACTTTTATCTCGCAGTTGAAAAGCGGAGCCTTGGGAGCGAGAACCATTGACGAGGGAGCGATGGACGAGAAATCGGGCATGAATTTTTCAGAGTATATGGCTATTCTCTCCGGAAATACCGACTTGCTTGACAAGGCGAAGTTGGAGAAGAAGATTGCTTCTCTGGAGGGTGAGCGCAAATCATTCAACAGGGGCAAACGTGAATCGGAACTGAAACTGAAATCAAAGTCAGAAGAGCTGGATGGCAATCGGGCTATACTCAAAGGCATGACATCGGATTACGACAAGTTTATGAGTCAGGCGAAGAAGGACAAGGACAGGAATATACTCAATCTCATCACCCTTAACGGTCTCGAGTCCAATAATCTGGAAGTGATAGGCAAACAGCTTCAAAGGATGGCAAAAACGGAAAGGACAGATGGGGAATACAAGGAAATAGGTGCAATTTATGGTTTCCCCATCAAGGTTGTGAGCAAGACAAGCTTTGAAAGCGGTCTTCCATTCGTTGATAACCGCTTTGTTGTTGTGGGTCATTACAAGTATCAGTACAACAACGGACATCTCGCCAAGTCGGACCCGATAGCTGCGGCAAACAACTTTGTGAATGCCCTGCAGAAGATACAAGGGTACATTGAACAGTATGATTCAAGATGCAGGACACTGGAGAAGGAGATTCCGCAGCTGCAGGAAATTGCTTCCAAGGTCTGGAAGAGAGAAGATGAGCTGAAAAGTCTAAAGACAGATCTGGCTGCTTTGGACAGAAAAATACAGCTTGAACTTGCACCGCAGGTTGAGAAAGAGAGCAAAGAAGAAAACAAAGAAGAAACAAATAACGTAAAAGCAGATGTTACTTCTAAAGGGTTACTGATTAAAGATTCGTACCAAAAAACAAGAATATTTTGAAATCTTATAAACGTTTAGAATAATATAGTTAAATTAAAATAATATTAGTTGTTTTTTTTGTTTTTTAAGACTTAGGTCTTATCTTTGCAACCGTTTTCACGCCTTGCCTTAATTGACGAATGCCGAATGAGAAAGACGGGAAGGACAAGCATATTGGAAATGGCGTTTACAAGCGCACTTGGTTACACACACTCTTGGATTCTATAATATCAAATCAGGAACAGAAATATATAAGGCAGCTATAGACCGCCCATAGGATATTAAAAAAAGAAAACTTATTATCAACTGCACCTGAATAATTCCATTGGTAGCATATAACGTGTAATAAGGTTTCAAACATTATCTTGGACGTAACAAAGTGTATTCCACTATTGGCAAGTATATGATGTTTCAGGAGTTCAGGACTGTTGGCTGAGTTACTCGTACAGCACCAACGCCGTTTCCCTTATGTATGTGTTCAGCAGTTATTTTGGTCCATATAGGTGCATTGGACATAAAGCGTAATTGCATGTATGGTTGAAATAAATCCATTATGTATTTAGCGTTTTTAATGTTTTAAAGTTATGAGAAGAGAACTTTTGCTCTTATCTTGTTGCGTGGTCATCCCAAGCATTTGTAGTGCTCAAGAGAAGTCAGACACTACAATGGTAGAAAAGAAAGCAGAACGCAATGTGATGCTCAATGCATCCGATGCCAATGCACCTCGTTACATTCAGATAGGTCTTCCAAGTGAAGATGTAAATGTGTACGAGAACGGATTGCCAGTCGTTTATTCTTCTTACATCCATCCTGTATCTGCTCATTGGAGAAGTGATGGTAGCTTGGCAGAGGTAGGATTGATGAACCCACAGGAATCAGCCATTGCTACAGGAAACATTGCTTATTCTGTAAACAGTTTCAGTGACTTAGGCAGTAATACGTTCAAGGGTATCTTGAATTACAAAGGCAACCATTATGGTATGCATCAGTTTGATTTGAACGTTTCAGGACCTCTGGCTAAAGGCTGGACTTATGCCTTGAATATGTATCAAAACTTTGATCCGGGAACTTTTGACTTGAAGTTTACCAACTATAATGACCGTACACAAATTTATAAGGGTGCCCTGACAAAGCATTGGGGAAACAGAGGTCAGTTGTCTTTTCTCTACAAGTTCTCAAACAGTCAGCGTATGGGTTCCATAACCCAGTTTGCACCATTTATCTATCATACTAATGGTGATGTGACAGAATTGGATGGCTTCAAATTGGGTACATCTTCATACGTTCCAGCTTCTCAGAACTTCATGTACCGTGATATGAAGACAGGTGAAGTAAAAAATACTACTATCAATGATTGGAACAAAAGCAAATCTCACGAATTTGCTGTATTATTCAAATGGGATTTAGGTAATGCATGGAACTTGGATACAAAGGCTAAATATACCTGGGTTGATGCTAACTATTCCGACTTTGGCGGCAGTTCCATCATGAATGTCAAAGATGGAAAGGTTGAGGGTAATACGAATACGTATTATGACAAGAACGGAAAGCTTTATACAGGTATGATGGATGGTCGAAGAATCTGGTTTCATACAGCAAAGGCAAAATCTTTCCTTCTCACCTCTGAGGTGATGAGAAATTATGGCCAGCATAATCTTAAAATAGGTCTCAACGAGTGGAACTTTGACTTAGACTACTGGTCTGCGTCAACACAATGGGATGCCAGTGTAAAGGAGTATCCAGAGTTTCTGTCACATTCCATGATTTCAGACCCGACTGCCAGAACAACTTATTATGGGTTCAATGAGATTTCTACAGACTATGCTATCGGTAATGAGAATAAGTTAGCAGGATATTTCACAGACGAATGGCGTCCTATTGAAAGCCTTCGTTTCTTCTATGGCGCACGCTTAGAGTGGTGTTGTATGTCTGTAGACCAGTTACCTTATGCACGATTTGCAGACATGTATGTCGGTGCAACCAATGCAGACGGTGTAACCATTACACCACAGCACAGAACAAAGAATAAACTTAATTATGCATTTACAGTTTCGGCTACATGGTCCTTTTATAAAGGTATGGGACTTACAGCAGACTTTACTCAAATGGAACGCTCTCCTCGTATGACCGATTATTCCAACATGGGTCCACAGGACTTGCGCCTCCGCATTCCATTGCTACGTGGTGGAATATTCTATCGCAATAAGTGGATTGATGTTACATCAATGATAACCTGGATTCAGAAGACGAACAATACAGACCAGCAGGATATAACCAAACCTGGTACCAGTATTTCAAAAACAACGTCTTTGAATTACAGCATCCAGACAGTGGGATGGACAACCAATGTGGAACTTGATCCATTCAAGGGTGCGCATCTTCATGCCCTCTTTACTTATCAGAAGCCAACATACAAGGACTATTCTGTGACAGTAAAGTTTGATGATGGGGAGACAGCTGACTTAAACGCCACTGGTAACATTGTCAAGGAAATACCACAGATACTGATTGAACTTGACCCAAGTTATACCTTTTACAAGGATAAGATGACTGTATGGGGCAGTTTCAGATATTTTGGAAAAACGTATGCTAACCTTTCAAATGCCCTTTGGTTTAACGGCCATTGGGAAACTTTCGCAGGTGTGAAATGGAATGCTACCAACAAATTATCATTCAACCTTGGTGTAGTCAACTTCCTGAACCAAAAAGGTGCCAGCGGTACAATATCCGGCTCAGAGCTTATTGGTCCGGAAGAAGCCAAGCGATTCAATGGCTACGTAATGTCCGGACGCTATCTTCGTCCTTTCACTGTTGAGTTTGGAGCAAGTATAAAACTATAAATACCTATTGATTATGAATAAATTATGCCATTTTATGGTACTTTTTATGGCTTTGTCAGGTAATGTATATGCCCAGAAGACAGAACCATGGAATGACCCTTTGGTGAACAACATCAATCGTAATGAGCCTGTTTCTGATTTCTTCGGTTATGAGAATAAGGAACTGTCTGACAGAAATGACAAGACGCTTTCAAAGAGATTCTTGTCTATTGAAGGAAATTGGAAATTCAATTGGGTGCAGAATGCCAATGAGCGTCCTTTAGATTTCTATTCTCTCAATCTTGATGATTCTAATTGGGGTAAGATGCCAATTCCTGGATGTTGGGAGTTGAATGGCTATAGCGTGCCAGTCTATACCAACATAAGATATGAGTGGGAAAATGAATGGGAATCAAATCCTCCTTATGTGCAGGATCTTGGCAACTACGTCGGATCTTACCGACGTAAGATTGTAATTCCTGAGAATTGGAATGGTGACAATATAATATTGCACATCGGCGAATTTTCCAGCAATATCAACCTATATGTAAATGGAAAGTTTGTTGGCTATGCTGAAGACAATAAGGTTGCTGCGGAATTTGATATCACTAAATATGTAGAACCAGGAAAAGAGAATCTGATAGCCATGCAGCTGATGAGATGGTGCGATGGCTCTTATTTTGAGGATCAGGACTATTGGAGACTTCGCGGTATTGCCAGAGAGAACTATATCTATGCTCAGCCGAAGTCACATATTAAGGACTTGAACGTAACCTCTTCCTTGTCCGATAATTATAAAGACGGTATCTTTGCCATTCATTTTTCTACAGAATCATGTGATGGAAAGAATGTTCTTGTAGAATTGATAGACAAGAAAACTGGCAATACGGTTTTTGAAAGAAAGCAACAGTTACATGGTGGCAGTTCAACAGTAGAGTCAATCATTCGAAATGTAGCCAAATGGACGGCAGAAACACCGAATTTGTACACACTCAGAGCAACTCTGATGGATGGAGATAAAGTATTGGAAGTCATTCGCCAAAATGTCGGTTTTAGAAAGATCGAGATCAAGGGAAAACAGCTCTTGGTAAATGGACAGCCTGTTCTTATCAAGGGTGTGAACCGTCATGAGATAGATCCTGATGGAGGATATGTTGTCAGTGTTGAGAAAATGATTCGTGACATAAAGGTTGCCAAGCAATTAAACATCAATGCTATACGCACCAGCCACTATCCCAATGACCCACGCTGGTATGATTTGTGTGATGAATATGGTATTTATGTTATGGCTGAGGCAAATCTAGAAAGCCATGGAATGGGATTTGGTAAAGAGACTCTGGCTAAAAATGAGTTGTTCAACAAGACACATATTGAGCGTAATATGCACAATGTGAAGGTTCTCAAAAACCATCCTTGTATCATTATGTGGAGTCTTGGTAATGAAGCAGGTTATGGTAAGAACATTGAGGATGCCTACGATTGGGTGAAGGCATATGATAGTTCTCGTCCAGTACAATACGAAATGGCATGTTCAACAGGCAAGCATGATGAAACCCGTCCTGTTGAGTCATACGAGTTGGCTGGTCTAAAGGCTGGCAAGACTGACATTTTCTGTCCTATGTATGCTGATTACGACAGTTGTAGAGCATATCTGGAAAAGGACTATTGTGACAAACCTCTTCTTCAGCAGGAGTATGCCCATGCCATGGGTAATTCTATGGGTGGATTCAAGCAGTATTGGGATTTGGTCCGTCAGTATCCTCAGTATCAGGGTGGTTTTATCTGGGATTTTGTTGATCAGGGTCTGCGCGACAAGAGCAAGATAACTGGTAATCAGATCTATGCCTATGGCGGTGATTATGGTCGTTTCCCTATGTCTGACGAGAACTTCAACAACAATGGCTTGGTTAGTCCGGACAGAAGACCAAATCCTCATGCTTACGAAGTGAAATACTTCCATCAGAACATCTGGAGCAAACTTGAGAACAAGGTCAAGGGTACAGTCTCTGTATTCAACGAGAACTTTTTTGTTCCGTTGAATAACGTAAATCTCGTATATTCAATAGAGGTTGAGGGAAAAAGCATGGCAAACGGTTTAATCAACCTTGGCAAATACAATATTCTTCCTCAGACAAGCAAGACCATTGCAATTCCTGGATATGCAAAGATAGTTGCAGACAAGAAGTACAGAGGAAAGGAAAAGACACTGAATCTTTCGTACAAATTGAACAGTGATTCGCTTCTTCTAAGTAAGGATGAAGAAATCGCCCACCAGCAGTTTGTGATTAGCGACTATAAGTTCCCTGTATTGAATTCCTCTGAAACAGCCAAAGTCAAGGCTGTAGGTCATGCCAAGTATCTCGTTCTTTCTGCCAATGGTGTGGATGTTACCATCAGTAAGACAACAGGACTTGTTTCTTATTTGGATGTTGACAAAACACCTATGCTTGTTAGAGGATTTGATTTGACTCCAGACTTCTGGAGAGCATGCACAGACAACGATTTTGGTTCACATATGCCTACATTAAGTGCAGCATGGAATAAGCCAAGTATGGAACTGAAGAATTTTACCCGTAAGGAGAATGGTTCTGTTGTTGCCGAGTTGTATCTCAAAGAAACAGAGTCTACACTGACTCTTACCTATACACTGAATAATAATGGAGAACTGACTGTTGAACAAGATCTGAAGGTAAATCCTGATGCGGAGAACAAGCCAAATCTTCTACGCTATGGAATGGAATTGCAGATGCCTAAGGAGTTTGATAGAGTTGAATTCTACGGAAAGGGTCCTAACGAGAATTATGCAGACCGTAACAACTCCGACAGATTGGGCATTTTTACCCAGTTGGTAAAGGATCAGTATTATCCATACGTTCGTCCACAGGAGTCTGGCAACAAGACGCAGGTAAGATATTGGAAGGTTCTGACAAAAGACAATAAAGGTCTGGAGTTTTTCTCCAATGAGCCAATGGAGTGTTCAAGCTTGAACTATCTGACTTCAGATCTTTACCGTGGACCGGTAAAGAATCAAGAACATTCTGGAGACCTTGTACCACGAGACTTTACCTCTGTACACATTAGTCAGAGACAGATGGGATTGGGATGTATCAATACATGGGGTGCATTACCTATTGAGAAATATATGCTTCCTTATCAGGATTATGCATTCAAATTCGTGATTCGTCCTGTAAGATAACCAAATAGTCCTCACTCTGAGAAATCAGAGTGAGACTGCAATCTATAATATCATTAAATATCAAACAAAAATGAAAAAGAAATTATTCATTACACTCTTGTTGGTGGGTACTACAGCACTGACAACTTTTGGACAGAGTAGCAAGAACGGAGTGAAACCTATTCTCCCGGTTCCGAGTCAAGCACAGGTTGAATGGCAGAAGATGGAGACTTATGCTTTCATCCATTTCGGATTGAATACATTCAATGATAAGGAATGGGGATATGGTGATTCTGACGTCAAGACCTTTAATCCAAAGAAATTGGATTGTGAGCAGTGGGCAAGAACTCTTGTCGCTGCTGGCATGAAAGGTGTCATCATTACAGCAAAACACCATGACGGTTTCTGTCTGTGGCCAACTCATACTACCGACTACTGTATCCGTAACTCTCCGTACAAAGACGGTAAAGGTGATCTTGTTGGAGAACTCTCAAAAGCTTGCAAGAAGTATGGCTTGAAATTCGGCGTATATCTCTCACCATGGGATAGAAATCAGACAAGCTATGGTTCCAAATATTACGTAGAGTATTATAAGCGACAGCTCAAAGAGTTGCTTAGCAACTATGGTGATATTTTCGAGGTTTGGTTTGATGGTGCCAATGGTGGTGACGGATGGTATGGCGGTGCAGCAGAGATGCGAACCATTGACCGCAAGAACTACTATGAGTTTGACAAACTGTACCAGATTGTTGATAGCTTGCAGCCAAATGCTATCATCTTTGGCGACGGTGGTCCTGGATGCCGATGGGTAGGCAATGAGAATGGATTTGCAGGTGAAACCAACTGGGCAATGATTCCTTCAAATACAGTTTATCCTGGTTACGACAAGCCAAAGCAACTGCAGTTCGGTTGGGAGAATGGTGATCAATGGACACCTGCAGAATGCGATGTATCTATTAGACCGGGATGGTTCTATCATGAAAAAGAAGACAGTAAGGTAAAAACCGTAGATCAGTTATGTGACCTTTATTACAGAAGCGTGGGACACAATGCAACATTCCTGCTCAACTTCCCTGTTGATAAAGACGGACTGATAAATCCAATAGATTCTGCCAATGCTGTCAACTTCCACAAGAGAATCCTGCAGGAGATGTCTGTAAATGTCCTTAAAGGTGTTACTCCTAAAGTGGACAGCCAGCAAGGTAAGAATGTCGGTAAAAACGTTAATGACGGAAAATACGACACATTCTGGGCCTCTAAAAAGGTTAAGGGTGCAAGCATTGAGTTCCGTCTTGGTAAAGAACGAGAAATATCTCGACTTTTGCTCCAGGAGTATATACCTTTAGGACAGCGTGTGAAAGCATTCACTGTATATTATCTTCAGGGCAAGAACTGGGTAAAGCTCAGTCAAAAGGAAGAGACAACCACAATCGGTTACAAGCGTATCCTGCGATTTGACAAGGTAAAGACCAATGGTCTTCGCATTGTATTCGATGATGCCAAGGGTACACCATGTATTAATAATGTTGCAGCTTTCTAACATTATATAAAACTATTCATTTTTGTCCGCAATTCCAAAAATTTGGTTTTGCGGGCATTTTGTTATTATACAGGAAATGGCTTTGTAAAACGCTTATTTTCTAATACTACACAAAAGGATTCTCTCTTGACTGTAAAGGCGAAAAATAGATGAAAGACACTACTTCTATTATGGCACACAAGGGAGTACTATCAAAGTAGGAGAAAGGTGAATGAAACAGAAAATTCACTATTTTCTAATAGTTTTTTAATATTTCTTCAAATAAACTGTAATACCATATTAGTATTTTTGCGCCCAAAAAGAAGACGATGGCTAACACAACTTAGGTAATGCTGGTAAAAGGCTAAAAAAGCAGACTAAGAAAAGCCTCGTTTTGTATTTTCAGTAAGAAACAATAATTTATCAAAAAAATGGGTACAGTTTATCTATGTATTGTGATCTTCCTGCTCTGTTTGGCAGTGTTCGATCTCTTTGTGGGAGTCAGCAACGATGCTGTCAACTTCCTGCAGTCTGCAATCGGGGCTAAAGTTGCAAAGTTCCGCACAGTTCTTATCATAGCCTCCTTTGGCGTGGTGCTTGGAGCCATTATGTCATCGGGAATGATGGACATCGCCCGCCATGGTCTCATAAGTCCAGACCACTTCACTTTCGAAGAAGTAATGACGCTATTCCTTGCGGTCATGGTAACCGACGTTATTGTGCTGGACGTGTTCAACACGTTTGGTATGCCAACCTCTACCACCGTATCGCTGGTATTTGAATTATTGGGTGGAGCTTTCATTCTCGCCACACTGAAGATGATAGGCGACGACAGTCTCAACTACGGTGTACTGCTAAACAGCGACAAGGCCTTAGAGGTGATTATGGGTATTTTCTCATCGGTGATTATCGCCTTTGTATTCGGTATTATCGTGATGTGGCTTTCGCGTGTGGTTTTCA
>ULOD01051256.1_pt1 | contig 29463 bp, 27 predicted proteins | sample 1952351 | NCBI WGS metagenome assembly ULOD01 (sample SAMEA4835596, study PRJEB28245) | human gut metagenome | biome: gut microbiome; material: fecal sample | place: Denmark | collected 2008 | reverse complement strand
GTTATTAAATCTCTTAAAACAGGTGAAATCTCAATTCGAGTTTAATAAGACCCATAGGAGATTTTCCGAATTTTTCCCTTGTTTCCAAATCTTATATCCCATGGTCGGCAGCATTGCGTATCAGGTGAATAAGTGCTGACGATATCTTGTCACGCTTTGTTTTATCTATCATGCATTCCTCTCCTTTTACAGAAAGCCTGATATTTTTATGTAATGTCTCTGCCATTTCATCAACAAGCAGTTCCATTTTTTTCGCAACAACCGAGAAATCTCCTTTTGTTAACTTATCAGTCACACATGATAATTCCTTTTGTACTTCACCAATCTCTTTAATAAAATCCTCATTTACCAAATCTCCGCTGTGCAATTTCTTAACGATTTTATCCAGTTCAGCTACCGCCAAACGCATTTTGGAAACCTCAGATTTTTTTATGACAATTACCCCGTTTTCGCTTTCCGTATCATTTTTATACGGCTCTGTTTTCGATGTTTCTGACGCTTTTTCGTCACCTTTTTTTTCTATAACTGCCGGCGTCGCATTACCCGGAATATAATAAATCTGTCTTGCTTTCTTTTGTGAATCTGATATATTGCTTTCTCTCATAAGATTGCTCTCGGCAAGTTTATACTGTTTTTTAAGTTTAACGATATAATCATCAATATCTTTTGCAATGTGCTCAGGAGGTTCTTTCATCACTTTTCCCGACGGTATCTTTGTAAGTTCCATTTCAACATAATTCATATATTCACAAAGTACATTATCAAATCTCTTTGTATCCTCAATAACCTTCGGACCGTTTCTAAAACAATACAATAAGTTTTCAAATTTCTTGCTTATGTATGCAATTCCGTCATAAAGCAGCATAGCAGCATCTGCTTTCAATGTATGTACGACGCGGAATACTTCCTGAATCAAATCCTGTCCATACTTTTCTTCATCATGATAATTAGAAAAATCAGTTCTCAATTCACTTATCAGCCTAGAACTCTGCTCATAAAATATTCCCATCATAGAATCCATAACATTTCCTCCTGCCATATATCCCCGCTAATCTCCACATTGCAACTGCTTTTGAATTTTACAAAAGATGTCTATTATTGAAGGGTCAAATCGTTTTCCTGCCTCACTTCTCATAATAGAAAGGCTTTCTTCTCTCGTATATGCTCCTCTGTAGCTTCTGTCACTGTTTAATGCCATATAAGTATCTATCACTGCCACTATACGAGCTGAAAGAGGTATATCCATCCCCGAAAGTCCCTTAGGATATCCTGTTCCATCCCAGTTTTCATGGTGGTATTTAGCAATGTCTATTGCCATTTCAAGATACTCATTTTTATTCTTATCTTTGTTTATCTTTTTGAGGTAGTCTGCACCGGCTATAGTATGTTCCTTTATCTTTTCAAATTCGTCTGCCGTAAGTTCTGTCTTTTTGTTTGTGATTTCTTCACTTACAGACAACATTCCAATATCATAAAGTTTTGATGCTGATTCTATCTCATCGATAAATGCACTTGATATCAATTTATCAAACCTTGGTGAAAATTGTAAACTTATCGCAAGCATTCTGCAGTTTGTTGATATTCTGTCAGTACCTCTTTCATATATATCCGACTGCATATCTAACATATCAGCGATTGTATTTAAAATATTTTTCTGTTCTTCCGCACCTCTTGTCAACTGTTCATTTACTACCTGATGAAGTTTTCTGTTGTACGCTTCCATCTCCTGCTGAAGTTTGTAAATTTTCAAGTGCGTATTCAGTCTGAGCGTAACTTCTTCTTTTTCAAAAGGTTTCGCTATATAATCAACCGCTCCGAGTTTAAATCCTTTTATTTTATCCTCAACCGAATCAAGTGCAGAAATAAATATAATAGGAATGTCCCTCGTTTTTACGTCAGCTTTTAACATGGCACAAAATTCAAAACCATTTGTATCAGGCATTGAGATATCCAATAATATAAGTTGCGGAATCTTTCTTTCAATAGCCGTCTGTGCCTGCTTCACATTTGTAACAGGTCTTGGTATGCACCCCGTCACTTTTACCATTTCAGAAAGAATAACAAGATTAGTAGATACATCATCCACTATCAGTATATTTGGCTGCTCATTCACCTGCATGCTTACTGTCATGCCAAATCACCGCCTTTCTAACTGTAGTTTAAACTCCTCAATAGCTTTTTTTAATACTTCATAATCATCTAATGCCGCCTGATGGTCACCTTTTCTCACCGTCATCTGAAGTCTGAAAGCTTTTCTCTTTAAATTCATCGGATCATCTGCCACAAGCAGCTTTATCGTATCTGCAAAACTGTTTGCCCTGTTCCAATTTTCCATCTCTATACACAAAACAAGCTTCTCGCAATTTTCATCTATGGCTTTTATATTTTCCTCTGAGCCAAGTTTATAAAGATTATTTTCTTCCTCTTCTTCATCGAGCTGAAAACCTCCGCTGTAATTAAATGAATACTCCGTTTTTTCCTCAGCTTTTTCAGTCTTTTCTTCTGTTTTATTGTCTTCTTCTGATACTATCTTTTTAACTTTTATTGAAAATGAAAATGTACTTCCTTTTCCTTTCTCACTTTCAACATTGATGTCTCCACCCATCATTTCAACAAGATTTTTTACAATGCTGAGTCCTAAACCGGTTCCTCCAAACTTTCTTGTAATTGATGCATCTACCTGTGAAAAGCTTTTAAACAGCTTGTCTTTTTCCTCTTCTGAAATGCCTATTCCTGAATCTGTAACCATGAAAAACAGTTCAAGTTCCTCTTCTGTCTCAAAACTCTTTACAACATTCAGTGTGACCTGCCCCATTGAGGTAAATTTAATCGCATTGGATAACAGATTGTTTAATACCTGAGTTACACGAAGTTCATCACCGGTCATAAGTTCAGGAATATCTTCTCCGACATTGCAGATAAGCTTAAGCCCTTTTGACTCTGCCTGTGTCCTGTTTACTTTCACAATTTTGTCCATCATCTGATAAAAGTTAAATTCCGTATACTCTATAGTAAATTTGCCGGCCTGTATTTTAGAAAAGTCCAAAATGTTATTTATAATCTTTATCATATTGTTGCAGCATTGTATTATAAGCTCTATTGTCTCACGCTGCTCAGAATCAAGTCCGGTATCAAGGAGATTTTGTGCCAGTCCCAAAACACCGTTTACAGGTGTTCTAAGTTCATGGGTGACATTTGCAACCATTTCATTTCTCTCTTTGTGCGTCTCCTCAACTTCCATTTTAGCTGTTCTAAGCTCTTTCTTTGTCTCCTTCTGCTGTACAATGTCATGAATCCTGCAGAAACCATAACAGCCTGTGCTCTCCTGAAGCTGTGCAAGATACGCAACAACAGAGAAGCATGTCTCATTTGTTCTGTATGCAACTGTCTCAAAACTAATGCCGTATTTATGACCTATAAGGTCTATCTTACCATCTTTCAAAGACATGCATGTTCTAAAAATATCCTGCATATAAATTTTATCATCCATGGTACATCCGAGGTTTTTGCAGACGGCGTCGTTTTTTTCGCACACAAACCCGTCAGCATCAAAGAATAATATCATATCTTCGGCGTTAGTAAATAATGCCTTATATCTGCTTGTATAACAATTTTTTTCTTCCTTATCTTCTGTCACTTCCGGCACCTCCACCTTGAGCCGGCATCTGTATAAGATAAACCGGCTCGTCAAATAACACTTTTATTTATTTTTACTATTTTTTTGCGCCACAGCAATACTTGTACTTTTTGCCGCTTCCGCATGGACAAGGATCATTCCTTCCTACCTTTTTAGCCTTGACAACTGTTCCTGACTTTTTCTGCTTATGATAAAGTTCCTTACGCTTTTCAACAGAAAGAAGATTATTCCACTGTGGAAGCTCATAAAGCCACTCTGCTTTTGCTTCTACCATGTTGTAATAAAGTTTTTCAAGGTCAATATCAAGCTTTACAACTGTATCTGCAGTCATATCCTCTATAGGGTTTGGCTCTTTAAGGCTGTCATTTATTCCGTCAAGAAATCCAACCATATAATTAAGTTCCATGTTGTATTTGTCTGCAAGTTCTTTAACTGTTCCGCTAACTATATCTGATGGATTTGAAAGAAGGCTTTCATACACTGCTTTCTCTTCTTTGAAATATTTATCCCAAATTGCCTTTCCTGCTTTTGAATTAATCTCTACGCCATATGCGTACTCTCTCCAATCCTGTAATAATCCCATAATATTTCCTTTCCTATTCCTTGTGAATATTTTCACGAAAATTTCTTTTTATTTGAATATCGTCATCAATAACCGCCGGCATTCATCTTATGTTTTTTAGTATACCATAATTATGTATGTATGGTCAACGAAACCACGCTTATTTTTACATAGTAAAAGAGAGACTGCAAATATTGCAATCTCTCTTTTGGAGAAGGTATTTTTGTTACTTATGGGGTGTAGCAAAAACTATATAATGTATTGGGGTTTACAGTTGTAAGTATAGCAAGCCATAACAAATAAGTGTGCACAAACTTACTATTTTTTTTAATGTTTTTTTGTGCATTTTGCTTTTATTTTATCATTCCCCAAAAATTTGACTAAAGTATCAATTTTTTTAGCAATACAATTGTGCAATTTATCAATATATTTACCTTTAAAACTGACCCGGCTCTACATCAACTTCTTCTGAAACTACATTCTCTTTATCAAGTGAAACTGCCTCTCCATCTTTCTCAAATAAAGCTTCAAATTCTGCTCTGTCAATTCTTTCTTTTTCCATAAGAAGTTTTGCACATTTGTGAAGAATATCTATGTGTTCCTCAAGAATTGATTTTGCCTGTGTATATGCATCGTCAATTATTGCCTTAACCTCATTGTCAATTGTCTTAGCCACATCCTCGCTGTAGTCTCTGCTGGTTCTTCCAAAGTCTCTGCCGATGAACACTTCATCTTCGTCAGCATAATTTATCATTCCTAAGTTTTCTGAGAAACCATACTTTGTAACCATTGCTTTTGCTGTGTTTGTAGCCTGTTTTATATCCTGTGACGCTCCCGTTGTGATGTCATCAAATATGATAGACTCAGCAATTCTTCCTCCAAGACTTACAATTATATCCTGTTTCATCTTGCCTTTTGTCATAAATGTTTCATCACGATCTGGAAGAGGCATTGTATATCCTGCCGCACCTGACCCTGTCGGAATGATCGAAACCATGTGGACAGGTCCCACATCAGGAAGTACATGAAAAAGAATGGCATGACCTGCTTCATGGTATGCAGTTATCTTCTTGTCTTTCTCTGAAATAATCTTGCTCTTCTTTTCTTTTCCTATTCCGATTTTAATAAATGATTTGCTGATGTCCTCCTGTTCAATGAACTTTCTGCCCTCTTTTGCACATGCAATTGCAGATTCATTCAAGAGGTTTTCAAGGTCAGCTCCCGTAAATCCAACTGTTGTCTGTGCAATCTTTTTAAGGTCAACATCATCACCGAGAGGTTTGCCCTTTGCATGCACTTCAAGTATCTCCTCACGTCCTCTGACATCAGGACAGCCGACATTTACTTTTCTGTCAAATCTTCCCGGTCTCAAAATAGCCGGGTCAAGTATATCTACACGGTTTGTAGCCGCCATAACTATTATGCCTTCGTTTATACCGAAACCATCCATCTCGACAAGCATCTGGTTTAATGTCTGCTCACGTTCATCATGACCGCCTCCAAGACCTGAACCTCTTTTTCTTGCTACAGCATCTATCTCATCAATAAACACTATACAAGGCGCATTTTTCTTTGCTTCTGCAAACATATCTCTTACTCTCGATGCACCTACACCGACAAACATTTCAACAAAGTCCGAACCTGAAAGGCTGAAAAACGGAACACCTGCTTCACCTGCAACTGCCTTTGCGAGAAGTGTTTTACCTGTTCCCGGAGGGCCTACAAGAAGTATTCCCTTTGGAATACGTGCACCTACATCCGTATATCTTCCCGGATTTGCAAGGAAATCTACAATTTCCTCAAGTTCTTCTTTCTCTTCCTTGAGCCCTGCAACATCTTTAAATTTTTTTGCATGAGGGTCATCAGGGTCAATTCTCCTTGCTCTGCTCTTTCCGAAATTCATCATTTTGGCATTGCCGCCGCCTGAATTTGCAGACTGTGCTGACAGGAAAGAAAACAGGAAAAATATCGCCAAAAATCCAAGACCATATGGAAGTAATGTTGTTATAACCCATGATGTTTTCTTTACATCATTTAATCTGTATGATACATTTGCATCATCGAGTATCTTCTGAGCTTCTTTTACATCTGACACGTAAAAATCAACCACTTTTCCCGACTTCAGCTTTACGGTAACTTCACCTGTCGGTATCTCCTGGTTCTGATCAATTGAAACACTTGTAATATTGTTTTTACCAGCATCATTTTTCAAACTGCTGATACTGTAAGAATCACCGGAATTTCTCTCTATGTTTCCTGAAAAATATACTGCAACAAAAATAACTGCAAGCACAAGAACATAGAAGCCTATTCCACTCATCTTCATCTGTTTCTTCATGAATTGTCTCCTCTACCTTTTATTTTATTCCTCAATGAAATCCAATACACCTATATAAGGAAGATTTCTATATTTCTGAGCATAATCAAGTCCAAATCCAACCACGAATTTATCCGGAATCTCAAATCCCGTATAGTCCACATGAACATCTGTCTCTCGTCTGTCAGGCTTATCAAGCAATGTACAAAGTTTAAGGCTTGCCGGGTTTCTTCCCTCAAGCATTTTCTTTACCATGCTGAGTGTACGTCCTGAGTCAACTATATCTTCAACTATGATGCAATGAAGTCCGTTAATATCCTCATCAAGATCTTTATTTATCTTAAGCTTGCCTGAACTTTTTGTCGCATTGCCATAGCTTGATGCAGACATAAAATCTAATGTGACAGGTACAGTAAGTCTCTTTGCAAGTTCACAGCAAAAAAATATGCTTCCCTTAAGAACACAGATTAAATGAACTGTCTTACCTGCATAATCCCCGTTTATCTGCTCAGCCATCTCTTCGATTTTCTTGTTGAGAGTTTCTTCAGAATACATAACACCAATTTCTTCCTTCATTGTTTCCACCTTTCTCTAATGTATGCTTGCACAAAGCATCTTTTTAGTCTTATCGTTAATATAATAATATGCACTGCATCTCGAAAGTTCAGGTATCCACATAATATGTGCCCCGTCTGCGAGAACCAGTATATTTTTTCTTTCATCAGCCGGTATTTTACTGTCTATAAGAATTCTGCTAAGCTTCTTCTTTGAACCGTCTGTCCTGAGCCAAAGATAGTCACCCTCTTTTGGATATCTTAACTCAGGCATATTCTTTATCTTAGCATAATCAAACCATTTCGTACAGCTATTTTTTTTGATAATGTCTGTCATTATGCCCGTTTCTTCCGTATGAAATGATATTGTATGACTATTGTTATTGGTAAATGTCACATTATATTCCTGTCCTGCCGATATCTTTTCTTCATATACTTCCGTAAAACTCTGCGAACTGTGATACCATCTGTCCTTATGTGACATAAGTATACAGTCATAATATTTTGCTGCAACTATATCGTACGGCAGATTTATTTTTCTCCCTGTCTGGCTTATGGTAAGCCTTGTAAGCGCATCTATATGTCTCGCTGTTATATCTTTTCTTCTGCCCGACATATATTCAATCATTCTCATAAATATCTCACGCTGCAATACAACATGCAGCTTTTTCATTTCACTGAGATATGCCTTTATCTCTTTAGGCCTGCCATCTTTACATTCTATAACACTTTCCCAGACCATATCCGTCTGCAGGTCTATAAACTCCGTAACATCCTGCATATATGAAGCGGTTTTCGCAATATGGCTTACAGTTTCCTTTTGCAGATTTTCCCGTAAATATGGTATAAGATGATTTCTTATCTGATTTCTTGCATACTCGTCCTCATTATTTGTCGAATCCGTACAATAGCTCTGTCCCTTTTTTTCAAGAGTTTCAACTATCTCCTGTTTTTTTACTGCAAGAAGCGGTCTTATGACATCGGCATTTTTTGCCCTCATACCGCCAAGTCCCCTAAATCCGCTGCCCCTCAGAAGCTGGAACAAAACTGTTTCAGCCTGATCATCCTGATGATGTGCTACTGCTATCTTATTGTAACCAAGCTCTTTACGCACATCTTCAAAGCATTCATAACGATATACTCTTCCTGCCTCTTCCTCAGTCATTGACATTTCCTGTGCCATTTTTGGAATATCTTTATAAAAAACTTTATACATGGCACCGTTTTGCTCACACAATTCCTCTACAAACCGTTCATCCCTGTCTGCTTCACTGCCTCGTATTCCATGATTTACATGAACAAAACACAATCTTAAATTATATTCTTTTTGTACCTGTAACAGATACAAAAACAAAAATACGGAATCTGCCCCGCCTGATATTCCGGCAACTATACCGTCATTTTTTTCTATCAGGGCATTATCATCACAAAATGATTTTACCCTTTCGTAAATATATTTATTCATCTTTTTAGTTCTCCCATACTCCGGCAACTATAACACTCATATCATCGGATATGTATCCGGAATTTCTTCTTACAGCCTCGTCTACTATTGCCTGAGCCATATCTCCCGGATTTACTGCATCTATCTGTCCTATGTATTTTTCTAAATTATACTTTTCATCAGAAAACATATCTGCCACCCCATCTGTCATCATTATTATGTAATCTCCCGAATATATATTCATTTTCCCGATATACGGTTCAGCTTCTCCTATAACTCCCATCGGTAATGACTGTCCCTCTATACAATACATTTTTCCCTGATTTAATATATATGTTCCCACCGCTCCGTTTTTCAAAAAGCTGCACTCTCCCTTATACAGATTTATAAGCGAAATGTCAAGTGTTGCATAGCTTTCAAATTCCTGGTCTGACATATAAAGCGAATTTATAAGCCTTATCGCCGAAGTCTGAGAAAATCCTGCTTCCGACATCTGTTCTAAAAGCTCTATGACATTCTTGCTCTCATCCAATGCGCTTGTCCCGCTTCCCATCCCATCTGAAAGCGCCATCAAGAGCTCCCCGCTCTGAAGATTTATCATTGAAAATGTGTCTCCCGAAACATCCTGTTCATCCTTTGTCATCCTCGCAACTCCTGTTATTGCTTTATACTTTGTCTCCTCAACAAAAATATATTCACCAAATTCTGTATCTATTACTTTTCTTGATGCATCGGACGGTTTTAATTTCTTTTGCATTATTCTGCTCATTATCCGCGACAATTCCGTTGCCGTCACAAGCCTTCCCTTAGTGGTTCTGGCATTCATTATTATCTCTATCTGTCCGTCCTGTTTTTCATATGCATATATATTTTTACATATAACTCTTTTTTTCCTGAATTCTTTTTGAAATACTTCCTCCAGTTCATTTGAAAGTCTCTGCATTTTAGGCATACTGTCAAGCATATTTTTTACTGCATCACTTATCTCTTTCATCTGGCTTGCAACAGCTTTTCTGCTCTCCCTGACTCTGTTTCTGTAACCCATTATATTTCTCGCAATATGAAGATTTTGATTTGCCTCATTTAAAAAACGTTCCGGATGGATACAATCTCTTGCAAACTCCATCGGCATCTGTTCAATTTTTATAAAACCATCCCCTGAAACGCTAAGACTTCTGAATTTTTCAGGTCTGCATATAGCTGTCTGTCCCGAACACTCCTCATATTTTTCACATCTTGCACAAACATTTTCGGACATTTCCCTGAAAATTTTTCTTATGTCCCTGCCGCATATCTGTCTGTTTTCAGGCACATCATCCGACATGACCTTTGAAATTCTGTCAAAGACATGCGAAAAATCATTAAGCCTGTTTTCAACCATGTCCTCGTACTCTTTTGTCCTGCTTTTCCTGCCATCTGTCAGATAATTAAATATTTCATTAAACACTTTCGACAATGACAATACAAGACCTGTCCCAAACATAAGAAGCAGTATATCATACTCATTGTACGGAAACATATATAGTTTTATACCGCCGTATATAACAAAAGTTACTGCCGCAATAAGTGCCGAATGTAACGGCTGTATATGTATCTTTTGTCTCTCAAGTGTATCATATATAAGAAGCATTGATAATATTACCATACTTCCACACAAGGACATCTCAATAGAAAGATTTGAAAACATTCCCGCTATAACACAGAGAGCGATTAAAAGTTTTGCATCCATATCCGCAAATATTGCCGCAAAATACGATATACCAAGCACACACATCCCGCAGATTCCGATTCGTCCTATAAAAAAACCTATTATCATCTGTACAAAAAGTTTTTTGCCAATATACTTCATTATATTCTCCCTTTCATGCCCTACGGCTAATCTGATAAGGGAAAGTATATAAAACAAAAATGGTATATTTTGTCAAAACTCAACCTCAAAAAAAGAACTGTTTTTTATGAACTTAAATCATAAATAAACAGTCCTTCACATTTAGTTTTATATGGTCACTGTTCACTTGGCATCATCAGGCTCAAATATAATCTCACCTTTGTATACAAGACCGAGACGCTCTCTCGCAATTTTTTCAACATACTCGTCCGTATCAACATATTTTTCAAATTTCTTTAACTCTTCTGTTTGTTCATCAACGCTCTTTTTCTCTTTTTTGAGTTCCGTAATCTGTGCATTGTACTCCTTGCACTGTGCTTCTAATGCCGATTTACGATAAAGGACAGTGAAACAAAGCACTGCACACAATAAAACAATACCCATAATCGTAAATTTATTCATATGTTTTTTATGACCATAATGTTGGCGTGCCATCTTAACACCATCCTCCCTGCGAACGCCCGTTCTAAAGGCTTTTTCGTCTACGAAATATATTTTTATTATATACCTTTCTTACTATTTTTTCAACGCTTTTCTTTACAGGAACATATATCCCCCTCTCATATAAAACTGCCCCTGAAATAATCATAACAATCCCGTACCATCTTATTATTCCTGAATTTATATTGTAAAAAATATAAAATACCGGGATTGCAATGCCAGTCCAAAATATAATGTCAATTATAATTTTAACAGGCATGCACAGTTTCAGCAAAAGTTCAAACATTCTTATAATACTATATAAAAACATGCAGCCCATACCGCTTAACGCTGATGCTAACAGATACCTGACCTGTCCATATATTATTTCACTCATTGAAAAAGTCTCCCAAAGAACGTCGCTGCTTTTTTAGTATTATCCTCAACATCTGAATATGCAAAACTGTCTATTCTTCCGTCTACATCAACTTCACCTTTTTCAAGAGACAAGCGGTTTACATGCAATTCATCTCCTTTTATCAAAAGCACGCCCTGGTTTGTCTCAAGATAAACCTCTTTTGCATCAAATGAAAGTACATCTTTAACTCCCGACATAACTGCTGATTTTCTTGCATTAAGATATACCTTATGTACTCCCTTTGCTCCCGTATTATTCTGTATACTTTTTTCTTCCACAAAAACACCCTCCTTGCATATATTTATAATCAATATATGCCGGAGGGTATCATTTATATTACAGCATTTTGTAAAGTTCCTTTGCCGCTTCTTTATTGTATGTTTCCTCAATGCTTAACACTTCTACTTTTACCTGTTTGTCTCCGAAGCTTATCTCAATAATATCTCCCGGTTTAATATTAAGAGATGCTTTTGCAACTTTTCCGTTTACCGTAATTCTTCCTGCATCACATGCTTCATTTGCAACAGGACGTCTTTTTATAAGTCTGGAAACCTTTAAATATTTATCTAACCTCATCTTAATCCTCTCTTCCCTGCTATATTCTATGCCCAATACTTTATTATAATGTTCTGATTTCAGAAAAAGGGCCGGTTCAAAGAACCTGCCCTTAAATTAAGTCTGCTTTCAAATTTGCTTTTCTGACTTTAAATCAAAATCAAAAAAATACCTCGCTAAACTTGGTAAACTATTATTTGTTTACAGCATCCTTTAAAGCTTTACCTGCTTTGAACTTAGGAGCCTTAGATGCAGGAATTTTCATTGTTGCACCTGTAGAAGGGTTTCTTCCTTCTCTTGCAGCTCTCTCAGCAACTTCAAATGTACCAAATCCAACTAACTGAATCTTTTCTCCGCTCTTTAACTCTTCTGTAACCACATCGATAAATGCTTTTAAAGCTTTCTCTGAATCTTTCTTTGAAAGTTCTGCTTTCTCAGCCATAGCTGCTACTAACTCTGTCTTGTTCATGGATAAATCCTCCTCGATATTTGTATTCTTGGAATAAAGCGGTATCCTCCGCTTCACTTTCCCATTCCTATTCTTACAATTTTCAATTGCAAAAACTTACAAATCTATTTATACCCTCATTATACATGTTTGTCAAGGTTTTTTCCAGCAAAAATCCCATAAAATCAAGGTTTTTTAGCCTTTTTTCTTATTAAATGTCACCCCTCCATCTGTTTACCCAGAAAACTTGCTGCAACAGTTATCATTTTCTGCTCTGTTTCGCCAAATACTCTCTCTGTATTCTTTGACAAAAACACTATCGTTCCCGCCGCATCGCCGTTACATATAATCGGTGCGACCGCCTCTATATAATCTCCGTCCATATCATCGGTAACTTTGCAAAAATCCGGTTTCGTATTATCCGACAGTATAATCTTTCTCTCCATAGCAGCCTTCTCCAAATCCCTGCTTATGTGTCTTCCCACCATATCTTTTTTGACACCGCTTGAAGCTGCAATTATAATATCCCGGTCTGTCACTATTATAAGATAACCCGTTGTCTGAGCCAGCGCATCTGCATACTGCTTTGCAAACTGCCCTATATCTCCTATCATCGAATATTTTTTAAGGATAACCTCTCCTTCCCGGTCTGTATATATTTCAAGCGGGTCTCCCTCACGGATGCGCAATGTGCGCCTTATCTCCTTAGGAATAACTACTCTTCCTAAATCATCTATTCTTCGTACTATTCCTGTAGCTTTCACATTATTTTCCTCCAATATCTAATTTTCCAAGAGTTCTCTATTTGATTTTTTCAAATAGCTGCTCCTTTGCTGCTATATATTAGCTTTGGAGTTAGTATGTGGAAAATGTGAAAAATTATACTTATAAAAACTTATGAAAACTTTGTTATTCACCTATTGAATTTGATATAACATTATGTTAGAATAAATGGAGTTTTTTAAAAGAAGATTTTAAAAGCGTTGACGGAGAGAGTAGTGTTATTTGACCTTACAGAGAGAACGGTATTTTGCTGTGAGCCGTTTATGGAAAAATCTCATGAAAACCACTCCTAAGCTGTGCGTAGAAGAAATATTTATAAATATTTTGAAGCGTCACCGTATGGCTGCGTTATAAGCTGTTTTGAGTTAAAATCAAGGTGGAATCGTGTGCAGGCACCCTTAGATATGAATTTTTCGTATCCAAGGGTGTTTTTTAATAATATGTTTTACACATCCGCCACAAATTATCTATTCACAAAATAGAACTTCTCATATTTCACTAAAAATTAAAAAGGAGACTTTAAAACAATGGTAAATTTTAAAGAAGATGAACAGTTAAACACATTAAACCATTCCTGTGCACATCTTATGGCTCAGGCTATCAAACACATTTATCCACAGGCAAAATTCTGGGTTGGCCCTGTAGTTGCCGAGGGATTTTATTATGATGTCGATCTTGGCGAAGATGTTATCCGTGATGAGGACATCGCTAAGATTGAAAAAGAAATGAAAAAAATTGCAAAATCAGGAAAGAAAATTTTCCGCAGAGAAGTTTCTAAAGCAGAAGCATTAGAAATGTTTAAGGATGATGAATACAAACTCGACCTTATCTCAGACCTTGAAGACGGAAATATCACTGTTTATGACCAGGGTGATTTTACTGACCTCTGCCGCGGACCTCATGTTGACAACGTGAAACTCTGCCGTAACTTCAAACTTATCCGTCACTCAGGTGCATACTGGAAAGGTGACAGCAGCAATAAAGTGCTTCAGAGAATTTATGGTGTATGTTTCCCTACTCCTGAGGAACTCGAAAACCATCTCACACTTCTTGAAGAGGCAAAAGAAAGAGACCACAGAAAAATCGGTAAAGATATGAATCTCTTTATGGTTGATGACCTTGTAGGACGTGGACTTCCAATGTTCTTACCAAAGGGATACACAATCTGGCAGGAACTTGAAAACTACATTAAAGATAAAGAAAGAGAACTCGGTTATCTCCATGTTATGACTCCTTGTGTCGGAACAGTCAATCTTTATAAAACATCAGGTCACTGGGATCATTATAAAGAGAATATGTTCCCTCCTATGGAAATGGAAGGCGAGTCATTTGTACTTCGTCCTATGAACTGCCCTCATCACATGATGATATATGCGAACAGAAGACATTCATATAAAGACCTCCCTATCCGTATCGGTGAAATCGCTCATGATTTCCGTTATGAATCAAGCGGAACATTAAAGGGAATTGAGCGTGGAAGACATTTCTGCCAGAACGATGCCCACCTCTTTGTAACACCTGAGCAGATTAAAGATGAGTTCACAAAAGTTGTAGATCTTATCTTCAACACATACAAAGATTTTGGTATTGAGAATTACCGCTGCGTACTCTCACTTCGTGATCCCGAAAACAAAGAGAAATACCATGATGATGATGAAATGTGGAACAAGGCAGAAGCTGCACTCCGTGATGTTATGAATGGTCTTGGCATCGAATATACAGAAGAAATCGGAGAAGCTGCTTTCTATGGTCCAAAACTTGACGTAAATGTCCAGCCTGCTGTTGGTAATGAGATTACACTTTCTACATGCCAGCTTGATTTCTGTCTCCCTGCCAAATTCCATCTCTCATACATTGACAGAGATGGTGAAAAGAAAACACCTGTTGTTCTTCACCGTGCAATACTTGGTTCTCTTGACCGCTTTATGGCATATATTCTTGAAGAAACAAAGGGTAATCTTCCAACATGGCTTGCTCCTGTACAGGTTCGCGTAATGCCTGTTAAGACAGATGATGATTCACTTAACACTTACGCAAAAGAAATCTGTGACGCTCTCAAAGCAAACAAAGTACGTGTAGACCTTGATGACCGTTCTGAAAAACTTGGCTATCGTATGCGTGAGGGACAGATTCAGAAAGTTCCTTATCTTCTCGTAGTCGGATTTAATGAAAAAGATGAGAGAACAGTATCATTCCGTCTCCACGGAGAGAAAAAGACAACCGTTCTTCCTCTTGATGAGTTTGTTGAAAAACTTGACGCTGAGATTAAAGGAAAGCTTAGAACCCATATCGGAATGTAATTTTTAGGATTTAGATTATAACCAAAAACAGCCATATTATTATTTAAGTAATTAGAATAACAATATGGCTGTTTTTATAACTTTTACACTGCTTTCATTGATGCACATTTTCTTTATATACTAATTCCACAACACTTCTGTTTTTTGTCTTGCCTGCTCTTCGGATATATTGAACTTATGTTAAACATCTGACAATCATGCAGTCTTTCTAACAGGTGCCGTGATATTTATATATCCGGCAATATGATCCGCAAGTTCATTCAACATTTTTGCGATTATAACCCGAAAAGCTTTACTTTTACTATACTTTTGCGGTTATAACCCGAAAAACTTTCACAAACACCATCATTTAAGAAATTCGTAAGAAATATCTTTGGAAAATATCAGACCTATAGTTTAATATATAATTATACTTAAGCTTAAGCAAAGGAGAAACAAATGGAAACTATAAATGTACTTGTCGTTGATGATGACAAAGAAATCGTAAACGCTATCTGTAAATTGTTAGAAAGCGAAGATTACAAAACCTTAAAGGCTTACGATGGTTTAGAGGCAATAGATATATTAACTCAAAATACAGTTCATCTTATTATTCTTGACATTATGATGCCAAACCAGGATGGACTTACAACTACCCTGAAAATCCGAAATGAAAAAAATATTCCTATCATACTTCTTTCAGCAAAGACACAGGAAAGTGACATTGTTCTCGGATTAAGTATGGGCGCAGACGATTATATATCAAAGCCTTATGCCCCATCAGAACTGTTAGCCAGAGTAAAGTCGCAAACAAGACGATACCTGAAACTCGGTTCATATGGCAATATTTCTTCAAATGAAGAAATAATAAGAAATCTTGGTCTTGAACTAAACGTAACAAAAAAACAGCTTTTTGTAGATGGTGAGGCCGTTAAACTGACGGCAAAAGAATACAAGATTGTCAATTATCTTATGCATAATCTTGGACGTGTATTTTCAGCAGAAGAAATATATGAACATATATGGAACGAAACAGCCTACAGCGTTGAAAATACTGTTATGGTACATATAAGACGAATTCGCGAAAAGATTGAAATAAATCCAAGCGAGCCAAAATATTTAAAGGTGGTGTGGGGAATTGGTTACAAAATTGAAAAATATAATTAAAAAAATACCTATGTTTATATCAATAGCCATTCTTATAATAGCAGGGTTATTGATAATATTGCTCTCAAAAAACGGAATTTACCATGATGCATCAAAAGGAATCGAATATGGACAATCTGCAGCATACGCAAGACATATAAACAGCGACATAAAGAAAATATGTGCATATGAAACCGACATTATCGATGGCACCAAAAAAGAAAAATCAATTGGAAAAGATTTTTCATACCTGTATGCTAAAATGTATATAGGCGAAAGTGCGGAGATATCTATTGATTATGAAGCTCACAACAGCCCATTAAATTCAGTTTTACAAAACATTGCCTATACTGTCAACTCAAACAAAATGATGATGCAGACATACGATGTCCGAAAAAAGACCGCACTTACAAATTGTATTAAAAAGTATTTTAATACATCAACAAAGCGTATAGTTTCAGTTTCAAACTATACTGATCTCATTAACGCTGCAATACTTGATTCAAACGGCTATAAATACAAAAAAATGTTTGATTATGAAGCAGGTGACTCTGCTGTTGTAATCCTTATCTATAAAGTCAGTGTATTTAATAAACTTAAAACAAACTGGAATACTTTTTGCACTTTCATAAAAGTTATAAATACTCTCACTTTTATAGCAATAATTTATTTACTATATGTTCACCTAATAGTTAAAAAACATATTAAAATGTATGTAAAAATCTTAAAACAGGTTTTCGGTACAATAAAATCTTTTTTAATTGGACATGTATACTATCCGCTAAATACTAAAAAAGGCGTAAAAATTTTATTTGCATGCTCAGTCGTATCAGTTGCACTGCTGACTGTCGTCATGCTTATAATAACAGCCAGTGCAGAATACTTTACAAACCTCGTTCCGGTTGGCTATTCACTAAACACCCTTTCCGACTGGGTTCCATCTGAGTGGTATGATTATGCATATTTTGTGACGCATTTAAATTATGAAACATTGTTTGTCACCTGTTTTTTGATATACTTTATAATTTTTGGCACATATCATTATTTTTCATCAAAAATTATATCTTCATGCAGACTTCTTGAAGATAATATAGAAAAATTATACAGTGGTAACTACAAACTTGATACATCAGCCGGAACACATACAGCTTTTTACGATACCTTAACAAGACTCTCAAATATCGGCGAGGGATTTGAAAAAAATCTGAATGAAAAAATCAGGAGTGAACGTATGAAGACCGAACTTATAACAAATGTTTCACATGATTTAAAAACACCGCTGACTTCAATTATAAGCTATGTTGATCTGCTTGAAAGACGAGATGACCTGCCACCTGAAGCAATCGATTATGTCAAAATAATCTCCAAAAAAGCTGTCCGCTTAAAAAATATGGTATATGATGTATTTGAACTTGCAAAAACAGCAAGCGGTGAACTTGTTATAGCAAAAGCAAGTCTCAGCCTTAACAAACTGATAGTACAGACTCTCACTGATATGGAGGACACTGTCAAAAAAAGCGGACTTGACATAAAGTTAAAAATTCCTGAAAAAGATGTTTTGATAATTTCAGATGGAAGCAGGATATATCGTGTAATGCAGAATATTATAGAAAATGCACTTAAATATTCCCTGAAAGGAACACGAATCTATATAACTGAGTCTACCGAAAATAATACTGTAAAACTTACAATAAAAAATACAGCATCATATGAAATGGATTTTAAAGAGGAAGAAATCCTTGAAAGATTTGTTCGCGGCGATAAGTCAAGAAACACTGACGGCAATGGACTTGGACTTTCGATAGCAAAGGAATTTACAGCAGCCTGCGGCGGCACATTTAACATAAAAATCGACGGCGACCAGTTTAATGTTATCATTAGTTTTCCAATTGAAACTGATACAATACCGGAAGCTGAAAGTGTTTCTCCTGAAAATATTTAGTAAATATACTCGTTTATAACAATATATTGTTCAGACAAAAAACACCCCTGAAAAATATGACTTCTCAGGGGTGTTTTATCATTCTTTTAATAAAAAACGTTACTAATCCTAAACTCTTTCATTTAATATTCTTAAAATTTCCTATTTCACAATCCTATAATAAGCCCTTGACGTCACCTTAAATACAAGATAATAGATAACCGCAAATACAATTATCGTGACTGCCAGACATCCTGCAAACAATTTTTCATTATTAAGATTAAGCATCTGAAGAAGTCTGTACACCATTGGAAATGCTGCTGTCACATGAATTGCTGCCGCAAATATCGGAAGAACAAAAACTATTCTTATCTGTGATTTTATTGTATCTTTTACTTCCCTGTTACTCATTCCAACCTTTTCAAGTATCTGATAGCGCTCTCTGTCATCATATCCCTCTGTAATCTGTTTATAAAAGATTATCATTACCGTTACCATCAAAAACATTGTTCCGAGAAAAATTCCCAGAAAGAAAAGTCCACCATATAAAAGATAAAAATTCTTTTCATTTTCCTGTCTGCTTTCAACCCAATACGACGATATTTCCTTTTTATCATTTTTGTTATCTTTAAAATATCTCTTCACAGCATTATCTACCTTTTTATAAGCTGCTATTTTCTGCTTTTTATTACCGGACTTAAAATCAAATCTTATTTCATTTGTATAGTAATTCGCTCCCTTTCCAAGCATTTTTTCCTGCACATCATATAACTCCTGCACACTTTCATTATTGTCAAGAATTATATATCCCAAACCATTAAGCGTACTTAGCACATATAAATTATCATCATATATATGTTCAAAGTTCTTATTAACTTTATAACTCTTACCAAATATTTTTATATCTTTTTTATCATACTTTTTATTTAAAACAACTACTGCCTCACCCTTTGAAATGTTCCCTATTTTATCTTTAAAACTATTATCCCTTTTGATGAAATCATCTTTTGAAAGTATATAAAAGAGATATGAGTTCTGAAATGATAAATGTTCTTTATCAGTTGTAAAATTATCTCCCTTTTGCCCTACAAAAACTGATAAATACGAAAACGCTTTTTTATTTTTTACTTCCGCACTATCAATTTCATCAAATATGGCTTTTTCTATTTCACTGCTTTTGTCAATTACACTGTTATAGTCAACCGTGACACATACATCGTTAGGATACCTTGCCATAAGTTCATCCTGTATTCCGACATACATACTCACCGTTGTTGATATTACTACAAGCACCATTGTTGAAAGAATACATATACTTGCAAGCCCTGCCGCATTCTGCTTCATTCTGTAAAGCATACCTGAAACTGCCATAAAATGTCTCTTATTATAATAAAACTTTTTATTGTTTCTAAGCAATTTCAACAATGCGATACTTCCCGCCGTAAATATTGCAAATGTTCCGATTACGACTAACAACACGGCAACAAAGAATAGTGTAAGTACATTTAGCGGATTTTCGGTTGTTATCGCTATATAATAAGCTGTTGCAAGGCATACTACTCCTATTATTGTCATCAAAATCTTTGTTTTTGGTTCTCTCTCACCTACACTTGTGCCACGCAGGAGTTCAATAGGATTTGCCAGTTTTATCTGCATGAAATTATATAAAAATGTAAGCAGAAATAATATTCCAAATGAAACTATACATAAAATAATCCCGTGTATATTAACAAAAAATTCTACTGTTTCATGTATTCCTATAATTCCATATAAAACCATAAGCATAAATTTTGAAAATGCTATCCCTATGATAATTCCACATACCAGAGAGATTGCTGCAGAATACACTGTCTCGACAAAAAGTACCTTTGATAAATGCCTTTTTTCCATTCCTAAAATATTATAAACACCTATCTCTTTTTTTCTTCTTTTTATTATAAAACTGTTCGTATAAAACAAAAATATATATGAAAATATTACTATAATTCCGACACCAAGTCTGAATATGATTGCCAGACTGTCTGCTCCCATTATCTTATTAAGCCCTTTATTGTCACTTAAAAATGACATCATATAGAGCATTGCAACCGTAATTATACTTGAAATTATATATGGTATATAAAACGGTTTGTTATTAGACAAATTTGTCTTTGCCAGTTTAAAATATAATTTACCCATCTGTGATTACTCCCTTTTCTAATATCTCTAAAATTTTTAATCGTTCACTTTATCTCCCCCTGTTGTAAGCACCGTCAATGTATCGGAAATTTTTGCATAAAGTTCTTCATTTGACAGACCTCCTCTGAATATCTGATGAAATACTTCACCGTCCTTTATAAATAAAACTCTGTTTGCATGGCTTGCCGCTTTTGTACTGTGCGTTACCATAACTATCGTCTGACCGTTTTCATTTATCTCATTGAAAAGTCCCAGAAGGTCATCAGTTGCTTTTGAATCAAGTGCCCCGGTTGGCTCATCCGCAAGTATAAGTTCCGGCTCTGTTATAAGTGCTCTTGCAACTGCTGCTCTCTGTTTCTGACCGCCTGAAACCTCATATGGATATTTCTCAATTATCTGTTCAATACCAAGCATTTTTGCTATCGGACGAAGTTTATCTTCCATCTCACTATGTTTCTTTCCCGCAAGTACGAGCGGAAGATATATATTGTCTTTAAGTGAAAAATTATCTAACAGGTTAAAGTCCTGAAAAACAAAACCAAGATGCTCTCTCCTGAATGCAGATATTTCTTTTTCCCTGACTGTCGAAAGATTTACTCCGTTTAAATGCACATTGCCTGATGTCGGTTTATCAAGTGCCGCAAGAATGTTAAGAAGAGTAGTTTTTCCTGAACCTGACTCTCCCATAACAGCAACATATTCTCCCTTGTCTACGGAAAAGTTGATATTTTTAAGTGCCTGTACCTGACTGCCGCCAAATCTTGTTGTGTAAGTTTTCTTTAAATTTGAAACTGATAATATTGCCATGTCTTCCACCTTTCTTTATACACAATGTTTTCTTTGTTCTGAGATTATCCTAACAAAAAAAAGAAATGTCCGCTATCGAAACAGCTTACATTTCTCTTTTATTTCTTACATTTTTGTAAGATACGGTATTTTTTCCGCATCCTCTCTGCCATATCAGCAGCATTTTAATCAACTATTTTTCCATCTTCAATCCTTATCACTCTGTTACATTGTTCTGCAACTTTCATATCATGTGTAACAATAACAATTGTCCTTCCCTGTTTATTAAGTTCAATAAACAACTTCATGATTTCGCCTGTCGTTTCAGTATCCAAAGCTCCCGTAGGCTCATCTGCCAATATCATTGACGGCTTATTCGCTATTGCTCTTGCTATCGCAACACGCTGTTTTTGTCCGCCTGACAAATTGTTTACAGGTTTATCAGCGTATTCTTTCATTCCTACCATTTCCAGCATTTCCAATGCTTTTTGTCTACGCTCCTTTTTCTTTATGCGCTTATCTTTTCTCTCAAAATCCAACGGAATCAACACATTTTCTAACGCTGTGAATCCCTCAATCAAAGCAAAATCCTGCATAACCATTCCTATCTTTTCATTGCGAACCCGCGCCATCTGCTTTTCCGAAATCCTGCCTACATCCTCGCCGTCAATCGTATACTCCCCTGAATCATATCCGTCAATACATGCAAGAATATGCAGCAGAGTAGACTTTCCCGCACCGGAAGTTCCGATAATTGCTGTAAGTTCGGCATCCTTTACCTCCATTGATATTCCATGAAGTGCCTCATATTCATTGCTTTTTCCCTTATTATAGGTTTTTACAATATTCTTTAAACAAAACATTCTACTCAACCTCCTGCATAATTCTCTTTGCCGATTTCCCATTAACCATAGAAAGACACATAAGTGAAGCCACAAACATCAGCAAAACCATTGTAACAAGACAGCCTGCCACCTGCACGACTCCAACATTAACATTTGTCATATTCCATATCCCCATGGAGTGCACAGCATAAATTGCCACTATCCCAAATATCAACGCTGCAAAAATAATCATAAAAATATATGTAATATGTATTTTAAATATATTATGCCAAGTCAGACCATACATATAATAAACAGAATATTTACGCATATTTTTTTGATACATAAGAGTAGAAAGCGTAATAAACGATATAACTGTAAATATAATCATCCCAATGCCTGCCGGAATAAGTTCCGAAATATTTGCCATAATATTCTGCCATGTATTGTTTTTTATATAATCAAGTTCATGTAAAAAACTAAACTGCGATATCTGCGCAATCCTGTTTTTATTATACCCATATACTGCATCTGAACAATTTTTATCCATTGTAATAAAAACTATTCCTTCCATGCTCGTCATAAAAATTTCTTTCTTTGTTTTTAAAACATTTTCATAATTATCGGACAGATTTTTTTCTGATTCTTTAGCTGCATAATGTTCCTGCACACTGTCAAGATTCTTTTTCGATACAAAGAATGTCTCAGGCAGAAAATTATTTATACCATCCACATAGGAAATTTTTTTCAAATCCTCTGATTCCGCCACCATATTACTGAAAAGTATACGGTAATCTATAAAACTTCTGTTATTAGCTGACTGATAAATAATATCTGAATTTCTGTCAATAATACCGACAATCTTTACAGGTATTTTAGTCTTTAGTTTAGTTACAGAGTTGTTATCAAGATATACCATATCTCCTGTTTTATATTTATCACTGCTTTGCAGCACTACAGCTTCAAGCTGGCTGCCATTTTTATTTTCCTGTTTCAGCCAGTTTCCCGACTGCAACTTTGGCTCAAATCCTTTAATCAATTCATCATCATATGCTCTTAAATTTTGGAAATAAGAACCTTCCTTACGTTTTTCCTCAATTTCCTCATTTTCTTCTCCCACAAATGCATTAACGCTGTATTGACCACAGACTTTCGCATTTTTCAACATCTTTTCATACGCCTCTGAATTCTCTACCATCTTTCCTTCTAAGTCTCCATCTGCTATATGCTGGCTGCCTGTCATATTACAGATAAATCCTTTCTGTTCTACGAGTTTCTGCACAGGCTGATACCCCGAATATCTGCTCATAAAAATTGAAATCATTCCAATAACAATTGCAAACAAAAATACTGCCTGTACAAAACATAAAACAGACATCACAATATGCATTTTACATTCACGCATCGCATATTTCCATGTCATACCGTTTTCCTCCCCATCCTTATATGATTAAGCAATAACAACCATCTTTTTTAAGTTCCATCTAATCATCACATATTGAAGCAAAAAAGAGGATAAATACCAAACCATAAAAAGTATAACATATACCTGCATTTTATAATGAAAATCAAACACATTTACTTTTCCACTCAAAAAAGGCATAAGTACAAATCGGAATAAAACAACGGTTACAAAATATGTCACAACTGATAATATTGAACACTCGCCCAAATAAAGCCACATACTCTTACTATAACTCAATCCGCATATTCTCAATATATTTAGTGTTCTTCGACGTGTCATCAGTATATAATGATACAATGCACAAAAATTAAATGCTGCTACCATTGATACCATAACTATAAGAATTAAAACCGTACTATAAAAAGAACCATTTTCATCCGATTGTACCAGTTTATACTCAGCATCAACGCTGTCTCCAAAAACTTTTTTTGCCGTTCCCAACAACAAATTAACTTCACGCAGAGATATATTATCCTTAAACTGAAAAGTAATTTTATCAAGAAGAACACTTTCCCCTTTTACCGCTGTAATAGGAATATATCCTGTACCGATACCATTTTGAAGTCCTATAATCTTATATTTTTCCCCATCAATAATCACAGTTCCATCATCTGACAATTTTTTTTCCAAATATTCACCACGCAGATTTTTTTGAAAACCATACATTATGCACACCTTTTTTCCGTCGGAATATTCTTCATCACTAAAATATCTTCCATATTGAAATGTATTCGTTGTTTGGTATCCGAAAGTAAAATTATAAAGTGAATCAAATCCATACTCGGCACTGTTTGTAATCTTTCCCTTTGCAATCAAAAAATTTGTCTCAAATCTATACTTTTCCTGTAAAATACCGGTTTGAATATTTAACAGTTTATTTGCTGTTTCAAAATCAAGCTCTTTGGCAAACTTTTTTACATCCTGCACTGTTACATCCCGTACATCGTCGGTCCTATCATATATCTGACTATTCAAATCTCCCATTGTTTCAAACGTACCGCTTGTATCTGACCCAATCCTTTTTGAATAAGAGCTTTTAAGTTTTAAATCTATCCTATTTGTTACACTCTTACTCAATTCACTCCTATCCTTATACTCACGAAACATTCCATAAGACAAATGAATTATCAAAGTTGATGCAGAGATTGTGATAATCAATAACACAAATATTTTTGTATAATCCTTTGCAAAAGATTTAATATTTTTTAATATGTATTTCATAAGAAACTCCTTTGGCAAGCACAACGAATAATGTTGTACTTTTGTACTGTATCACTGACTTTTTCTGCATCTTTTCAACAATACACCTGCTCCGATAATAACAACAATAACTGCAGCAATTCCAATATATTTTAGCTTTTTGTCACTTTTATTATCTGTGCTTTCATCTCCTACATATTCATTCTTTAAATCAAGCTTTAAATTTTCTTCCGACTTTTTAACAACTTTCTTTTCTTTCATATCATCAAGATATTCAAAAATTTCTTTCTTTTTATCGTCAAAACTTTTATTTTTGAATTTATCAATCAAATTATCCAGATTAGCATCCTTATCCCCTATCATTTCCTCTGTACCGACAGTATCAGATTGATTTAGCATCACAATCTTCTTGTTTTTTGTCTGCTCATAGATAACGCTGTCAATTTTATAAATTATGGCACCTTCACTCAGCATTTTCCCGTCCAATTTAGAATACTTGTCTATGACATTATCATAATAAAAAGAAATTTTATTGTTATCTGTAGAAATAGTAATGCAGAATATACACATTTTCTTCCCATTCTTTTCTGCAACAAAATAATATTCATAACTTGTATTTCCCGCAGCGTCTGTAGGGTCATAAATATAAAACGGAGTTTTTATTACAATCTTATCTGATGGCTTAATGTCTTTCACAATCGGAATAAAAATACGATATTCTTCCGGTACATTAGAAAGCAGCGTATATGCATTATTCTTCTTATACTTCTTATAATATTTTCTTGCCTTATCTACGTACTTTTTAAATAAAACAACTGAATTATCTACAACCGGTTTTGGTAATGTTTCCGCATATATTCCATCTTTCTGCAGCTCAACCGAATATGCATCTGCTTTTTTGCCGTCAACGCAGACCAGACAAACAAAAATTCCAATCAAAATCAAAAAATATTTTTTCATACCTGTTCACTCCTTTTAATACAATTTTAAAAATCTCTCACCCTGGGTAGAATTAAAGAGTGAGAGATTATCTTGTCCCCCTATTATAAAAACATTACTGATTTCTTTTGTACTTTAACTTATCTTGTGCTTATTTTTTTCAATACTTTTCCTTAAGTACTACTTGCTTTCCTTTTTAATAATCTGCATAAGTTTCTTTGGCACCTTTGGCTCATAGAAAAATAAACTGCTTGCACTTGTTGCATGCTTTACAGCCACATTTTCCAAAAAATCTTCAACTTTCTTTACAAACATTCTTTTCACCTCCTAAGCATTTTTTGTTTCGAAACACCTATACCTTACCACATTAAAATCCTCTTGTGTAAAATCATGTTTAAATGGTCGATTTTCGTGTCTAAATGGTCGCAAATCAGCCGTATCTATTTTTTTACAGGTATTTTTACTGCCGCAACTACTATATTTTCATGCTGTGCTATGTCAAATGTGCCATGCAATCTTTTTACATTGTTTCTCACGCTGTTTATCCCTATTCCATGTAGCCCTGACTCTGACTTGCTGCTCTTCTCAAAATTGGTTCTTTTAGAGCTTGTACTGTTAGATATTTTTATATTAAGATTTTCAAACACATATACAATATTTATCTCAAAATATTTCTCTTCCGTTAATAGTGAAGCTCTTATTGCATTATCTATAAGATTTCCTAAAATTGAAGCCACAACTTCATCATCAATTTTTAGCCCAGACGGTATCTTAATATTGTATATCGTATGTATGCCTTTTCCCTGTGCATACATAAGTTTTGAATTTATTATCGCATCTATTCCCAAATAGCCGCTTTCTATATATATTGACTGTCTTTTTAATTCTCCAATCTCTTTATCTACAATTTCTGATATTTTTTTATATTGTTGTTTTTCCAATAATTCTCTTATATAAATAAGCTGATTTTTATAATCATGCAGCCTGTTTCTCCACATGTCGAATGTTGTCCGTTCCTCTAAAAGTGACTTATTTAAAATTTCACTGTGTAAAGTGATAAGTGCCAGTTCTTCGCCTTTATTTCTATTGTCATCTAGCATAAATATACTGAATATAACTAAAATATACATTATTGTTAATATAGCAGCCATAAGCATTTGTAAGAAAGATACACCGGCTTTCTTTAAACAGTCATTGCTTAAATATAATGTCAATGCCATAATACCTGATGACAAAAGTGCTATAACTATCATGCTGTTTCTTCTCAGCATCCTTGCATCCTTAAAGCATATTTTTATTCCAAAAGCAAAAATACACTTAAATGTCAATGCCAATATTATTCCAACAACACGGTATCTTGTTCCTTGTAAAATAATTTTCAGTGGAGCTTGAAAAACAAATGCTATGGCATATGCAACAATACTTTCAATAAACACAATTGACACCATATCTATTATGGTTATAAAAAATACTCTGTCATAATTTTTCAAATATATCACCCACAAACCGGTTAAACTAATCAAGTGACAAATTAAAAACTTTAAAATCGAAAATATCGCAACTTTGTCTGCAAACATACAAAAAATAAACTGTATTATTATTGTCAAAGCCGCTATATCTTTCTTTCGTTTATCAAACCTTTCCCCCATAAATGCACTTACAAATACTATCGAAAAAAAAGGTTCCATCAGAGATGAAACCAAATTTAACAAAACACTCAGCACATATATATTCATAACTTATCCCCCCAGTAATCTAACACAATTTTTTCTACTTCAGCCTTTTTCCGCCTTGCTATCTGCAATATTTTATCCGTTTTAACTCCTATGTCACCTTTACTCATAAATTTAATATGTCTGATTCCCACAACACAGCCGCTGTTTATTTGTACAAACGCATCGTCTTTCTGCTCTATCAACTTCCTAATGTCTTTTATTTTATATTTTGTGCTAAACACCACCCCATCTGACATATATATGTTACACCTTCTATTTTCAATTTCATAATACAAAATTTCACTTGTTTTGACATTGTAGTCTCCATTTATTGTTTTTATCCACACATACTCATTTCTTTTAGTATCAACATTTCTGCAGGCTGCCAGCAAAGCATACAACAATTCTTCTTTTATAAATTCTTTTCTTATATACCTCAATGGTGCAAATTCAAAGGAACTGTATACATATTCATCATGCCCCGTCAGAAAAATTATAATAATATCCAATTTATTCTGCCTTATATATTTCGCTATATCAAGCCCTGACATTTTAGGCATATCTACATCCACTATCAATATATCACTTTGCAGCTCACGATTATCAATTCTCTCCATAAGATAATCTGTATCCGCATACTTTACCACATCGACAGGATATGGTAATTTTTCTTTTATTCTTTCTATTTCAGCTTCAGTTCTTTGCAAACTTTCAACTTCATCATCACAAAGCACTATGGTTACCATTATTTTTCCTCTTCCGCATTCCAATTTAAAACTTCCATGAATTTTTGAAATATAAACATAGACAACACAGCTATATTAAATAATACTGCCCATGCCACACATTGCATTTTCAGATAAATCCCTGTAAACACCAACACAACATCAATGCAAATCAGTATATTAACAACTTTTTTATTATAATTCTTGTCCTTCAATGCCGGCATAAACAAACATAATATCGTTAAAATTCCCCATATTAAAAAAATATAGTTCTCATATAACAGAAAGATTTCACCGCCAAAAAATGTGATTATAACATACATACTTATTGACACTGTCATACAGATATATTTATTTTTAAAGTGAAAACCACCCAGATTTCTTCTAAGCATTACAAAGAATATCATAAACATAATAAAGCTCTGAATATTGTTAGTAAATACACTTATCAGAAATGTCACTACAAGCAGCATCATATTGTACAATATAACCTGTATAGCATATTCGTAAACATATCTCTTTTCATAATCCTTGAGCAATTCATTCCTATATGCCCAGATAACCAAATCATCAATCAAATATTCTAACATAAACAATCCTCTCCCTGTGTTTTCTTCATATAACATTTTTTCTAAATCATATCTGACCCGTTGGATTATTATATTACATTTATTTGATAATTTGTTAAATCATGCTTAAATGGTCGATTTTCGTGTCTAAATGGTTATGGTTGATTTTTCCCCTAAACGGAAATTTATGTATAAAAATATATCCTCACCTTTGTTCCCTTTTTCTTCTCTGATTCAATTTCTAATCTATGCCCGAGTTTATCTGCTGCCTGCTTGCAAAGATAAAGTCCGATTCCTGTTGATGACTTATTTTCATGTCCGTTGTAGCCTGTATATCCTTTTTCAAACACTCTCGGTATATCTTCCGCACTTATTCCAATTCCCTCATCGGCAATTTCCAGACAAACTATTTTGTTTGAAGCATTTGGCAGTACATTTATCGTAATACTCCCTGCCTTTGTATATTTAATTGCATTTGAAAGAATTTGTTCTATTATAAAACTGAGCCATTTCTCATCGCTTGCAACTATTATGTCGGTTCCATCATAATGCATTGAAAGTTTCTTTCTTATAAATATCTTTGCATACTTTCTTATGGACTCCCTTATAACTTTGTCGAGTTTTATTTTTCCAAGTACAAAGTCGTTTGATTCTGACTGTACACGCTGATACTCCAATGCCATCTCCGTA
>ULOD01061607.1_pt1 | contig 32206 bp, 23 predicted proteins | sample 1952351 | NCBI WGS metagenome assembly ULOD01 (sample SAMEA4835596, study PRJEB28245) | human gut metagenome | biome: gut microbiome; material: fecal sample | place: Denmark | collected 2008 | reverse complement strand
TGTCACTTACCACCCATTTGCAAAAGAGGAGCTTTAACTAAAAAAGATGTGATGGATCGTGTGAATAAAGTCATTCGTATGCAGGCAAGTCATGGTGTTCAACATGTTCGTACGCATGTGGATATCAATGATCCAAATCTAACAGCTTTAGAAGCTATCTTGGAATTGAGAGAAGAAGTAAAGGATTTCATGAATATTCAAATTGTTGCGTTTCCTCAATATGGAATTTTGAGTTATCCAAAAGGAAAGGAATTGTTAGAAACAGCTTTGAAATTGGGTGCAGATGCAGCTGGAGCTATTCCTCACTTTGAATTTACGCGTGAATATTCGGTTGAATCTTTAAAAATTTGTTTTGAATTAGCACAAAAATATGGAAAGCTAATTGATATTCATTGTGATGAAATTGATGATGAAGCAAGTCGAGGACTTGAAACAGTTGCGACACTTGCTTATGAAACTGGCATGAAAGATCAGGTAACAGCAAGTCATACAACGGCAATGCATTCGTATAATAATGCGTATATGATTCGTTTAATGCGTATTTTAAAAATGTCGAACATAAACTTTGTAGCCAATCCTTGTGTGAATGTACATTTAGGTGGTCGTGCGGATACATATCCTAAACGTCGTGGATTAACACGAGTTAAAGAATTAACAGAAGCAGGATGCAATGTATCTTTTGGAACGGATGATATTTTTGATCCATGGAATCCAATGGGAAGTGGAAACATGCGTGATCCTGTTTATATGGGAATCTATACGGGACATATGATGGGGTATGAAGAAATCTTAAATTCGTATAAATTTGTTACGGCAAATGCAGCTAAAACTTTACATTTAGGGGATAGCTACGGCATTCAAGAAGGAAATCCGGCAAGTTTTGTGGTGATGGATGCTAAAAATTATCATGAAGCTTTAAATTTAGATGCTCCTGTATTAAAGTCTTACAAAGATGGAAAATTGATCGCATCTTGTACACCGGCAACACGAAAGATTCTATTTTAAAAGGTCCTTATGGATCTTTTTTTCTTTTGCTTAATGATTTAGAAAGAGAAGAAGATAAAATCCGTATTATTATTATGATAAAATTTAAGTAAAGATATTCGAATAGAAAAGAGGGTGACATGTATGTTTCTAACTATCTTTATCATAATAATCTTAGTATTCATCTTGTTAGAACTAGCTTCTATTAAAGATGAAATCAAAAAGAACAATGAACTTCTAATTCAATGTCTAAAGAAAAAAGAATAAGAGGCTGATTTAAAAAGCCTCTTATTTACTTTGTAGCATGAAATAATAGATTTCTGGTTTTGCCATAAAACGAAGATTTACGTGTGTGCATCCTACACCGGATGAAATGATGTATGGAAAGGCAAGACGTTTTGCGTGGGAACGATTCAATGATTTTGCTCCATCTATCGATTTATATCCACCAAAAATAGGGAATGTGATTTGATTGCCATGAGAGTGTCCACATAATGCAAGGGATATTGATTTTGTGGATAATTCTTCATTAGTCAGTGTATCTGGCATGTGAGTGATGAGCAGATTGTATTGTTTGTCTGACGTTGAAATTTTACTTGGATCAGGCGTATTTGATAATGCACTTAATGTAATGCCTTCCTCTTTTTTGTTTGTAAGAAGAATTGTTTCATTTTCTAATATTTCAAATTGTGCCTGATTTAAAATGGAACGAACTACGTCGTTGTTTGCATCATCCTTTTCGCCTAAGACACAAAACTTACCTAGTGGAGCATGCAACTTAGATAATTTATTGGTGATATAATCCATATCTTCTTGAGTCATTTGACAGGTTTCATCAAATAGATCGCCACCAAAAATCAGAATGTCTGGATCTAAATGTTCAATTTTATTAAAGAGTTTATCGGCTCTTTTTTTATTTTCAAATTTACCATATTGCACATCCGTAAAATAAACAACGGATACATCATTCATTGAGGATGGAATCTTTTCATCTTTCAATGTTTTATATTGTACACTCAATTGTTCGGGTTCAACATTTTTTGCGATTTTCAAAGATCCTAGCATACTTAATACGATCGCAAATAATATGGCAATGATGATAAACATTTGTTTCTGTAACTTTGTCATGAAACTATTTTATCATAAAATAGAAAAGACATCACTAGGATGCCTTTGTTGCTCTTGGTTTTCTTGCATGGAAATTGTTCTTACGATTCTTTTGAAGTTCTTCCATTGTTTGTTTTGAATTCAAGATAACTGGAATTACAATTGGGTTTCGATGTGTCTTCTTGTATAAGAATGGTTCTAATGTAGAGCGTACACAGTTTTTGATTTCAGAGAAAGTGGTTTTTTCTTTCATCTTTTCCTGAAGAGAATTATTCACAATATATTCAGCTTCTTTGATCAATCCCTGTGAATCTTTAATGAAGACAAATCCACGTGATATGATGACGGGTCGCATTAAGATTTTGTTTTCTTTTGAATCGATAGCTAAGATAACAGCAACTAATCCATTATCAGCTAAGATTCGACGATCTTTTAAAACAGCAGTGGACAATCCGGAAATATCATTTCCATCGACATAAATATCGTCACCTTGGTATCGCCAGTCACTTTGTAGTACTTTGTGATCTCTTAAAATTAAAATATCTCCATTTGCGCATACAAAGATATTCTCTTTAGGAATACCTGTTTCCATTGCGGTTTGACGGTGTTGCATCAACATCTTATATTCACCATGAATTGGCATAAAATAGGTTGGACGAACTAACTGTAACATCAGTTTTTGTTCTTCTTTAGAAGCATGTCCCGTTGTATGCAAGTTATTTAAGATGGATTTTGTCAATACTGTAGCACCCGATCTAAATAAGTTATCAATAACACGATTGACACTGGATTGGTTTCCTGGAATTGGGTTGCTTGAGAATACGATTGTATCTCCAGGTTTTAAGTGAATAAAGCGGTGTGTACCATTCGCAATCCTTGATAGGGCAGCCAAAGGTTCACCCTGACTTCCTGTACAAATAATACAAACTTTATCATCTGGTGTATAAGCTAATTCTTCAGGACTTAAGAAATCTGAATTTTTAACTTTGATTGTTCCCATCTTTCGCCCTATATCAACAACATTTTCCATACTTCGACCAAATACAATGACTTTTCTACCGAATTTAGTAGCAGCTTCAATGATTTGGGCAACACGATGTACGTTAGATGCGAATGTCGCAACAATTAAACGTTGTTTTGTCTTACGCATAATGTCCTGGATTTCATTGGCAACTTTTCTTTCTGAAATAGAGAAGTCTTCAACTCCAGAGTTTGTAGAATCTGACATCAATAAGTCTGGTTTTGTGACACCGATAAATGCCATTTTCTGATAGTCTGCATTTGTTCCAACAGGAGTTAAGTCAAATTTGAAGTCACCTGTGTGGACAATAGATCCATTAGGACATGTGATATGTACACCTAAAGAATCGGGGATAGAGTGGATGGTATTGAAGAAACCAACTTTAAAGTATTTTGTTGAGATACTTGAGTTTTCATCAATTTCTATAATTTTTGTTTTTTCTAGTCCTTTATGTTCACTTAACTTTTTAAGAATCAAAGCCTTCGCAAAACGAGGTGCATAGATAGCATCAATTTGGACTTGTTTTAGTAAGAATGGAATTCCTCCAATATGATCCTCGTGACCATGGGTAATTACTAAAAACTTTCTTTTTTTGTTCATGCGAATCAAATGATGATAATCAGGAATTACATAGTCAACTCCTAATAGTTCATCACCTGGAAACAAAACGCCACAATCTACGATACAGATTTCATTTTCGTGTTCGTAGCAATACATATTTTTACCGACTTCGCCTAATCCCCCTAGGGCGTAAATCAAAGTATCACCTTTTTCAACGTGATTTTTTGCATGATATGGTTTTTTGTTCGATGCATGCCCAAACGCTTGTTCTTGTGTTTTTGGCATATTCGACCTCTTTCTATAATTTAATGACTCTATTGTTATTATAGCAAAGCTACGCGATTTAAAAAAGCAGAAGCTTAAATGACTTCTGCCTCATCATCACTTTTCCATGGATTATTGGCATCAATATGATCGTAGAAAAGAGTACCTGATAAGTGATCGATTTCGTGTTGAAGGCAAATTGCGAAATATCCTTCAGCTGAAATTGTTACATTTTTATCTTGAATCAAATCATAACCACGAACTTTAATTCTTGCATGACGGAAAACATGTCCTGGATGTTCGCCTTTTACGGATAAACAACCTTCTCCATTATCTAAATATGCGTTTTGTACAGATTCGGAAATGATTTTAGGATTGACTAGTGCAACTTCATCTACACCATCTTCATAAGGAATCACAACTGCAATCATTTGTTTTAAAACACCAACTTGTACAGCTGCAATACCAACGGCCGGCTGTAAATCTTCGGCTTCGGCAATTTCATCATTTTGTGAATTGCGCACGTAATCTAACATGGCCTGTAAAAGTTCTCTATCCTCATTTGATAAAGGCAATTGAACAGGTTCACTTTGCATACGAATTCTTTCGTCTGTATCCAATATAATATCTTTGCTTGTTATTTTCATAGTAATCATCCTCGCAAACATTCTATAGCATTTTCGAATTATTGACAAATGATTTTTGAAAATATGCTAAAATAGAATTCATGATGGGGGGATTTACATGTCCGAACAAAAAAAGAAGGGGAAATTATCATTTTTCGCATTAGATCCAAAGTGTGATAAGTATATCAATTGGGCGGTGGCGCTTCTTTTGTTGATTGGAACATTTACGATTGTTTCAACCAATGTAGGAAAAACGACATATGCCCCTAACATTGTCCCAAAAGTAATCGTTAAACAATGTATATTTTGTGTATGTGGATATATTGCCATGTGGTTTATGAATCGTTTTTTTCGCTTTCGATGGTATTCAAAAATAGAATGGTGTATTGTTCCACTTTGTTTGTTCATAATGATACTTCCATTTGCGTTTCCAGAAATTGGAGGAAGCCATGCCTGGATTCAGATTGCCGGTATATCTTTGCAGCCAAGTGAATTCGCAAAACCATTATTGCTGATTATTTGTGCGACATGCTTGTATCGTGCAAAAAAGAAATCAATTATGTTAAAGGAAAAGGGTAGACTCTTTAAAAGGGCGTGGGCCGCATTTATTTGTATATGTATCATTGTGCTTTTTCAAAAAGATACGGGAACCGCTGTTATCATTGGATTTATCTTTATATCTTGTATCATGATTCCAAAATATCCTGTTTTACAACATACACAACGAGTATTAAAAGTACTTATTTATGGAGGAATTATTTCTGGTGTTGTTTTATTTGGATTTACAAATATAGGAAATGAAATCTTAAAACATACGTCATTTGCACATATTGCGGTGCGCGTTGAAAACTTCAAAGATCCATATAACGATGTTTATGGGGATGGATATCAACCAGCCAATTCTTTGTATGGAATCGCAAGCTCAAATATTGTTGGAAAAGGCATTGGAAACTCGGCACGTAAATATGGTTATTTAACACAGGCTGATAATGACTATATTTTAGCTGTATTGATTGAAGAAACAGGTATCTTTGGTTTGTTTGGATTGGTTATTCTGTATGGAATTATTGAATTTCGCTTATTTTATTATGCCTTTAAAACAAGTGAGTATATGTACAAAATAATATTAGGCGGCGCAGGCGTTTATCTATTTATGCACTTCTTTTTGAATGCTGGTGGTGTGGCTAGCTTGATTCCTTTTACAGGAGTACCCCTACTATTTATAAGTAGTGGAGGTACAAGCTTGATTTCAATTATGTTGACAATGGGATTGGCACAAAACTGCATTTGTGCAATCCGAAGAAGGGAGATGGATCGATTATCATGAGAATTGTAGCGGGAAAATATGGGTCTAGATCATTAAAAAGTCCTAAAAATGATGCGACTAGACCAACACAAGATAAAATTAAAGGGGCCATCTTCTCAAGTTTGGGGAGCATGTTTGATGGTGGTAACTTTTTAGATTGTTACAGTGGAACTGGAAATATGGGCTTAGAAGCTGTGAGTCGCGGAATGGATCATGCGACTTTGGTGGACAATAATAAAGGGGCCATTTCTGTCATTAAAGAGAATGTAAAGAGTTTAAAGGCAGAAAAAGAGACCAAAATCATTTGTGGAAATATTTTTAGTGTATTGGAGCGTTTGACTTTAAAGTATGATGTAGTTTATATTGATCCTCCTTATGCGAAACAGGAAAATGAAAAGTTGATTCAAAAATTAGAGGATTTAGATATTGTAAAATCAGATGGAGTTATTGTAGTGGAAAGCCTGCAAGAAGAGGTGTGGCCAGAAAAAATAGCTTCATTCATAAAATATAAAGAGAAGACATATGGTATTACGCGTATTTCTTATTATCAAAAAGAGGAGAATGAAGAATGAAAATAGCAGCATTTTGCGGAACATTTGACCCAGTTACTTATGGTCATTTAGATATTATTGAAAGAGCAAGTAAGTTGTTTGATCAATTAGTGGTCTTTATTTCGCCAAACTCAGATAAAAATAATGAGTTTACAGAGGAAAAAAGATTAAAATGGTTGAATGAATCAACGAAACACTTGTCAAACGTAACATGTAAGATTCAGTCGGGATTAGTTGTCGAGGCATGCAAAAGTGTGAATGCGACTGTGCTGGTACGTGGAATTCGTAATGGTGTGGATTGTACATACGAGCAAAACATGGCGTTTATGAACGCAAGATTGAATGAGGACATTGAGACAGTATGTTTATTTACTCGTCCTGAATATAGTTTGTACTCAAGTTCAAACGTAAGAGAACTATTTAAATATGGTCAGGACATTTCGGGATTTGTTCCTGCTTGTGTATTAGAAGATCTTAAAAAAGGAGAAGAATAAAATGGAAAAGTTTATTGATTGGTTAAAGGCAAATGGATATCAATATAAAGATGAAGATATTTATCTAGAAGCTTGTACACACTCTTCGTATGCCAATGAACATCATCGTGAAATGGGAGACAATGAGCGCTTAGAATTTATGGGAGATTCTGTTTTACAAATTTGGAGTGCTACACAATTATTTTTGATGGAACCCAAAATGCGTGAAGGACAAATGACAACACTTCGTGCACAGACAGTGTGTGAATCTACATTAGCCGTATTGAATAGACAATTAGGATGGTATGAATTCTTGCGTCTAGGTGTTGGTGAAGAAAAAACGGGTGGACGCCATAGAGAAAGTATTTTGGCCGATCAATTTGAAGCTTGCATCGGAGCTATTTATATTGATCAGGGATATGCCGTTTGTGACGAGATTTTGACAAAATATATGAAGCCAGTATTTAAACAAGAAAAGAGTGAGGCTGTTACAGACTATAAAACACATTTACAAGAGGTGATTCAGGCAGATTCTAGAAAGACAATTCAATATAAATTGTTAGAAGAAAAAGGTCCAAGCAATGCACCAACCTTCACAATGGGTGTGTATTTAGATGATATTTTATTAGGTCAGGGAACGAGCAGCACAAAAAAAAAGGCGGAACAAAAAGCAGCTAAGGATGCTTTTGAAAAGATGGCAAAATAAAATGGAAGTATTTGAGAAATTACTAGATCCGGAATTATATACGTATTTTAAAAATGCGACTTTTTATGAGAATCCTGTATTTCATACAGCGCATAAAATGGTTGATTTTTACATTGAATTTGAGAATGTAATTCCTTTGGAAATTTATGAACAGATCATTACTAAGCTTCAGCTTTCTTTGCATGCTCATGTAAAGTTGCATATGCACACAAAGAATAGCGTTATTGAAATGGATGAACTGGATCGTTATGTAAATTATTTTGTGGAAAAATATAGTGATGTGAAGGATTTTCGCTTTCTACATCCGTATTTAGAAAATGATACAATCTGTTTTTCTACGCGCGATGAGTCTCGTCTTGCTGCTTTAAATTTGGCTTTACCTTCATTAATGGAAAAGTTAGCGGATGTAGGGATTACGCAGGAAATTGTGTGTAAAAAAGTTGAGGATGATATAGAGATTGAAACGGCAAAGGTTCAAGTGAGTGCACCTGTTGTGAAACAAGAGCCAGTTAAGAAGCAGTATCCTTCTTCAAACAGCTATAAGAAGGAATCAGCTACAACATATAAGATTGCAGATTTACGAGTGGGCTATTCAAATGTTCAAATTGAAGGACATATTTTCGATATTGATAATCGTGTTATGAAGAGTGGTAAAACTTTGCAGATGTTGTATATCAGTGATTATGATGATGCGATTGTTGCCAAACGTTTTGAAGGGGCAAGATGTCCTATTGAAGAGATTCAATCGGTAAAAAAAGGCATGCACGTTGTATTAACGGGTGAAGTTGTTTATGATTCATTCTCAAAGTGCGACTCGTTTATGGTTCGTAAATTAGAAATCACAAAGGAAAAGAAAAGAGAAGATCATGCGAAAGTAAAAAGAACAGAATGGCATGTTCACTCTAATTTTTCAGAAATGGATGGTGTTTGTGCAATCGAAGAATTTATTCAGACTGCCTATGACTGGGGTATGGATTCTATCGGTGTGTGTGATCATCAAGTCGTACAGGCTTTTCCAATGGCACAACATAAGATTGAGGCTTTGGTCAAACAAGATCCGAATCGTGAATTTAAAATGTTGTATGGTTGTGAAATGCTTGTGGCAGATTCTAAATATCATATTGTATATAATAATGATCATCGCAAACTTGAAGATGCAACATTTGTCGTGTTTGACTTGGAAACAACGGGTCTTTCGAATACGCGTGATGAAATTATTGAATTTGGTGGTGTTAAGATCAAAAATCGTGAAGAGGTTGGGCGTTTACAGATGTTCATTAATCCAAAGCGTACGATTCCTGCCCACATTTCAAATTTAACGCATATTACACAAAATGATGTAGATCGTGCAAAACCTATTGAAGATGCTTTAGATGAGTTGTTAGAATTTATTGGAGATTCTATTTTAGTAGCGCATAACGCAACGTTTGATGTTGGCTTTATGAATGCAGCTTGCAGAAAAACAGGTCGTGATGAACTGACAAATCCTGTGATTGATACATTGCCACTATCGTATGCGATGCTTCCGGATGATCAAAAGCGTTTTAATCTAGGAAGTGTATGTCGTCATTATCGTGTTAGCTATGATGGTGAAGGTGCGCACCGTGCCGACTATGATGCGGATGTACTTTCACAAGTCATGTATAATATGATGAATCAATTAGGACATGAAGCTACTTTAGATACATTAGTTGATATGGAAAGTGGATGTGAGAAATACGCTTCGAAAAAACCATACGAGAGAAATCGTCCATATCATATGACGGTATTCGCAAAGAATAAGGATGGCTTAAAAGAATTGTTTGAATTGATTACTTTATCACATACACAATATTTGGTGAGTATGGGTAAAGAAAATGGTCAGCCTCGTATTATTAAGGAGGAAATCTCAAAGAAGTGGGATAACGGCAACTTATTAATTGGTTCTTCTTGTCAGAATGGTGAAATTTTTGAATTGGCGCATATGCGAAGTAAAAAAGAATTATTGGAAGCTATGGGCTATTATGACTACATTGAGTTACAGCCATTAGAGTGTTATAAGAATTTATTGGATCGTGGAAGCATTACAGATGTGGATGATTTGAAGTGGTATTTGCAGTTTATCTATGATACCGCAAAAGAAGCGGGTAAGATGGTGATTGCTTCAAGTGATGCACACTATGTGAATCCTAATGAGAAACGTCTTCGTGATGTATATATTAATGCCAAGGCAATTGGTAATGCTAGACATCCTCTATATATTTATAATAAACAAGCGCGTAAAGCTACGAGCAATCCAAATCAGCATTTGTTGACGACAGATGAAATGTTGAAGGCATTTGAATGGATGGGTGAAGATGTAGCATATGAGGTTGTTGTGGAAAACACAAATAAATTGAAGTTATTAACAGAGCCTATCTTTCCAATCAAAGATAAGTTGTATCCACCTGACATTGAGGGGTCTGACCAAAAGTTGCGTGATATTTGTTTTGAAACAGCTCACCAATGGTATGGAAATGATTTGCCAGACATTGTAGAGAAACGTTTAACTCGTGAGTTAGATAGTATTATTGGTCATGGTTACTATGTAGTATATTATATTTCACACTTACTTGTTAAGAAGAGTAATGATGATGGATATCTTGTAGGTTCGCGTGGATCTGTAGGATCTAGTTTTGTTGCGACAATGTCCAATATTACGGAGGTAAACCCATTAACACCTCACTATGTATGTAAAAATTGTCAGCACTATGAGTTTTTAGAGGGGGATGAAGCTAAGTCTGGTTTTGATTTGCCGGATAAGGTGTGTCCGGTTTGTGGTGAAATCATGCGTGGAGATGGTCAGGATATTCCGTTTGAAACATTCTTAGGTTTTGAGGGGGATAAAGTTCCCGATATCGATTTGAACTTTTCCGGTGAATATCAACCGAATGCCCATGCCTATACAAAAGAAGTATTTGGAGATGATCATGTCTTTAGAGCAGGTACTGTAGGTACGGTTCAGGAGAAGACGGCGTATGGTTATGTTAAAGGATATGAAGAAGAGATGGAGTGTGAGCCTTTTAATGAGGCAAAGCGTGTAGATTTGGCTAAGGGCTGTGAAGGTGTAAAAAGAACAACGGGTCAGCATCCGGGTGGTATTGTCGTTGTGCCATTGGATATGGATGTGCATGATTTTACGCCTGTACAATATCCTGCAAACAATCCAAATGCGACTTGGAAAACAACGCACTTCGATTTCCATCAGATTCATGATAATATCTTAAAATTTGATATTTTAGGTCATGTCGATCCTACGGCCATGAAAATGTTGGAAAGAATTACAGGGGTGAATGTTCGTCAGATTCCTATGAATGATCAGGCAACTATGGCTATATTCTCAACAACGGAATCACTAAAAATCGATACGACAAAGTATAATGAAGTTACAGGAGCAGCGGGTATTCCTGAGTTTGGTACACCATTTGTTCGTGGTATTCTTGAACTTACTAAGCCGACAACGTTTGCGGAATTAGTCACAATTTCTGGGTTGTCTCATGGTACCGATGTTTGGTTGGGAAATGCCAAAGATCTAATTGATAATGGTACTTGTAAGTTGAATGAAGTTATTGGTTGTCGTGACGATATCATGGTTGATTTGATGGGGTATGGTGTTAAACCAAAATTATCATTTACCATCATGGAAAGTGTTCGTAAGGGTAAAGGTTTAAAAGATGAGTGGGTTACCGAAATGAAGGCGAACAATGTACCAGAATGGTTTATTGATTCTTGTACAAAAATTAAGTACATGTTCCCTAAAGCCCATGCAGTTGCCTATGTTATGATGGCTGTGCGTATTGCGTGGTTTAAGGTACATATGCCAGTACATTATTATTGTATGTATTTTAGTATTCGTTGTGATGCTTATGATGTGCAGACCATGATTCAGGGTGAGGCTGCAATTCGCCAAAGAATGGCGGATATCAAACATATGAAAGAGGATAAAACACAAAAACCAAGTGATAAAGAATTGGCTATTTATGATACGTTAGAACTTGCTTTAGAGATGGTTTTGCGTGGTTTTAGATTCTCGAATATTAGTATTAATCGTAGTGCAGCCACCGAATTTATTGTGGATCCAGATGATCCAAAAGCAATTATTCCGCCTTTCACAAGTATTGATGGCTTGGGTTCAAATGTAGGTTTGTCTGTCGTTAAGGCTAGAGAAGAAAAACCATTCCTATCTAAGGAAGATGTATTGAAGCGTACACAGCTTTCAAAGACTTTAGTTGAAAAGTTAGCGGATATGAATGCTTTAGAGGGGTTGGATGAAGAAAATCAAATGACACTGTTTTAGGCAGTGTCTTTTTTAGCACATTGTAAATTTTTACAATCATGTAATTGTATGGTAAAATATTTACATTATTGGAGGAGAGTTATGAAAAAGAAGGGATATAATATAACACTTGGTATTTTCATTGGCTTGATTGCAGGTGTTATTGTTGGAATTATTATGCCGGAATGGGCAAATACCGCATTGAGCGTTGTTGCTTCCATATATATGTCGGCATTAAAAATGATGATTTTCCCACTTGTATTTACAAGTTTAGTGATGGGAATCATTGGTATTGGGGATATTGCCAAAACGGGTAAGGTAGGTTTACATGCCTTATTATGGTATACAGGTACAACAGCTTTAGCTTCGGGTCTAGGTTTGGTTTTGCCTCGCATGTTACATTTGGGTAAGAATGCGCATATTGTTGCGACAAAAACACAAGTGGAGGCTGCAACATTTAATGGGTTGTTGGATACGTTACAGAATATTATTCCATCGAATCCAGTAGAGGCTTTCGCAACGGGAAATATGCTTCAAGTTCTTGCGCTTGCCGTGATTATTGGACTTGCATGTTTGGCTATTCAGGAAAAGGCGGATCCATTTATTAATTTGTGTGATTCGATTTATCAAATTTCTATTTTTATTATAAGTAAGATCATGTATGTGACTCCATTTGGAGTATTCGCATGTATCGCTACAGTTATGTATTCAAATGGTGTGGATACAATGCTTCAATTAGGACAGGTATTATTGGCGTTGTATATTACGTTCTATTTATATGCGTTTATTATTTATGGTGGTATGGTCAAATTCTTTGGAAAATACAATCCAATTCAATTTTTTAAAGATATTGCGCCAGCAGGATTGAATGCGTTTGGTACTTGTTCAAGTAGTGCTACGATTCCCATTTCATTAAAGTGTGCTTCAGAAAAGATTGGTATTCCTGAAGAAATCACTTCGTTGACTCTTCCTTTAGGGGCAACAATCAATATGGATGCCGTTTCGATTTTGATGTCATTTATGATTACATTCTTTGCGACAGCTTTAGGTATTGATTTAAGCATTGGAACAATGGTTACAGTACTTGCTTGTAACGTATTGTTAAGTATTGGTACTCCAGGCGTTCCAGGTGGTGCGATTGCTGCTTTTGCGGCTTTATGTCCAATTGCAGGAATTCCAACAAATCAAATCTTGGGTGTTTATATTTCAGTAAATACTTTGTGTGACATGGGAGCTACTTGTGTGAATGTCATTGGTGACTTGGCTTGTTCTACTGTTTTGAAACAAACTTTGCATTTTGATAAGAAGAAATAAATGAAGCCAAATAAAACAATCAGTGAATTTAAAGAGTTTATTGCCAAAGGCAATGTGATGGATATGGCAGTGGGTGTCATTATTGGTGGTGCCTTTGGAAAAATTGTGACTTCCTTAGTAAATGATATATTGATGCCGATTGTGGGTATTTTGATTGGTGGACTTGATTTTACGGGTTTAAAAATTCAAGTAGGCACAGCTACAATTACGTATGGTAATTTTATTCAAAATGTTGTAGATTTCTTGATTGTGGCAGCATGCATCTTTGCAATGCTGAAGTTTTTGGCTCATTTTAAAAAGACAACAAATGATCAACTTGATCAGGAAGAACCTAAAAAAGATGATACTGTTGTCTTATTAGAAGAGATTCGGGATTTGTTAAAGAAGATAAATAAAGTAAATTAAATATGTGATCAACAAGAGTATACCGGCTTTTTTGTCGAGAACTCTTGTTTTTTTACTGCAAATATAAAGGACAAGACCAATTAATATTGCGACAAAGGAATCGATGATAAAGTTAGGTTCAAAAGGTACGGGAGTAATAAGTGCACTAGAACCTACGACAAATAGGATATTAAAGATATTCGATCCAATGATGTTTCCAATCGCAATATCGGCATTGCCTTTTTTGGCGGCCGTTACCGAAGTGACAAGTTCAGGTAAAGATGTTCCTAAGGCTACAATGGTTAGTCCGATAAATCTTTGGCTAACACCTAGTGAAATGGCAATGTTTGTGGCTGCATCTACCGCAAAGTTACTTCCAATCATTAAACATACAAGTCCGAGTGGAATAAATAATGGGTTTGTCTTTTTGATTTCTGCTTCTTCGGTTTGATTTTTTGTCATTCTGAAAATGTAGTATAAGTAACCAAGGAAGAATAACCATAAGATAATACCGTCAAAGCGTGAAATAGTATTGTTTATGCCTTGTAGAATGAGTACTAGTGTTACAAGCATCATAAATGGCATTTCATATTTGATTGTACTATTTTGAATATGTAATGGACGAATGAGTGCTGTAATGCCAAGAATGATTCCTACATTTAAAATGTTACTTCCAACAACATTTCCGATTGTGATGGCCGCATTCGATTTTAAAGCAGCTGTAATAGAAACGAAGGCTTCTGGTAGACTCGTTCCCATCGCAACGATAGTAAGCCCAATAATCAGTTGGGGTATGCCAAAGCGTGATGCGATACTGCTTGATCCATCGACAAACCAATCGGCTCCTTTTAGTAGTAGAATAAATCCTAATACTAATAAAATTATGTTCATATAGTTCCTCCTGGACCAGATAAAATAAAAAGACTCTGGTCTTATGTACCAAAGTCTTGCCATTTCATCACAGTCCGGATTTAATATCGTATTGACGAAGCTGTAAACACATATATGTGCAGGCTACTCCCTTTATGGGCTTATTATACATATTTTGTGCAAGAAATTCTATATTTTAACGTAAAATTTTTTTAACAAATGCAACTTTTCTAGAGAAACCTCAATTTATTTCGTATATGAGATAGGAGGAAAAATAATATGAACAAAATCAAAGACAAAATGATGAAGGAATTTCTAGAAAACAATGCCTATTTTGTTGACTTCTTTAATGCCTACTTCTTTGATGGTCAAAAAGTTCTTAAACCAGAGAATTGTGAGGAACTTGATTCAGAGATGAATGATGCGAATATGGATCTAGAAAAGCATGTGGATGTGATTCGTAAGTACAATGATGGAAATCTTTATAGTGCATTCATTATTGAAAATCAAAGTTGTGTAGATCCTTCAATGGTTGTAAGAGCGGCCGTATATGAATATGTAGCTTATGAGCGAATGTTAAAGAAGTCGAAAAAGAATAAGTCGAAAGAAAAACTACCAATGGTGCACATTCTAGTATTCTATACAGGCGAAAGGCCTTGGAATGCAGCTAGTAAGCTATCAGAACTTGTAGAGGTGGATGAAAGGTTTATAGCTTGTTTCCATGACTACAAAATGAATCTGATTGAAATCACAGGAAATACTTCATATAATTTTAATGAAGAAGACGTGTATAATCTATTCTACATATGTCGAAGTATTTATGACCAATCTATTTATGAAGGAAAGAGTAATGACTTTGGACTTGTGAAAAGCAGTGTGTTAAAAGTCGTTAAGACATTGACGGATGTAGAATGGTTGGATTTAGAAGAATTAGAGGAAAAGGAGGAGATTGAAATGTGTGAAGCTGAAAAAAGATGGCTGGAAGTAAAGTCAAAGGAATGGGAAGCTGAAGGAATAAGAAAAGGAATCAAACAAGGCATTGAACAAGGCATTGAACAAGGTATTGAGCAAGGCATTGAACAAGGTGTAGAGTTAGGACAAGTTCTTTTGTACAAGACTATGATAAAGAATGGAATGAGTGTTAATGAGATTTCTAAGGTTTGTTCAATATCTGTTGAGAGTCTAAAACGAGTATTAAGTGATTGATAAGAAGAGAAAAAATCTCTTCTTTTATTTTAAGCCTGTGATATAATAAGGTGACTTTGAAAGGATTGAGAAAATGGTATTTCTTTTATTAGTATTAGGTATGGTCCTTTTAATGAAGGGTGCAGACTTGTTTGTGGATGGCAGTGCAAGTGTGGCTCGTAAGTTAAAAGTGCCTTCAGTTATTATTGGTTTGACAATTGTAGCACTTGGAACAAGCTTACCAGAAGCGAGTGTGAGTATTACGGCTGGCTTAATGGGCAGTAATGAAATTGCGATTTCAAATATTGTGGGTTCTAATATTTTCAATACGTTGGTTGTGGTTGGAACTAGTGCAGTGATTACTCCATTTTTAATGGATAAGGATATTTTGAATCGTGATCTAAAAATCAATATTTTAGTGAGCATCTTACTTTCTATTTTTGTGTTAAATGGAATGTTGAATCGCTTTGAAGGAATTATCTTCTTAGTGGGTTTAGTTTTGTTTATTTTAAACTTGATTCGCAGTGCTAAAAAGAATCGTGTTGAGGATGAGGAAGTTGAAACTTTATCAGGAATCAAATGCTTGATTTATATCGTGATTGGAGTTGCGTGTATTATCTGGGGTGGAGACATCACTGTAGATAGTGCAAAACAGATTGCAGCTATGCTTGGTATGAGTGATACGTTGATTGGTTTAACTGTCGTATCTATTGGAACTTCACTACCTGAATTAGTAACAAGTGTTGTTGCGGCAAGAAAAGGTGAGAGTGGTTTATCTTTGGGAAATGCGATTGGAAGTAACATTATGAATATTTTATTTATTTTGGGTGCTTCAAGTACAATTCATCCAATTGCGGCTACTTCACAGAATATTATTGATACTTTTGTCTTGATTGGTATTTCTCTATTGATTTATGGTATTGCGAAAAAGGGAGATACAATGACAAGAAAAAAGGGGATCTTTACGATCCTCGTATATGTCATTTATATGATTTATATTATTGTACGCTAGGCTTGTCCTAGTTTTTTTTCTTTCCTTGGGAAAGAATAGCTCGAATGGAATCGAAAAGAATGGGTTTATATTCTTCGATAGGAAGGGGTTGACTATGAAGAATACTGTTGTAGCAAGTACTTCCTGTAAGTTCAACTATTAAGTAGAGTATGACTTCTGAATTTTCAAATTCATATCCATTTGCGGTTGCGATTTCGTTAAACTCTTTTATAAGATTGAAACTATCATTATCAATAGCCGTATTTAATTGGTCATGGAACACGCCCCAAGATAGGTTTCTTTCAACGAATTTTAAAATCAATGGATTGTTTTCTAATCGAATTAATACTTGATTAATCAAGAAGATAACAGAGTCTTCAAAATTACGAATATCATTCTTTTCTAATTGTTTGTGGGCTTCTTCAAATAGGCGATGTGCTTCTTTTTGAATTAGAATATCGCGTATTTGATATTTATCTTTGAAATAAAGATAGAATGTTCCTTTTGCGACTCCCGCGTTTTTTACAATATCATTAACAGAGACATTAGTAATGTCTTCTTTTGTGAATAGATTAAAGGCAGCCTGTAAGAGGTTGCTTTCTTTTATTTTCTTGTTTTCGATTATCTTACTTTTCATGCGTATCACCATCCTTATTATAAACAATAATTTAGAAAATACAAATAAAAATGACCGATTGAACATATTAAAACAATTGTATATTGGGAATTTTAAAAAAATAAAACAAAAATATTGACTAGCGGTCAGTTTTGTACTATACTCTTCACGTAGTAAAGGAAAGGATAGAAAAAAGGTGATTCGATATGGATAAGATGTCAAAATGGATAGTTAAATATCGTAATATGATTTTGGCTGTGGCCATTGTTCTTTTGATTCCAAGTGCAATTGGTTATTTCAATACAAATATTAATTACGATTTATTATCTTATTTACCTTCGACTTCAGAATCTATGAAAACACAAAAGATTCTTGGAGATGATTTTAACTTATCGAGTGTAGACTTCTTGGTTGTCAACAACAAGACGGATCAAGAGGCCGCAAAAATTAAGGAAGAGATCAATAAAATTGATGGAGTTGAAAAATGTATTTGGAGAGATGATGTATTAGATATCTCTGTTCCAAAACAGGCAATTCCAGAAAGCATTCAGGATATGTTATATTCTGGTGACAGTACAATGATGATTGTTACATTTAAAGAGCCAACATCGTCAATGCGTACAATGAATGCGATTAGTAAAATAAAAAAATATACAAAAGATGATTGTTACTTAGGTGGTATTTCAGCCATCAGTGAAGATACTAAAGATCAAACAGAACATGATACGCCAATCTATGCAGGTATTGCGGTTGTATTATGTATGATCGTATTGTTCTTAGGATTAGAGAGTACGATTGCTCCAGTTGTATTTATGTTAGGAATGATTTTCCCAATCGTTTATAACTTTGGTACAAACGTATTCTTGGGTGAAATTAGTTATATCACAAAGGCTTTGGCCGTTGTATTACAGTTAGCTGTAACATTGGATTATTCCATCTTCTTATTACATAGATATCAAGAAGAAAAACAAAAACTTCCAAATGAAGAAGCTATGGCTAAGGCCATCAAAGCTACGTTTACTTCAATTACTTCAAGTTCAATCACAACGATTGCAGGTTTCGTTGCCTTGTGTGTAATGCAGTTAACACTAGGTAGAGATATTGGTATCGTTATGGCCAAAGGTGTTGTCCTTGGTGTATTATCAACTATCTTCATTTTGCCAAGCTTATTGATGTTCTTTGATAAGACGATTGAAAAGTACAAACATAAAACAATTTTGAATGAGTTACATAGAGTTCCTCGTTTTGTCATTAGACATTATAAGAAAATTCTTGTTGCCTTCGTATTGATTTTCATTCCATTTGGATATGGTCAGGCACATACAAATATCTATTATGATTTGATTTCTGGTATGCCAGGTGATTTTGCGAGTATCATTGGTACAAATCAGTTAAAAGATAAATTTGATATGACAACAACGCATTTCGTTTTAGTGGATGATAAATTAACGACAAATGAAATTCAGAATATGTGTTCTGAAATCAAAGATTTAAAAGGAATTCATAACGTATTAGCGTATGAAGAGTTTGTGGGTCCAGGACTTGCATCCAACTTTACTCCTAGTGTAGTAAAGGATATTTTCCAAAATGGTGGAAAGAAATTAATTGTTGTGAACAGTGATTATAAAGCTGCAACCAATGAATTAAATACACAGTTAGATAAAATGGATACCATCATTCATAAATATGATAAGAAGGGTATGATTGGTGGAGAAGGAAGTATGACACGTGATTTGATCACAACAACAAATACAGACTTTGCGATGGTTAACGTATTATCTGTAATCATGATCTTTATCATTGTTGCCTTAACATTTAAATCATTTGCACTTCCAGTCATTTTAGTACTAACCATTGAATTTGCGATCACAATCAATATGGGTATTCCATTCTTTACAGGAACTACACTTCCATTTATCGCAAGTATGGTTATCGGAACTATTCAATTGGGTGCCACAGTAGACTATGCCATTTTAATGACAACGCGTTTTAAAGAAGAATTATCGCATGGTAAGAAGGTTAAGGAAGCGGCTTTGATTGCGATGGAAAAATCGAGTGTTTCCATTATGACAAGTGGATTCTCATTCTTTGCCGCATGTATCGGTGTAAGCTTTGTAGCTAAGATGGATTTAATTAAATCATTAGTTATCTTATTAGCGCGTGGTGCATTAATTTCAGTCGTAAGTATCTTGTTAGTATTGCCTTCATTGTTGATTTTCTGCCACAAGTTCATTGAAAAGACGACAAAGAATTGGCCAGAATCAAACATGGAAGCGAAAGGAGAATAAATATGAATTTAAATCATACAGTAAAAGTAGTTGGTAGTGTATTGTTGAGTGCAGTTATGGCAGGAAGTATGATGCCTGTGACTGTATTTGCACAAAGTAATGATGAAAATCCTACAGAAAAAACAGAAACCGTTTATTCTGTATTAAACTCAGATGGTTCAATCAGTGATACAATCGTATCTAGCTGGTTACATGATGAGGATGGAATTAATAATATTAAAGAAACTTTAAACTTAACAGATGTTAAGAATATTAAATCAAATGAAAAACCTTCAAAAGATGGAAATACATATACATGGAATGCGAAAGGAAATGATGTGTATTATGAAGGAACAGCCACAAAACAACTTCCAGTGTCTGTTAAGCTTCGTTATGAATTAGATGGCCAAGAAATTTCTGCGAATGATATTCAAGGAAAATCAGGACATTTAAAATTAACAATTTCTTTCACAAATAACTATTCACAAGTTAAAAATATCAATGGCAAATCAATCGTAATTCACCCTAGTTATTTGGCTGGTGGTATGTTGAATATGAGTACTGGTAAGTTCTCAAATGTGAAGTGTGAATCTGGTAAGATTGTTAATGATGGAACAAATGAAATGTTGGCATTTGCGAATATTCCAGGTTTGAATGAAACATTAAAATCTGCAGGTTTAGACAAAGTAAATAATCAATTAGGAATCAGTGATGATGTAACAGTAGAAGCGGATGTTAATAATTTTGATTTAGGATCTATCATGGTTGGTATGACAAATGAAATTGATTTGGCAAGTGAATTAGGTGACATTGGTTCTGTATCTGAATTAACAGATGGAATTGATCAATTAATTGAAGCGGATGATCAATTGATCGATGGATCAAAACAATTGTATGATGGAACAACACAATTAAAAGAACAAGCCGCTCCATTAACAGGTTCATCTGATCAAGTAAGACAATTATCTGCAGGTGCTATCCAATTAAATGATGGTGTTAAAGCCTTACAAACAGGTATTAGTCAATATACGGCAGGTGCTAGTGAAATTATATCAACTGCACAACAAGGTTTATATGGTATTTCCCAAGGTTCTGGACAATTATCTTATGTAATTAATAATGGAATTGAAGAAAAACCAAGCTTAAAAGCAATTATGAAAAGTATGAGTGATGGGTTAGATCAAATGGGTGCTATGGCCGGAAAAGTTGATACAAAGGCCTTACAAAAAGCCATTACTGATACAAATACTGACCTTAAATATATGGAAGAGTATTTAAATGGTACTAAAAGTGAATTACAAACTTTAAAAACAACATTAGGACTAGCAAGTGGTGCGATTTCTGAATTAAATGCATTAATGCAAACAAGCTTACAGCCAGCAATTGATGCTGCTAATAATAAAATTAATTCAAAGAACGAAGAGATTTCAAAAACTCAAGGAGAAATTAATTCATATTATGCAAGTATTAATGGAGAAATTTCTTCAATTGAAGGTACAATCGCTAGTTTAAAAGAACAAGCGAATGCATTACCTGAAGGATCAGAGAAAACAGATGTTTTAACTACTGTGTCTACTTTAGAAGGACAGTTAGAAACATTAAAATCTAAATCACAAACTCCATTAACTCAAGTTACGCCATTTAGTAACGATGATTTTAAAACATTACAAGATATTATTGGTAATGTAAATACAGCAGTAACAAAAATGAGTGATGCATTAACAACAGCGTCTACTTCTGTTACTAACCTAAGTGATTACCTAGCAAAGACTCAATCTACATTAAATGATATGTCTGAACAATTAAATGAAACACCGGTTATGGATGGAAAATCAATTGCTGAGATGATGACAGCTATGCAAGGTGGTATCACACAATTAAAAGCAGGGGTTGATGGCGCAAATCAATATGTTAATACAATTGATTCAAAGTTAGCAGAAATGAGCACTGCAAGCGGTAAAGGTGCAAGTGATATTAATACATATTCATCTAAGTTAAATGAAGGTCAAACTGGATTGGTTGATGGATCTGCGACATTATCACAAGCTACAGGAACACTTGCTGGACAAAGTGGAACATTCAATGAAATGGCTGATGGATTAGATACATTAGGTAAGGCATTTGAAACATTGAATTCAGGTGCTAAACAATTGTATGAGGGTAATGAACAATTCAAGTCTGAAGGATTGGATCAATTAAAAGAAAAGGTTGATTTAGGTGTTGGAGAACTTGAAACCTTACAAAGTGTAATGGATGAAATCAAAGCTATGAATAAAGAATATGCTTCTTACTCTGGTGCTCCAGAAGGTGCTACAGTAACTAGTCGTTATGTATTCCGTACTAAGGAAGAAAGTTCTAAATAGTTTATAAAGGTATTCTTCGGAATGCCTTTTTAATTTGATATTCTTTGGTTGGCGTGTTAAAATAAAAGGGAATTTATATGGGGGTATATAATCATGAAACATATTAATACAGTAGATACTCGTAACTTGTGTGAAAGCGCAAAAAATGGTGGATGTGGAGAATGCCAAACTTCTTGCCAATCAGCTTGTAAAACTAGCTGCGGAATCGCGAACCAAGCTTGCGAAAATAATAAAGAAAGTAAGTAATTAAGAAATGCCGAAGTGATTCGGCATTTTTAATGCCGCCTTTAAGGCAGCATTTTTTAAATTTGAGGGAGGAAAAATACATGATTCATCAGTATAAGATGTTTAATCAGAATATTGTATTGGATATTTGTTCAGGAAGCATTCATGTGGTAGATGAAATTGCTTATGATATGATTGCTGAATTTTTAGATAAAGATAAAAATACCTTGGTTTTAAAAATGAAGGAGAAATATCCTAGTGTTGAAACATCTGAATTAGAAGAATGTTACGACCAGATTTTAGAATTAAAAGAACAAGGTCGTTTATTTAGTGAAGATACATATGAGCCAATGGCAGGTCAGTTAAAGGCTAAGACAAGTGGCGTTATTAAAGCTTTATGTCTTCATATTGCCCATACTTGTAACTTGAATTGCTCGTATTGTTTTGCCAGCCAAGGAAAATACCATGGAGATCGTGCATTGATGAGTTTTGAAACGGGAAAACGAGCTCTTGATTTCTTGGTGGAAAATTCAGGAACACGCAGAAACTTAGAAGTGGATTTCTTTGGTGGAGAGCCACTAATGAACTTTGATGTGGTTAAACAATTAGTTGCCTATGCTCGTAGTATTGAAAAAGAAGCTGGAAAGAATTTCCGCTTTACATTAACGACAAATGGTATGTTGATTGATGATGACGTAATTGAATTTGCGAACAAAGAAATGAGCAACGTTGTTTTAAGTTTAGATGGACGTAAAGAAGTTCATGACCGTTATCGTGTGGATTATTCTGGTAAGGGAAGTTTTGATACAATCGTTCCTAAATTCCAAAAGTTAGTAAAGGCTCGTGAAGGTAAAAATTACTATATGCGTGGTACTTTTACTCATGCCAATCCAGACTTCTTAAAAGATGTGCAACAAATGTTAGATTTAGGATTTAGAGAATTAAGTATGGAACCTGTTGTTGCCAAATCGGATGATCCTGCTGCATTAACAGAAGCCGATCGTGAAGTTGTGAAAAAACAATATGAAGATTTAGCGAAGTTGATGTTAGAATATGATGAGAAGAAAGATCCATTTACTTTCTATCACTATATGATTGATTTAAAAGGTGGACCATGTATTTATAAACGTATTTCAGGATGTGGTTCAGGAACTGAATATATGGCCGTAACACCATGGGGAGATTTATATCCTTGTCATCAATTTGTAGGAGAAGAAGCTTTTAAATTAGGAGACATTTATACGGGTGTCACAAACAAAAAGATTCAGGATGAATTTGCATCATGCAACGTATATGCACGTAAAGAATGTGCAGATTGTTGGGCAAGACTTTATTGTTCTGGAGGATGTGCAGCCAATGCATACCATGCGACAGGATCTGTCAAAGGTGTATATAAAGAGGGTTGTGAACTATTCTGTAAACGACTAGAGTGTGCCCTTGCCGTAGCCATTATTCGTGATATGAAAGAAAATAATCATGAAGACGCCGATTGTTAGTTTTCTAAAATCGTATCAAGAAAAATCACCTGTAAGAATGCATATGCCAGGCCATAAAGGCGCTGGCATTCTTGGTTTTGAAGGAATGGATCTTACAGAAATTTATGGAGCTGATGAATTGTTTGCGGCAGAAGGAATCATTAAGGAAAGTGAACAAAATGCTTCAAACTTATTTGGCTGTCCAACCTATTATTCAACCCAAGGCTCTACTTTATGCATTCAAACGATGTGCACGATATTATGCCAAGATGCCAAAAGTAAAGGCAAGAAGCCTAAAATTCTTGCAGGAAGAAATGCGCATCGAAGTTTTATTCATGCGGCTGCACTACTAGATTTTGACATTGAATGGTTATATGGAAATAGTGATTATTTATCTTGTAAGATACATGCAGAGGATTTAGAAAAGGCAATTATTGAAAGTCACCCAACGGCTGTATATCTGACAAATCCAGACTATTTAGGAAATCTTTTGGATATTCAGTCTTTAGCTAGTGTATGTAAAAAACATAATGTACTACTCGCCATCGATAATGCGCATGGTGCATATCTTCGTTTTTTAGAACCGTCTTTACATCCTATTGATTTAGGAGCTGATCTATGTTGTGATTCGGCCCATAAAACACTACCTGTACTTACAGGGGGAGCTTATCTACACTTAAGTGATTCTTTGAATCAAGTATGGAAAAATGACGTTAAACATTTTATGGAATACTTTTCTTCTACAAGTCCATCCTATTTGATTATGGCATCTTTAGATGCAGCAAATGAGGTGTTGGATACTACGTTTAGAAACTCTTTGTCTGAATGTATTCAAAGAGTTGATGGATTAAAGAATACGTTGGTTCAATATGGATACACGATATTATCTGGTGAACCTATGAAGATAACGATTTCAACGAAAGAGTTTGGCTATACTGGAAATGAAATCGCAAATCTTTTAATGGAATGTGATATCTATCCTGAATTCTATGATTCAGACTATATCGTATTAATGCCATCTCCATATAATACGAAGGATGACTTAAAACGATTAGAGACATGTTTATGTGGAATTGAAAGAAAACCCATTTTAGTAAATAAACCACCAAAATTAGAACAATCTAAAAAAGCCATGAATGTGCGTCAAGCTTTATTTTCGTCAAGCATAACATTGGATGTATCTAAATCATTAGGACAGGTATGCTCCAGTGTGACTGTATCTTGTCCTCCTGCGATTCTTCCAGTGATTCCAGGAGAAGTGATTAGTGAGTCTTCTATTGAAGTCATGAAATATTATGGTATTGAAACCGTACGAGTTGTCAAAGAATGACAGCTCTTTTTCTTTTGTGTATGTGAAACCGCTAACAATTGAAGTATAATAAAATAAGAAATAAACATACGAAAAGGAGGAGAATCAAATGTTTGACAAATTGTTTGAACCCATACAGATTCGTGGTATGGAATTAAGAAATCGTGTTGTCATGTCTGCGATGGGAACACATGAAAGTGCGGAAAGTGAAGATGGAAAGAGTGTTACAGATAAGCTGATTGCGTATCATGTGGCTCGTGCAAAAGGTGGAAATGGATTAAATACAATTGAAGTTACAAGTGTTGATGCGGCCAGTGCACCTTTTGGATTCTTGTCTATTGCCGAAGACAAATACATTCCAGAATTTAAAAAATTAAATGATGCCGTGCATGAAGCTGGAGGAAAAACTTGCATTCAATTATGGCAAGGTGGATTAGCCGTAGCTTCAGATCAAACGGCTCAGATTTTAGTGCCCAATGACTTACCATTAAGTCCACAATATACAGTGCCAGCTATCACAAATGAAAGATTACTCGATATAATAGATAAATTTGGACAAGCTGCAAAACGTGCAGTAGAAGCTGGATTTGATTGTTTAGAATTCCATTGTGCACATAACTATTTACCACACTCTATGCTTTCAGGTGGAATTAATCATCGAAGTGATGAGTGGGGTGGCTCTTTTGAAAACCGTAAGAAATTCCCATTGGAATGTATTAAATCGATTCGTGCCAATATGCCAGAAGATATGCCACTATTCATGCGTGTAGATTGTCATGATGACATGTTAGAAGGTGGACTAACGGTTGAAGAAGTGATTGAATTCTGTAAAGATGCCAAAGAATTCGGTGTGGATGTATTAAATATTAGTCGTGGAAATATCTTAACGGCAGCTACACTATATGAAGTGGCTCCAGTGGATATTGAAAATGGATTTAACGTAGAAGATGCTGCGCGTATTCGTAAAGAAACAGGCATGTTGACAATGCCATGTGGACGTATCAATACGCCTGAATTTGCCGAAAAAATCTTAGAAGATGACAAGGCCGATTTAGTTGTCATGGCACGTGCTCAGCTTGCCGACGCTAATTTCTGTAACAAGGCTAGAGCTGGTAAAGTCAATCAAATTCGCTATTGTATCGGATGTAACCAAGGCTGCTATGACTCATTCTGTGCATCCTTATATAATCTAGCTATTAAACACATTACTTGTATGCGAAATCCTGGCTTATTAGAAGAAGAAACATTAGGCTTAAAACCAGGATCTGTTTCTAAAAAAGTTGTCATCTTAGGTGGTGGAATTGCAGGTATGGAAGCAGCTCTAGATTTAAAAGAAACAGGCAATATACCAATCTTATTTGAAAAGAGTGAAAGTCTTGGTGGACAATTTTTATTGGCCGGGGCTATTTCAGCTAAAAAAGATTTTAAGAATGCGGTAAATAAAATGATTTTGGACGTTCAAGAATCTGGAATTGAAGTGCACTTAAATACCGTTGTTACTAAGGAAATGCTAGAAGAAATTAAGCCGGATGCACTCATTGTTGCGATTGGGTCAAGTCCGTTTGTACTTCCAATTGAAGGTAGTGAAAGAGCCATTGTTGCACATGATGTATTAAGTGAAAAAGTAGAAGTGCCAGGTGAAAACGTCGTCATTATTGGTGGTGGTCTTGTTGGTTTTGAAACCGCTGAATTCTTGGCTTCAAGACAAAAGAAAGTCACTGTTTTGGAAATGAAAGAAAAAGCTTTACAGGATTTAGGTCCATTACGTCAAATTACAGCGCAGTTTGCGATGGCACAAATGCCAATCACAATTGAAACAAGTGCCATTGTAGAACGAATTGAGGATCATGCAGTTGTTGCCAGTGGCAAAGAATATCCATATGATAGTGTCATTATGGCTGTTGGATCAAAGGCAAACGATACAAGTATGTATACAGATTTAGGTATTCCTACATACATCGTTGGTGATTGTAAAAAAGCAGGTGTTGCTTTAGATGCATTTAAAGATGCGTATCATGCGGTTTTAGAAATTAATAAGTAGGTAGCGATATGACAACATTATTTGATGAACTTCAAATTGGTTCGATGACCTTAAAAAATCGTACATTTATGGCGCCGATGTCTTTAGGATATGGAGATCAAACGGGAATTCCTACATTACAAGAACAAGCGTATTGGATTGAAAGAGCTAAAGGGAAAGTGGGTTGCATTATTACGGATGCGACAAGTGTGGATCCTAATACACCTTATTTAGGAAATACGCTATGTTTTAGAAGTGAAGAAAGCATTTTGGAATACAAAAAATTTACGGATAAGATCCATGCGTATGGGACAAAAATCATTCCTCAAATTACGCATCCAGGACCAGAAAGTATCTCCTCATTCTTTGGGGTTATACCAATTTCTAGTAGTGGCTATTTAAATTCTATGTATCAACAAACTCGTGAATTAAAAATAGAAGAAATCCCAAATATTATTTCGATGTATGCGAATACTTCTTATCAGGCAAAACAAGCTGGTTTTGATGGAATTGAACTGCATTGTGCTCATGGATATATGCTTCTAGGCTCTTTCTTAAGTCCTTTAAAAAATAAGCGAACCGATGAATATGGTGGCGATTTAATGCGTCGTGCACGTTTATTATTTGAAGTGGTAGAAGCGATTAAATTAAAATGTGGAGATGATTTTCCGATTGTTTTAAGAATTTCTGGATCGGAGAAGATTCCAGGTGGAAGTACAATTGAAGATACACTTCAATTGATACCAGAACTCGAAAAACGAGGTGTGGATGCCTTTGAAGTTTCGGGTGGATCTCAATATGAGTTGCCAAATAAAATTATGCCTAGTCATGGAGAAGAGTGCGCAACTAATTTGAAAGAAGCCGTAAGAATCAAAGAAATCAGTCATGTACCCGTATTGTTGGTGGGAAAGATTAATGATGCGAAATTAGCTCGTTCTTTAGTGGAAGAAGACAAAGTCGATGGTATTGTGCTAGGTCGTGCTTTACTTGCAGATCCAGATTTTGTCAAGAAGACAAAAGAAGATAAAGATGCACAAATTGCACCTTGTACAGGATGCCTTGCAGGATGTGTTGGACAACAAACAAAGCGTTTATGCGGAACTTGCGTTATCAATCCATTCTGTGGTCATGAAATGGAAATGAAGATAGAACCATCTACATCGAATAAAAAAGTGATGATTGTAGGTGGCGGAATCGGTGGATTAAGCGCTGCAAGAATGTGTTCTTTAAGAGGACTTGATGTAGAAGTTTTTGAAAAAAGTGGTGTGTTAGGTGGACAGATCAATCTTGCCAGCAAGATTACCCCGAAAAAAGAAATGCATAAATGGATTGATTATTTAGAAAGTGAATGTCAAAGACTACAAATTCCAGTTCATTTAAATCATGAAGTGAAAGTAAGTGATGTACATGATTTTGATGTGGTACTCGTATGCAACGGTTCTATTCCAAATAGACCCAATGAAAATGCCTGTACAGCACATGATATTTTAGGTGATAAAGTTGATGTACACGGAAATATCCTTGTCGTAGGTGGAGGCATGGTTGGTGTTGAAGCCAGTGAATATATTTGTGAAAAACACCTGGATGCACATGTTACAATTTTAGAAATGAAAAAGAATATTGATGATGGAGAATCTCCTGCAAACTTAGTTCCTACAATGACTCGTATTCAAAGTTTACCAATCAAGGCACTAACAGAAACAAAACTCATATCTGTAGAAGATGGTGTTAAGGTTGAAAAAGGTGGAGAAACACAAAACTTAGGAAAATTTGACTTTATCGTATATGCGACAGGTTCAAAACCAGATCCAAGTCTATATGAAGCTATTCGGGAAACAGGAAAAGAAACATACTTATTTGGTGATGCATCAAGTGTAGCACAAGCTTTGGAAGCGGTTCGTGATGGCGTAAATATTGCTTTAAAACTATAAGGAAAGAAGTGAAGTCTTAATCGGCTTCACTTTTAAATTGGTCAATATATTTTTGTACAGAATTTGTCATTTCTTTTGAAAAATCCGAATTGTATTTTCGTTCACAAAAAGCCGTTGCCCATTCGTTTAATGTTTTATTTCCAGCTTTATATTCAAACATATTTTTTAATTCCTGTTTGTCTTTTCTATGATATTGATCAACACAAACAATATCTTCTAATTTACAACGCTTTGGCTTTTGTCTTTTAAAATGATCACTTGCAGGATATCCAAGTACTAACATGCATACAGGGACTACATATTCACTTAGATTTAATAATTCTCTATGTAAATCATGCTGTTCTAGAATGTCACCAATGTAACATGATCCAATCCCAAGACTTTCGGCAGCTACAACCGCATTTTGTGCGGCAATGGTCGCATCCGTTGTGGCTAATAATAAATCACCTACGCCTGGTTTTCTAGGACTGCAATTTTCATAATGAAATAAATCATACCATTTCTGAAAATCAGCACAGAAAATTAAAACCATTTTAGCTTGATTAATAAAAGATTGATTATCACATGTTTTAGATAGTGTTTCTTGCAGTTTCTTATCTTGTACATCAATAATGGTATACATTTGTTGGTTTCCTGCACTCGGTGCCTGCATGCAAGCTTCTAGTATTAATTGTCTTTCTTTTTGGGATATTTCTTTATCTTCAAAAATACGACAAGACTTACGGTCATATAAACTTTGAATAATTGGATTCATCATAAATCCCCTTTCTTTTTGGAAATATTTTACTACAGATATGCTATTATTTAAGTATGAAACTAAGTGAAATTAAGAAAAATGCACATAAAAATGTAAAAACACACTACGCGACCTATTTAGTGTTATGTCTTGCAGCAGTACTTATGGGAAGTGAATTTAGTTCGACTTTATCCCTTTTAAAACAAGATAATGCCAAGAGTGTTTCAGGCCTATTAATGCACTCTTCTTTTGTGAAGTCGATGACATTTTTACTTCCTGAAGACGTCTTTGGTACAACTAACGGTGTTTTTGCGCATGTCATAAATGGAATTACTTCAGGATCCTTTGTGAAGACACTGTTTTTAGGATTATCAACCATTGTTCATTCAAAAGATATAGCGAGTATTTGTTTTGTCGTGATGGGTTTATGCATATCTGTGTTCTATAAAGTGTATATTGTGAATGTATTGCCAGTCATTAATCGCAGACTATTTTTGGAAGGAAGAGTTTACGCAAAACTTCCACTTGATCGATTGGTTTATTTAATGCGAATACGAAAACAGATGCATGTTGCGTTTGTGAAGTTAGTAAAATCTATTATTTTGACAGTTATGAATTTTACAGTTGTTGGAGGAATATATTTTTACTACACATATTATTTAGTGGATTATATTTTGGCTGAAAACCCAACAATATCTTTAAAAGATGCACTTTCTTTATCTCGAAATATGATGAAGGGACATAAGTTTGAATGTTTTAAATGGCAATTTTCAATGGCTGGATGGTACATTCTAGATGTTTGTACATTTGGGATTAGTGCTATATTCTATTCGAATATGTATCGTATGGCTGTGATGAGTGAATTTTATACACTAAGAAGAAAAGAATTTCAAAGTGCTATCTTAAATGATACGTATTTATTTGAAAAACCAAGTAGTGCTTTGATGCGTAATACGTATTCGGATGTAATTGCGGCATTGAATGCGAAAAATCCAATAGAAAATGCGTATACGGGCGTAAAAAAATTCTTGTGTGATAATTTTGGAATCATCTTTCATTTGAGTTCAAAAGAAAAACAATATGAGAGATATACCTACGATAAGATGGAAGCTGAAACTATGATTACCGAAGTGTATTTATTATGTTATCCAGTAAGGCTATCTCCAATTGAAGAGGAATATAAGAAGTCAAATCTTCGTGTTTTACATCCAAATCGAAATTATACAGTAACATCTATTTTAGTCTGTTTCTTCTTTATGTGTTTTGTTGGACGGATTTGGGAAGTGAGTCTATCTATGATTAGCTATGGATGTTTTGTGAATCGCGGAGTTTTACATGGTCCGTGGATTCCTATTTATGGTTTTGGCTGTGTTTTGATTTTACTTTTATTAAAACGATTTAGAATGCGTCCCAAAGTTGAATTTAGTATGGCCGTACTTCTTTGTGGATGTATTGAATACTTTACTGGTTTCTTTTTAGAGCTTACGCATAATGGTCAAAAATGGTGGGATTATACAGGCTACTTCTTAAATCTTCATGGAAGAATTTGTGCGGAAGGCTTATTGGTGTTTGGCATTGGTGGTATGGCTTTTGTCTATGTGATTGCACCATTAATTGATAATTGGGTAAAGGAACACTTAAATAAAAGATTATCTGCTGCATGTTTAGTTTTACTTCTTTTATTTGGTGCAGATGTGATTTATTCGCACTTTGAACCTAATATAGGAGAGGGCGTGACTCAATGATAAAAAAGTTAAATGGAAATCAAATCAAGATGATTGCGATCATTGCCATGTTTATGGATCATTTCGCAACTACATTTTATCCGAATTATGAAAAGTATTGGTGGCTTTTATTGATTCATTTGATTGGACGAGTGGCAGCACCTATCATGTGGTTTATGGTGGTTGAAGGGTATACGCATACGCATAGTTTAAAGAAATATTTAGAAAGATTATTGATTTTTTCAATCATTGCGCACTTTGCGTATAACTTCTGCTTTGGCATTTCTTTGATTCCTTTAAAAGATTCTTTTTTAAATCAAACAAGTATTATATGGCCATTATTTTTGTCTGTGATTGGTTTATGGGTAGAAGATCAAGAATGGAAAGACGCAAAGAAGATTGGTTATATTCTAATTCTTTGTTTATTGGCATTTCCAAGTGATTGGTCATGCTTTCCAATTCTTTGTACAAACCATATTTATAAAAATCAAGGGAATTTAAAGAAACAAGTATTAGGTATGACTTTGTATATTTCTATGTATGTAATAGTCTATTGCTTATGTATTGATGTAGTTTATGGTTTGTTGCAGTTTGGAATTATTTTAGTCTATCCAATTATGTCTTTATATGATGGAACAAGAGGAAAGAGTACTTTTATGAAATGGTTCTTCTATTGGTTCTATGTGGGACATTTAGTTTTGTGTGGATTGATTCGTGTAATGATGTAGAGGTAAGAAATGGATGAGTAAAAAAGTACGTAGAGTGCCAGTTATTCTGGATGCAGGAGAAATTAAAGATTTACCACAGGAAGATATACGAATGATTTTAAGAGGGGCAGATGAATTGATTTCAACTGGTGGAAGAAGTATGCTGGCGAAAATATTAAAGGGTTCAAAAGATAAA
>ULOD01007948.1_pt1 | contig 37175 bp, 39 predicted proteins | sample 1952351 | NCBI WGS metagenome assembly ULOD01 (sample SAMEA4835596, study PRJEB28245) | human gut metagenome | biome: gut microbiome; material: fecal sample | place: Denmark | collected 2008 | reverse complement strand
ACTCGCAAATACCACAGGACACTTAAAAGGCTCATATAAGCTTGAGACTTTCTGCTTGGCTTCTTCATCGTCTGTTCCAATAACGATACGACCATTCATCATGTCGCTTACCGCAGAACCTTGAGATAAAAACTCCGGATTAGAAACCACATTTATATTGACATCATGTTTTAAATTTTCTCTAATATACGACTCAATCTGACTATTTGTACCTATCGGAACAGTCGACTTTATTATAATCGTACAATCACGAGTCACATATTCCGCAATCTGTAGAGCGCAAGCAACTACATAATTTAAATTCGCACAGCCATTATCCATTTCTGGAGTTCCTACACAAATAAATATGTATTCCGCATCCTGATAAGCATTTTGACAATCTGTGCTAAAGAAAAGATTACCATTATTTATATTTTTTTGTATTATCTCTTGCAAACCGGGTTCATATATAGAACACATGCCTTTGCTAAGTTGATTGATCTTGCCTTGATCATTATCCAAACCAAGGATCTTATACCCCTTTTCTGCCAAGCATGCGCCCAATACAAGACCTACGTAACCTTGTCCCGTAATTACAATTTTATATTGCTCTCTCGAAAACTTATTCATCTCTATCATCCTTTTTGCATTATTCTGATTTACTTAGTAATCCCATGCCATACATATCATTCCATAAAGATACGGCATCTTCTTCACTACAATTATAAACAGTTGCTAATAATTCAGTACTAATTATTCTGTTTTTTAGACTCTTTGGAATATAAAATGCTTGCCGAGCATTTGGATAAACCGAGTACAAAAAATGCCCCTCTGGCATATCTATCTCTCTCTCAAAAGCATACTGCCCACCGGTCTTGAGAGTATATAATGCCTGGTTGATTTCTTGTTGAGAAAACTGTTTAGTTAAACAAAGTCCTGCGACTAGCAAATTTTCATGACAATTATTGAAAAAAATACGGTTGTAATAGCCGTTATATGGTCTTACCTGCTTAATTGGAATGCTTTGAGCAAGCCTTTTTATAATTTCTTCTCCCTCTAAACGAACAGTCATCAGTAAATGTTTTCCAGGTGCCACTAGTTGAATATATTTCTTTAAAGTTTCCTTTAAATTAGATAACGGTACACCTTGTATAACAATCAATTCATATCTTATGTTATCTGAGACATCATTTGTCTCACTATGAAACAAATGATTTATCCACTCATTTTGACTTACAATTAACTTTTTCTTTTCTTTCAAGAATGCATCATGCCACCTTGTAAACCAAATAGCTTCCCATATAAATTCTAAATCATGATCGTCATAACTAACTGTATCGGAATACAAGTTCATGCCATTATTAGGTATATCTTCTGGCTTTCCAATTATTATCAACAGACTCCCTCCTCTAATGCATGCATCAACATCTCTCGACTAATGTTCTTATCAACGCAATGAATCACTTTTGCACAATGAGAATGTAAATACAAATCATTGGAAGAATGTATCTGCTCAACAAAACTACTATTAGAATTCTTTACGCGAATAGTCAATTTTAAAACATCTAATAAAAAAACAGCATACAAGGTCCACTCGCCAAAACATGTCTTATCCGCAAGTGTTTGACTGGATAAAGATTTGATAATTCTATAAATAGGGTCATCTCCATATATTTCTGAAAGGTAACGGCGTAATTGTTTGAGATAGGAAGTCTTAAATGTCATTAATTCCATAATAAAATCTCCTAGCAAACAGGATCTATATGGTTTCTGTTGTAATATCTCCGCAACATTATGCACTCGTTTTCGTTCATACTCTAAATGGTTTAATGTAAATGGATACCGATTGTAATACAGTATATGTTCGCCTTGCTCAAACAAATCTGTCTCTGTAATTGGTTGCATTAATAACGCATCTGCTCCAATTATGCTAATATACTCCGTCTCACAAATCTCATCAACTTTGAGTTTTATCATCTGCTGCAGAAACCATCCAGGAACATTTACACTCCCTAAAACCATTTCATCTCTCAACACATGATACTTGACCGGAAGTTGCAACTCTTCTAGAATCTGTGTAACTCTTTTTTCATCGTTAGTAACAATATATAAATCATTTAACAATTTAAAGTTGCGAACACATAATTTCAATGATTCTATAAACAATTGGTTAACATCGCGCTTTTCAACGCAATATAGTACATCAATTTTTTTGTTCATTTGATGCTCTCCTGCCATATTTCAGTATTTTTTCCCACAAGCCCCCAAAAAGGAAAGTTGTTCTTAACAGTATCATGGTGGCAAACTGAAAAGCATTTTGAAAATTACCACTCCGCTGGCGTTCTTTCTTCCATCCTTCATTAAAATTCCTACGTCGAAATTCACTTCTCCCTTGCCAAAAAACTCGTTTCATTATGTATTTAAAAGTGAATCTTTGAGGATTAAAATAATGGAGTACCGGTACTTGAATAAAAAAAACATTATCATTTATACATCTGTATTCTTTTATAAACTGAGTATCATCCCCTGACTGCAAACCACTTCCTTTACGTCCCAGCTGTTCATCAAATTTTAAATTCTTATTAATGGCGATTATATTATCAAAGCCAAAACAAGCTCCCCAAATCTTTTCTTCATCATTATGTATGCCAAACAAATATGAGTATCCTGGCGATAAGAACCATGCCTTCTTTTTATATGCTTCTGGCATAACCAGCCGAGCCCCCCCTAATGTCTTTCCACATTCAAACTGTTTTCGAAAACAAGTTAGTACATCATCGGTTAAAACAGTATCATCATCAAAGAAAACTAACCAGCGATTCTTCGCACGCTGCATCGCATTATTTCTACACACGGATAATCCTAAATTTGATTCATTTATAAAAAATTCAATATTATTCTTCTGACAAAAAAATAGAAGTGGATCTTCTTTTGTAAGAAATTGTTGTCCGTCAATGAAAACCATTATTTGATCACAATCATTAACAAATTCTGACAATGACTTTAACATTCGTAAACATTGGTCTGGATTTATAGTACATACCGCAATTGACAATTCTACACTCATATCCCAATCCTCAACATCTCTCTAAGCACTCTTCCAATGATTGATTATTAATTCCATATTTTTAAAACAGTCATGCTTTTTTAAGATATGTTCATATCCTTCTTGTGCTATCCTTTCACACATATCGGGATGTTCTATACAGCAACAGATACAATCACATAAATCCTGTGCATTTTCGCTATCAAACAACATACCGTATTTACCATTTTCTAAAACCTCTGGAATTCCGCTCACACTAGAACCGATACAATATAATTTAGCAGCCATAGCTTCAATCAATGCAATCGGCATTCCCTCAAACCTACTAGGTAAAACAAAACAATCGTAGTTTTTAAGTTCCTCATTAATACTTTTATTCCATCCAGGAAGGCTAACATGTCCAGACAACCCATACAGTTCAATCATTCGTTCGTATTCTGCTCGCTCAATTCCTTCTCCCATAATTGTAAAAGAACTCTTTTCTAAATATTGCCGTGGCATAAGTCTGATGGCCTCTATTAAAACGTCTATTCCTTTTTGTCTTTCCAAACGAGCAACCGTAATAAACTTACTAACATGTCCTTTCTTAGAACGTGCCTTAATTGATGCTACGTTTGCACCATTAGGTACACTGACTATATTGTGAGCTGGCCAATGGAAGACATTCCTTATAATTTCAGCATTGTTTAGACTTACGGTAAAAACCTTTTGCGCTTCTTTATACAAAGAAATAATACGTTCTGTCACTTCATTGGAAAACTCCCATTTACTATCAATCAAGGATTCAGTAAAGAATAATGGTATGTTTCTATAAGAAATATATTCTCTTATAGCCAATGCACTTCTTGGCGAACCACATATCACATGTACAATATCAGGAGTTATTTGTTGCAGCATGTCTTCAATATTTCTTATAATCACTTCTGTACCGCAACTACTTTCTATATCTCTCCGTACACACTTTTCACCCAACAACTCATAACCTATATGATAAAGATTATTAGAACCAAGTTGCTTACCTAACATCAAATAGATTTCAATATCTTTTTGCATCTTTGCAGTTAGTAACATCTGTTGAATATATGTATCTACACCTCCAGGCATGGTAACATCAGTTATGCATAAAACTCTCAATGAACTCACATCCTTTCTAACATCTCAAATAAGCTTTCAACAGATTGAACTTTAAAATGTCCCTGTCCATCATCTTCATTATAAATTCTGCAATACTGAAGATAGTCATACTCCCAAGAACTCCTAACATGCCGCTCCATTTCATCAAAATTGTTTTTAATTAGAACTGTATGCATATCAAGAGAAGTAGCAGGAATAAGATCCACAATTCGCTTATCGCCTACCATTAAGCAACATTCTGGTGAATATTTCAATTGTTGCAATACAATTTCAAAAATACGATGATCTGGTTTACTGTATCCTACCAATTCATCAATAACAAATGGGTCAAAGAGTTGCATCAATCCCATAATTCTAAAGAAATCAAGTGTCTTTTTGCTCTGATTGGCACAAATTGCATAATGATACTTGCTATTGTACCTAAAAAGTGCTTCTATGCTTCCAGGTATTAGAATGCAGTAATCCTCCCAGTGCGATACTACATCGTACCACGCTTTGTGATTGACATATAACCATTTTTCTTTGAAGAAAGAAATTCCCCATTCATATATCCATTGGTTATATGCCATGCCATAATTATTCTTCATCTGCAAGAACTGAGGAAAAGTTATATCCTGCATATTTTCTTTGGCTTCAATATATATATTGTACAGAAACCGCGACTCCATTGGGAAATCGTACATTAGCACATTTCCGATATCAAAAATAATTGCTTTTATCATGTTTTTTTATGTTTCAGCTAAGGAAATCTTTCCGTCAAGCATTGTATATATTTTAAATGTATCCGGTATTTTATCAATTTTATGAGTTATCATCACTACGGTTTTATCTTTTGGCATCTGTGAAATACATTTATTAATTTCACCCTCAGAAAAAGGATCTAAAGAAGCTGTAACTTCATCCAAAACAAAAATGTCTGCATCATTTAAAAAAGCTCTCGCAAATGCTAATCTTTGACGTTCCCCATGTGAAAGACACTCTGCGTTTTCGCCCAGCGTGGTATTTAATCCATCTGGTAAACTAGATATTTTATCCCAAATGTACGCAGCTTTACAGCACCGTTCTATCATTTCATCAGTTGCCATATTATTCACTAAAAGAAAATTGTCTCTAATAGACATATTAAAAAACACGTTTTCTTGTGATACTATCGAAAAAACTCGATTAAAATCCAAAACTCTAGTCCCTGTTATATCAATATTATTGATAAGAACTTTTCCTTGATTGGGAATTTGTGTACCTAATAATATCTGCAAAAAAGATGTTTTTCCAGAGCCGGTTTCACCTATTATGGCTACTCTGTCCCCAACGAAAATCTTCAAATCTGGTACATCTAATCTAAAATCACTATTAGGATATTGAAAAATAATATCCTTAAGTTCTACACTCTGCACGGCTTCATTTATCACTACTGTACGATTTTCATCTTTCTTAATATCAAATAATAAATATGCAAAACGTTTTAAACTTGGCAGATTTTTTTGGTAAGATACTATAATATTTTGCATTGAAAAAATAGATGAATAGAAACTATTAAAATATTGAACAAACATCAGCAATGCGCCCATCGTCATATAATTATTAATGATAAAAAAACATCCTACGAAATAAATGCTGTTGTTAACAAGAAAAGTCTTTTGAAATCCTTCCAATAATGAATTGAAATAATTATACATATTCAGTTTCTCTCTAAACATCCCATATTCTCGCAAATGAACATTATACTTTATACATTCATAATCCTCCAGATTTAGACTTTTAATCTGCTTCCAGTATATAAAAGTGCTATATGCCAAACGTTGCAGCCTATTTCTTTTATTATAATCTTCTTCAAGCATAGGCGAAAACTTCTTCGACCGCCAATATGTATTTAAAAAAATCACAGGAATAAGAATTATAGAAATTATTGCAAGCATCGGCTGAATAGTAATTAACAAGCCAATATAAAAAATTGCAATTATATACTGAAAATATTTATTGCATATTTGAGTGTTTATATAATCAACTATGCTATTTATGTCATCTGTATACCTAGATTTATAATCCATAAAATCCGAGGACTCATCTGTCATACAGCATGAAATGTTCCACAGAACTTCCGAACTCAACTTTAATTTAAAATTCTTTTCAAACCGCTTTTTAATATATATAAATAGTACATTGCCCATAGATATCATTAAATTTGAAATCAAATATCCTAATACAACATATAAAAACAGATCAAAATTATTGGTAGGTAAAACTTTATCAACGAACAAAGCATAAAAAACAGGTGGGATAGTTCCTAATATCATCAATATTATGCTTACAACAAAATTCTGAACTATGTATTTTTTTATTGATGGGAATATTTTTAATAACGCTTTATACTGTGTTTTTTTCATTCTTATCACTCAAAATGGATTTGTTAATTAATTCTACATACAACGGACAAGATTCTAGAAGGTGCTTATGGTCACCATAAGCAATAATACTCCCCTGATTCAATAAAACAATTTTATCAAAGCGAGAAACATGGCGATACCTATGCGTGACCATAATCACCATTGTATCTGGCAATTCGAATATTATATTCATAATATCATCTTCTGTTTTATAATCCAATGCTGAGGTAGATTCGTCCAAAAACAAGATGCCAGATTCTTTAAGCAACGCCCGTGCAATGCCCAAACGCTGCCTCTGTCCACCAGAAAGCTCTCTTTTTTCGTCTAAAATTGTATCGAGTTGCTCTGGCAAAGAAGTAATAAAATCCCAAATTTTTGCTTTTTGACATGCATTTTTCAAATCATCATTGGTTGCGTTCATATTAGCAATTAATAGATTGTCCTTTATTGTTCCATCAAAAACCACTGGATCTTGAAGTAAATATGAAATTTTTTCTCGCCATGTTCGTATATCTATCTGCTGAATATTCAGGTTGTTTGCTTTTATTATTCCTTGTGACGGTTCGTAAAAACGAGCAATAAGATTTAACAAACTTGTCTTCCCTGAACCACTCAAACCAATAATAGCAACCTTTTCACCTTTTTGTATTTTCAAATTAACATGAGATAGGGCCGCAACATTTCCAGCATAACTTAATGACACATCATGCATTGCAATGTTCTCTATTTTATCAATTGAATATTCATACTCACTTTTTTCTTCAGGTTCATTGAGTATTGCCATTACTCTATCAATACCCGCAAGATTCCACTGCAAAGTTGTCCTAACATTTAATAAAGTATTAAGAACAATTTCTGAAGATCCAAAATATGTATAAGCCGCCAAATACGAGCCTATAGTCAAAGTACCTTTCGAAATAAATACGGAAGCAAGATAAAAAAACAGTAGCAAAAATATAGTATTGATGAACGAATAAAGCCCAGACATTCCAGCTTCTAACTGGCTTTTTTTAATATCCAAATTTTGAATTGCATCCAGTAATTTATTGAGTTTTTTGCTAAAATTAAGTTCGCCTTTCATCAACCGTAACTCTTTTAGTCTGCGAAAGAATTCTATTGAATGGGAAGAATATCTAGAATATAAATCTCTAAATGTATTCGAATATTTATTTATTACTTTTTTAGACAGTTGTGATATAAATGCCAAAAGTGGAACTAAAACCATAAAGACTAATGATAACCGCCAATTAATAAATGATAAGCAAACAAAATGAAATATATATCTAATAACATTCATACAAAAGTCATTTACAAACCAATTTACAGTTTTAAAACAACTTTCAGCGTCATTCTGTAGCAAAGTATTACATTCTCCAGCAGTTAATATGTCTAGTTTTTCCGCTTTCAATTTAATCATTTTTGAATAAATGCTTTTTTTTAAGTCATACAAATATTTATGGTAATGAAAAGCCCATAATTTATATTCAAAAAAATGCATAACTTGCTCAGCTACAAATATCCCTATATACATAAGAAAGACATACAGAAACATATTAATATCTTTCGCTAAGAACACTCGGTCAACTAGGATACTAAAAATAACTGGGTATATAAGATTCAAAAAAGATATTAGATTGGACACGATCCCCATTATAATAAATGTTTTTTTATAGGGTCTAGCGAATCGATATAAAAAATAGAAATACTTCATATTATACCATACTTTCGTTGGAAACAAACACCAGTTATAGAAATCTCATTGTAGCATTGCATAATTTCTATAGCCATTGTATTTAACTAAACCTTTATATTGGTTTCTTCTTCCCATTAGATGTTCTCGGTATTTTGCCATATATAAACTCCTTAGGTATCTCGTATGGAGCTAAATACTTAGCGCAATGCTTCAATAGATACTTGTAGTCCAATTCAGCACTCCCCTCATATAAACATACAAGTTTATTACCGATTGTATCGTCATACACACTATGCACAAAGCAATCATCAATATCATCCAGCTTTAGAAGTATATCTTCTACTTGCTCTGGATAAACATTATGACTACCACAAACAATCATACGATCTGCCCGACCTAAAATAAATAAATTTCCTTGTGAATCAATATATCCTAAGTCTCCAGTATTTATCCAATCTTTGTAAATAGATTTTCTAAATTGTTTTTCCTCAGATACAATATACTTGACAAATCTACAATCTGTTTTCACGCTGACGATTCCGGTCTTACCATTATCTAATATCTTCCCATTTAAATCTGTAACTACTATCTTCACATCACCGATAGGCTGACCCACAGACCCCAAAGGTTCTTCTATTCGTTGCGCAGTAACTCTAGGTCCTGCTTCTGTTAAACCATAAACATTGAAAATAGGAATATTTCTAAAAATTTCATGGAATTTTTCAATGTCACTTTTATTAATAATGGAACCACTAGTATAGATTTTTTTTAAATCACAAATTCGGTCTCGAGAGGTAATGTGAGACAAATACTGAGTTAATAAATGCAACAATGTTGGATTCAAACAAATGATTGTAACACCATGTTTTCGTATATTATTCCATATGCTACCCATATGTTGATTAGTTGATCCCAAAACAATCTTCATCTTTGTTTTTAAAGCTACAAGCAATTCCCCAACGATTGTTGAAGAATGTGCAAGAGACTTAACAATAAATATTTTTTCTTTAGAATCAGGGTGCATATAATCAATTATCATTTTAGCATTTTTTTCAATACTATAATAATCTAGAACAATTCCTTTTGAACGCCCCGTAGTTCCAGAACTAAATAAAATCAAAGCCTCCTTATGTAATAATTCCGGTGAGAAATCATTTAAAGGACGTTCAGAGCAATAACATTTTATTGGTTCCTTTTCAACTCTAAAAAACTCTATCCCTTTAGCCGCTTCATCCTTTCGTCCTTTAAAATCTTCTATGTCAACATCTATATAGCTTTTTTCCACTTCACACATTATCATATAGTCTAGTGCAACTTCAAAAGGTATTCTGGGATCAATCAATACGGCGCAATCCCCATGGCTCCATATATCTAAAAGTATATCAATATACTTACTAGAATTATCCGCATAAATACAAATTCTCATATTCTGAAATATCTCCTCTTATATCTATTTATTTACCATCATACTCTTTTATCATCTTTTGGGATTTTGTATTAATTGCGATTCTCAACTCGCACTATATCGTTCTCTATTGTATGTTCGCCAATTTGTGTCTCTTGTATAACTAGCATCTCACCGGAACAATTAGTCACACGATGCAGTGTATTCGATTTAATAAATAAAATATCTTTTCTTCCATATTCACAAACAGAGTCACCATTTTCAACATACGCAGTTCCATTCAAAACTACCCATATTTCATCTCTATACATATGCTTTTGCAAACTTATAGCCGCAAAAGGTTTTAGATACAATATCTTAATTTTAATCCCGGGTTCGTAATAAATAGTAGTATAATACCCCCAATCTCGATCGACCCTATTATTCAGTAAAGCATCAGAAACCAGACGGCTACTTGACTGAATTTTAGCTCCTAAATTGGTTACAATATCAATATTATTCTTTTGACATATTTTGATTTCTTGGAATGGCAAATTCTCAAAAGTTCTGTCACCACCTTTAGCAAAAATATTTGGCCTAATACATTCTAAAGATGAAGCAACGGTATCATCATCGTCAATAGCTGGTATGACTTCATCAACAAATGCAAGTGCACGAATAATACTCATTCTTTCTTCTATATCCATGAAATAGTACCCTTTTTTCCTTTGAGCCGCCTTATTAGAATTAACCAGAACAATCAACCGGTCTCCAAGTGCCTTAGCCTGTTTTAAATATTCAATATGTCCAGAATGCAACGGATCAAAAAAACCAGAAGCAACTACGTTTATCATATAACCCTCTTTTCTATAAATATTAATATTAAAGCCACCGTTATGTAATCCGTATCACATAAATCACGCTATATTTTCAATCGCCAAGCTTTCTATATATGTTTAACGGAATTGCCGATTATCAATAACAATAGTAATCATAAATTTATAATAAAAATGATTCCAATCCTTTCCTCTCTGCATGCATAATACAAAAACTCTTATATCCCAATGTCACCATTCCAACGAGCTCTAGATTACACATATCTACCTGTATCAATTTCTGAATTTCACTTTCATATGTTGCATTTATGCCAACCCAGCAGCTCCCCACTCCCAATCCATTAGCAGCCAATAGAATATTCTGTATAAATGCACCACATGACAAAACATCCTTTATATAATCATATGAAGAATTCTTGTCTAGAAAAATTGCAATTATACAGTTTGACTTTTTTATCCACCTATTATATGGAAGCAACTGAGCTATACAATCAATACTATCCTTTTCGCTTATAATTTTGAATTTCCAAGGTTGACCATTTTTTCCTGATGGTGCCCATATTGCAGTCTCAAGGATTTTTTGTATTATCCAATCAGCTATCTGCTCATCAGTATAATTTCTAACACTTCGTCTGGTTATTATACAATCAAAAACATCCATACTCGTCTCCATAGCCCACTCCTATTATTGAAAATTTGGATTTTCTACGATTTTCTAGTAGATGCTAAATTAGGATACAATGAATAATCCAGATTACAAATCAATCGGTTCACAACTATAATCTAGTATTCCATGATATCCCATACTATCAAAAATTAATGCATCGTTATTTAGAAATTTGTGTCTTCCACCAGAATAACTCGGCATAACCAATTTGCGTGTAAATAGGTTCTTTTTTAACATATTTTCATCACTATAACTTATTAAGTGTATATTCATATCAGGATTCCATGGACTCGTTACTACTTGCTGCACGCAATATCTTCCGTTATAAACATTGCCCCTATATGTCCACCCATTCGCATTACAATTTATTCTGGCTTTCTTACGAATCTCCTGAAGAAGTGGATGGTTACTACCGTCATCAATCACTATATAACTACGCTCGTCCTTATCTACTGATTGACTTAATTCGTCATAATCAACAATAGGATATTTGATGTAGATTTTAGGTATGACACAGTTGCAATAGGGTTCGGAATATGTAACAGCAGTATCGTATACAGAATTCGAATAGTTTGTAGGTATTACAATCGATAATGGATCAAAATAAACATCGAGCAAACCGCAACCTTTATGCATATTTTTGATAGGTTGGTAGTCATATATACGACGAAAACATGCAATAGATTCATGATCAAAATACTTTTGAAAATGTAATTTCTCAGTAGTACAATCTTCATATAAAAAAGCATTATCATTTATAACCAACTCCAAATCCATTCCACGAAGCATTGGAGGAACAGTCATTGTAAAACCAGTTATACCAGCACATTTGATAAATATAATTCCGCCTTTAATCTCTGCTGAAATGCTTCCCTCTTCTTTCCCGTTTTCAATTGAATGGATCTCTAGCCAATACGATTTTCTATGACGATTGCAGATTGTTTTGTAAAATATTGTATCCGGATAAGGATTTCTACGCGCTGACAGAAGCTGCTTAAAAAACTTTTCCTTGAACCAAACAAACTCCAATATCTGATGGGTCAAAGAATCTGCTTCAAGTGCCGTACAAGCTGGATGACTATCCAGTAATCCCATAGGCTTTTCAAAGGCAACATCGTACATATAGTCTTCTCGGCTTGACAAACAAAGCAGTTGTATGTTATTCAAATTGCATAAAAGATCCAAATTAGCATGTCCAGAAACAATATACCCACCAGCAAACATATCTGGGAAAGCCTCAAGCTGTGCCCACGCACCTCCACCCCCATTAGATGCACCTGTGCAATATATACGATTCATGTCAATACTATATCTATTAAAAAGATCATTAAGGGCTATTTTAATCGCAGTTTCTCCAATATAGCTGCCTAATGTCATTCCGCGCATAGAAATATCTACAGCTATTACGCTTTCGTCAGTATAATTTTGAAAATATCTTGCTCTATCGTTGTATTCAAGCGTTGAATAAATGATTATAAGAGGATATTTTTTATCAACCGAATAATCTTTCGGTAGATATATTCGATAATAATTTACGGCATTATACATCTTGTTGAAAAAAAACACTCTTTTGGATCCTGGCGAATATAGGGTATCCTCCAAACTATTCCCTTTTGTAATAATTTCAATATTATTTCGAAGTACAGTTGCCTGAGCCAGTATAGGAGCAAGTTCTCTACCAAATATATTTATATACTCATATCCCTGACGCAAAACTAGTTTATCATAATTACTAACTGTATTCTGAACTGAAAGATTGTACGCCTTTTCTGAAACTCGCTTTAATCTTTCATCCGTTTGAGTTTTATATAGTGGAATGCACTCACTTTTTGTACGACCATCACTATAAACGTATTTTATCGTTGCGCGAAGTGTATTACCATCATCTTCATTTTTCAATTCAAAATCGGATATATCAATCTCTTGTTTTCTTCTCACGGAAAACTTTTTCACAAGATATATTTGATTCTCAAAAACATCTGTTATTTCAATTTCTGCTTTTTTTTCCAAACCATTCATTGCGTCATCTGGAAAAAAAGCAAACACAAATTTTTTATTACTATATAAGTGATTTCCTGAATGATTGGTATGTCCCAAATTAGAAATCGGAAACATATTATCCCTCAGTAGTGAATCAGTTTTTTGGCAATCATTTTCTACCTCGTAATCACTTATGCGCAGGAAAAAAGTAGAGTCTTTATTTGTATCAGGAATTTCCATAACAATGCAATTATTTCCTTTTTTTAAAAAAACAACACAAAGTCCTTTTTTGCTTCCAAGAATAGAAAACAACTCATAATTAATCCATAATTTTATTAATGCACCCGGCGACACCGCTACAACCGCATACGTATCCTTTGTGCAAACTATATTGAAAAAACGAAATGTCGTACAATGTGTATCACCGATAAAACTATAATCATAACCGTATTTACCGCTATCCCCAAAACTATCTATAATAAGTTTGCAACCACTAAAAACATTACGTTCAATTGCGCCCATAATGCTTTCATTAAATATATCATTATATATATCATCACATATATCATCCATAACAATCACACCAGTATTATACGGTACGAAAACATTATTATTGAGCTGATATGTGATACTCTTATTGATTTTCATATGCATTCCCCTTCTGTACAAAATTACTTCATATAACAGAAATAGTGTGCTATTTCTGTTTAGAATTATAAAAAACTATTTTATTTATGGCATAAGTTCACAATATTCCTAACACGTTTCATGTCACAATCTGCTAAACTCAACAATTATTATCGAATAATATATTTAAATCAGAAATAAAATTGCAACAATCTTTAGCAATACTTAAATATATTCATTACTGCACTTTGTTTTACCTAACACATTTCCATATGTACACTTATTTATTAAAAGAGTTATATAGGCTTCTCAACATTATTGTGATTTCTTTTAACTGGTCTGCAGTAAATAAACTTAAAACCTCTACCATCTCTTTATCATGATAGTAAAAGGTGTGTCCACATAGAATATATTCACTACTTACATCCAACGCTTTAGATATCTTATATAAGTTGTCTGCGGAGAAGCCCTTTACTCCATGCTCTATCTCATATAGAAACTTTGCAGATATACCAGATCGCATAGCAACATAGTCTCTTGTATAATGATTTTTTTCTCGAATCATTCTTATACGCTTACCTGCTTCAACATAAATACTGTCTTTCATCAAGTCTTTCTCCCAACATTATTATAGCCTTTTCAATAAAGACAAAAAACTTTCTAGAGTTCCATTTAATATACCTATAGGGATAAAATATTAATTTTTTCGTTCAATATATATACAAATAAACAAATTCCATTCGCTTTTATTTACAAATTGCTCACTATTAAGACTTTTCCTTAATCAATAATAGAACTTTTATGTAACTTCTAAAATAAAAACCTTTTATTGAAACCCAGTAGTCTTATAAAAATACTTGCAGCCTGTCATATTCTCGTTTCAATATAAAAACAATCATATTTATATTTGTAATAACCTCATAATTTCATTATTTGAAATTATAAAAAACAATTGATACTCATTTAAGAAAATACTACACATCTTGCTTCGGTAAGATCCCAATCTTATCCTACTATATATGATGCTAAAAATGAATAATGGCCTTTTAATGTTGTTTTCTGACTGCTAACTGTTCTCAAAACAAACTTAATATCATGCTTCAACTACATAATAATACAACCGATTTTCTAGCAAAAAAACAAATCGCCGATGTCTCTTACAGAAACTATATATCCATCATTCACTTCTGTACGTATTCTCTCTTTTAGCTCATAAGAGGTTACATCAAAAGAGTTTAAAGGCTGTACTAATCCTTTTCCAATCCATTTTACATATGCTTCTTTCTTTGTCCAGATTTCAAAAAATCGTTGATCTGCTCCTGTGGTTGGTGGATTAATATATTGACATTCTAAACTAGCAAAAAAACGATCAGCAATTTTAAACTCTACTTTTCTTATTCTTTCGACATCCACACCAACAGGATAATCAGATATAGCAATCGCAATCGCGTTTTTGGTATGAGAAATATTGAAATGAAAATCTGGATATCCTTTAATATAGGGTTTCCCATACTTTTGCCGTGAAAAGATAATGTCATTAGGATCAATATTCAAGACATTTGATGCTATGTTTTTTACGATATTTCGCGCACAATAACTTAAAAAATCATCAGCAGGATGACTTCTTTGAAAAGCAAGGAGTATTTGTTTATACCGCTCACCATAGATTCTATCTAAACCCACAAAATATACTCTAGTCATTTTCAGCCACGCTAAATGCAGGATTCATATACTCGATGTTACTCCTGCTTATGCCATACTTAATTGCAAGTGCTTTCCAATTTTTTCTAACAGTCTCACAAATTTTCGCAGCGACCGTTCTTGCTTCCTCAACCGACATATTATAATACTCCGCAGTTTCGATAGCCAATTCGATGTTGATAGAACAATCATCCTCACTTACATTCAGCGATAATTCATCACCATACGGTACAGGCTTTACATCATATAATGGAGAAAGCTGCCATCCATCTGAAGTCAAGATAAACCCGTGGTTTCGTAAATGATCGTCTGTGTTTGAAACCGCCATATTAAACACGATTCGTTTCCAAAGCTCTTTCAAATCTTTATTCGGCTCTGCACTATTGGATTTAATAAATGACACAATATCAAGATAACCAGTTCCATCTACCCCAGATGCTCCGTCCATTTTTCCAAGCATTGTCATGGCTGATGCAAAATGAATACGTTTATCTCCATCTCGATCAAAACGTTTTACTAAAAATGTACTTCCAAATTTTGAAAACTTTTCAAGTTTAGCCTTTGGAACATCAAGACCACACATTTCAGCTAAATCATGCACAACCATTTCCCAAGCTCCGCTATCAACTTCATCATGCTTTGAAGGAAATTTCGCTATCCATAAAGATCCATCGGTATCTTGAACAGTAGCCTTTGGTCTTGCACCACCTAATGATGATCCAGGACCGATCAATTGCTTAAGCCATTTTTCTTCTAGAGCATTCTCGTCATTTTCAAATGCACGAGCTGCTTCTTCAATGCCTCTCAAATTTGCAAATGGGGGTGTTGCCATATCTTTATCATTAGATAAAAAAGGCCCTTCATCTTCCGTCTTAAATCTTAGTGCCCCCATACGTGCTTCATCATATACGCCAAGTAGGAAGTCACTCTCACGCAACTTTCTAGGCTTACGTTCTTCCTTTTTTGCTTGAGCAGCCTCTCTACGCTTCATGAGAACGCATCCCCGCCTATCCGGAGAAGAATCTGCAAAAAGTCCAAACATTGATTTATCAATCGGAGCAAACTGACGACCATTGTACATAGAGAGGTCAGGATCTAAAACGACCGCATACGGATTGTTTTGTAACCACCTAGCATCATATGTTTTCTCGTCCTTTTGATGAATCAATATACAATATACCGATTCTATTTGGGGTCGGCATACTCCAATTTTCATACACATAGAGCAATCTTGGTATTTATCTCTATATTTTCTATGGTTGTAGGTGTGTTTTTTTTCGTTGCAATTTTATCCCCCAAAATCATATCAACTCACAAAGTAACAAAAACTATAAACAACTGTACTCAAACAGACGTTCAAAACTATAACTCTTTTATGTTTTTCAATTCAGTTGCAAAAAAAATTTCACACAGTATTATCAGCAAATAAAAACTGTAACGGATGAAAAAATTATGAAAGACCTATATTTTCAAATCAATGCAGCCGCAACCATTTGTGATTTAAAGTTTAAAAGATTGAAACGTGGTATTATCTTGTTTTTTTTCGGCTTTATCATGTTCGTGTCCCTAATACTCTTTTATTTAATATTATACTAAGCGCTCGTCAAATTTTGATTAAGATAAGTATTTCTAATATTTCCACTATATTCTTAATGAAAAACAATATAAAAACTGGCAGACCAATAGGCTGCCAGTTTTTATATACAATTAAACCCATTAAATTTTAATTAAAAGCTCTATCACCTCCTCAAATTCATCCTGATTAGACGAATCTATATCAATCCATTCTTGATAGACCTGTTCGAGAAAATTACCTTTGAAATTCAACACTGTCTTAACATCAGCCGAAGTATAGTTATATGCATTCGTGAGTATGTAGTAAATCTCTGTAATGGAGTATATCTTATACGCATACTCAAATACCTCTTCAGGTGAAAGCTGTGTCATCTCTTCTTTGAACTCCGCATAGTCGTTCTCAATCTTCTGAAAAACTCTGTTTCGCTTTTTCATATTCTGTCACCAACCTTGTTCTTCAGAATGGCATAACGCAAGATATCTTTGGTACTGTATCTGTCGTAAACGCTTTGCAGCCTTTCATCAAAGTTGCTTATCTTGTCTTCCCACTGTTTTTTAGCAAAGGAATAAAGCTTAGCACTGAATTCGGAATCCAAGCCAACAACACGCAGAGCCTTGATGACATTATCACGGTTGTCTACCGCAACTATCGGTACCATATATCCATACGGTGCAGGATCTTCGATATTAAACTCGGGATAAAGTCCGGCATTAAACGACATATCAAAGATAAGCTTGTCGTCAAAGTTGGCAGTAATAAATACAAGTCTTTCAATGACACTCAAACTGAGATCAAGTTTTCCGCTTTCAATAGTCGCTGTCTCTTCTGCCGTTATATCAGTAAAACCGATATTTATGTAGCCTTTATTTCCTGCAAGCTCAAAGATTGCCCCGACACCGGGCATAACCTTATCATATTTCTGCCCAACACAGTAGCATACGAATTCTTCATTGTTTTTCATCTTCTATATCCTTTCTTTTTAATTGGTCCCGGTCTTGAGAATCTCAAATTCAAAATCCTGTGTTGTTTTGTCATTTGACTTACAGTAAACCTTAACGGTGTCGCCAAACTCGTAATGCGAAGTTTTCAAAAAATCCATCCTGATACCGAGACCACCGTTGTATTGAGAATACTTGTGTTCAGGCTGATCCTTAATCTTGCTGTAAACACAGTTTGTTTGTACCTTGTTTACTACTCGGACAAATCCAATATATTCGGGATGAATTCTGTGAGCAATCATACGATACTCCGCTCCGATCTGTAACGCCTTCTTAAGCTGAGATAGGTTCTGTACTTTCATCATTTTCATCTTCTCCTTCAATGTATTCAATAATCTTAAAGCCCTGCGGAGGCGGATCAAAATCCTCTACAAAGTCAAGCGCAATGGTTTTGTTTTTGTCATCACGAAAGACATTGACTATCATCGGAACACCGAAGTAGTTGTCTTCCATAACAGCACTTACAAAATCATCTGCGTTGTAGAAATAAAGACTTTCTCCAACACTTCCGCTTGTGCTTAGGTAATCTATCCGTCCGACCGGGCGAAGGTTTGTTTTTGTAATCATGTTTTTCTCCTTAAAAATATCAAAGAGGATGCAGTTCCCCGCACCCTCTTTTCGTTTATAGTGAAAAATTATGCTGCCGCGGCACCAAACACCTGAGAACGTCGTACAGTCAGCCTGAACTGATTGCACATATCTCGCAACATCGTAAATTCTTCATCTACACCTGACAAATCCTGTTTTAGAATATCCTCGTATTCCCGCTTCTTGCTTTCAAGCGACTGGATCTTCAGTTCCCAGCGGTCAAGAATCTTCTGACTGCTGTTGCCGCTTTGAATAAGCTTGATAATTCGCCTCTGATATTCCTCGATTTCACGCCCCATATCCAGATAAAACTCACGGGACATCTTTCCTCTCTGCTTTGCATCGTCGGCAACATACATAGAGTTGATACTGATGTACTTTGCATCACGACCTGTCGAATAGGAAAAGAGATTTTCCCTTCCTACAAGCTCCATAAAATCCTCAAGCAAGGATATGCCATGCATATATGCCTTCGGTATGAAGTAATGATGCCCTCTTGCAGAAATGCTGATCGCATGCAATCCGAATATGTACTTCTCCGCCATAGTTTCGATACTGCGGTTACCTACACAGTCCTGATAAAGCCTGAACAGCTTTTCTGCCTGCTGAAAGTAACCGAGAATATCCCTGTCGGATGTAAAGTCTACATCCGACAGTACCATCTCGCCGGACATTTTATCGAGAGTAATGTTCGCAAGCTTTCTATATGAATTGGTAGACTCATACAGAGTTTCCTCAACAAGTTCACGGGAAAGCACATCTGCATCGACTCTCTTGTTGTCACGGCAGTAGATACGGCAAACTTTTATCTCCGAACCATAAGGTTCTTCAATTCTGTCGTGGATCTCGCCTGTGGCACTTCTGAAAGCATCGGTTACAGATATGTTCTCGTTTACCATAATAGGAAAGCCTATCTGCTCGCATATCTCCCTTACTCTTTCCGCCTTGACAATAAGCTTTGGCAAAGAGTAATACATATACTTGCCGAGAATGTCTTCGTTTGTTACGTCTTCGGAATGTATCGCCATGAATTGTTCCATACTGTTATTCATATTCTTTCTCCTTTAAGCAGCAACAAGGTTTTGCTGCATATACATAGATTTTGCAAGGATGTAATCATCCAATCCTTTATAGTTCGGATTCCACGAACAGCTTACGCATTCAACACCTGTACCGTTTAACGCAGCCCTGAGTGATATAAGTGCCTGCTTTACCTCCAGTTTTGAGCGCTTGTCCATATCAAAGGCTTCATACACCTTTGTTATGCCAAGCTCACGAAGTACATCGGGCAAAAAGGCTATCGCATTCACTCCGGGAACTGCAATAAACAGTTTTCCTGTAGATAAAACACTTGTCACATCTGCTTTGAGTGCCCCTTCTGTAAGACAAGCTTCATTGGCAGTCGTATCTCCAACAATGTGTATCCAAGGCTTTGCTCCCGTTCCGTTTTGGAAGTGCTTACTGGAGAACCAGCGAAACTTCTTTTCATCGGAGCCGGGCAAAACATCAAGGCGCATTTGCAGTCCTTGAATGTAGCCATCCTTATCACACACAGGTATATAGATACCGCCAATCTTCTTGTAATACATCTGAATGTCGCCATGCTCGTCATACCAGAACCCCGGAATGCCAACAAGATTGTGTCTTGACGCAAGAGTTTCAAGAACCTCGCGTCTGAACACATTGTCGGTTGGAATACTGCGGTACATAAACTGATGAATATGTCCATAGCTTAGCCCTCGTTTTTCAAGATTCTGCTGATGAGCACGATTCAGTCTGAGCAGACTCAGAAAGTCATAATACACATCGTGTCTGTCTTCTATCGGCCGCAATGGTATTTCCTCTTCCACTCGGAAATGCAGTTCCTTGGTTTTAAGTGTTTCAAGCTCGCTTTTGAGAATAGCATGTGCTTCCTTATTGGAAATGCCGTGAAGCTTTGCATAAAGGGAGACACTATTACCGTATTCCTTACACCGAAAGCAATTAAAGCGCTCCTTTTTACGATTCAGCCCAAGGTGATACTTGGTATCACCGCAAAATGGGCACAAGGCTTTGAACTCCATGTCATTTCGCTGTTGCGGATGAAAATGGATCCCACACTTCTCTGCCACTTCGATTATGTCAAAAGAGTCATATGTAAGGCACATTACGCTGCCTCCTTCACCTGAGCCTTTGTTCTTAAAGGATAGACGGCAGAAAGCGGTGTATTTCTGGCATATGCCAAGATAACCTGACCATTTATGGGATCAAATTTTGTTGTAATGCATTCCGCATTGTCGATGTACTTCGGATATACAAGACCTGTAAGCCTTTCAAGAAGCGAAGATACTTCAAGTCCCGCTTTTATCTTCTCGGAAGTAGACAACCAGCGGTAATCCTTTCCGTCATAAGTAAAGCGAAAGACGTTCTTGACTTCACCTGTACTTTTTACCACATCAAAAAGTTTGATGGATGCACGGTTCATCTTCAGGCTCTGCAAGGTAAGTTCTGCTCTCTTTGCAGCATACTCACCCGCGGCATGAATAAGGTCAAGAATGTCCTTTTTCTTTGCCGTATTCTCCGCAAGACTCTTTTCGATTTCTTCAAGCTTCTTCGGAATATCGTTAGACTCGCAAAGAACCTCTACCTCTTTGAGATAAGCATCAGCCTGTGCGGTCAGTGCTTCAAGTTCAGCAAATTCTTCCGGAGAGAGATTACCGTATTTGAGTTTTTCATCAATAACGCCAAGCTCTGCAGCATCACCGATACCAAGCTCGGCAAGGTCCGCAGCAATACGCTGAAGCTCCGCGGCTTTGAATTCCTCAAACTTCTCTGCACTCTTCTTGTCAAGCGCCAATAACTCATTACGGGCAGAAACGGCACTTTGCCCCTTTGCACATATCTCTTCGTACTGCGCTTTCATACCGGCAATAATACTTTGGTAATTTGCCTCAGTAACGGTAGTATGACAGGTAGGACAAACATCGCCAATTTTAATCCCTCTTGTCTGTGCTACTATGCGTTTACACTGTACAAAGAGCGATTCTATCTCGGCATCGACTTTTGCGATCTGCTCGGTAAACTTAGAAACATACTGACGGTTTTGTGCCTCTGCCTGCTTTTCGATGAGCCGCATACGCTTATCATCGGAAAGAGTTTCGGAAAGTTTTTCTTTCTTTTGCTTCAAGGCTTCAACATCAATTCCGTCATACTGTTTTTTCTCAAGTTCGTTTTTTCGCTTAACAATTACATCGCCCTTTTGGATAATAGCATCTATCTTTTCGCCGGTCTCATCATACTGCTTTTTAAGCAGATCCTTCTGACCTTCAAGATAAGTAACCGAATCCTCAAGTGCTTTCAGTTCTTCACGCTTTTTCTTTACATAGAATTCCGGATCAAGCAGACTCTCACCTTCAAGAAGTGCTCGTATGCTCTCGCCCATCTGCGCCATTACTTCACTTTGCTCGATAGTGGGAACAAGCTTTTGCAAAAACTCTCTTCCGTCCTCTGCAATTTTCTCAATGAAGTAGATGGGATTGATAAGAGAAAGGAACACATCCTTTTCGGCAAACAGATTTACGATGTCTGTCTGGCGAAGTGAAAGTGTATCAAATACAATAGTCGTATTATTGCCGCTTCGTCTGCGAGAAAGTGTATGTACTTCCCCGTTTTCTTCAACAAGCTGAACTTCTACGGACATTTCACTGCTTTCAGAGTTAAGAAGCCTTTCACTGCTCTTTTCTCCCCAGAAAGGAGTACCGCAAAAAGCATAGCTGATGGCATCGGCTATTGTACTTTTCCCTTGTCCGTTTCCTCCGGATATGTAAGTAAGCCTATCCAGATCCATCTGATACGACTCCTTAAAGCGCTTGAAGCCTTGCATTTTAATGCTTGTGATACAAAACTTATTTATCTTGTTCATTTTTTACCTAACCTTTTCTTATGCCGCTATGTCGTAGGACTGAATAATGGCGTATGGACCATAGGAGTTCTGCCCCTTCTTGGCGTTTACGTTCTTTATTCTCATGCCTACCTGCAGCCTTGCATCCTGACCGTTCATAAATGCACGGAACTGTTTTCCCTTACCGCTGAGTACAAACGCACTCTTATCATCCTGTACCTGAATATTACAGATCTCATAAATATCGCTGTCGTCACTTCCTGTATTCTGCTCTGCTTTCGCAGGTACTACAGGTTGTGCTGGAGAAGTATCTGCTTTATTCTGTTTAGGTGGTTTTGGTTTGTCTTGCTTTGGAGCAGGCGTACCGAACATTTTTGCTACCGCATCGTTATATGCCTTTTCGAGTTTGGCATTTTCGGAATCGGGGATAACAAAGCTGTTTCCCCTTGCTTCAGCATTTACCCATACGGTACTCAGCCCATAGAGATACCTGCCGATGTTCCATTTGACCGCTGCACGCTTAAAAGCATCCGAAAGACCTCCCTTGACGGGCTCAATGTCACTATCCTCAGCACCGTCTGTTTTCTCAATCCACTGTCCGAGCTCCTCGTCGTAAATGGATATTGTGCAAAGCTGAGAAGCCTTTGTCTTCTTGTTCACAACACAGTCGTGCCAAGGCGTGTAACTGTCTTTCCAACGGTTCTGTCCGACCACTGCATCCAGCCTGTCGGCTATTGCTCTTGCATTGAGATACGGTACTGCAATTCCCTGCTTTTGCTGCTCGTTAACGTACTGCAAACGCCAGCATACGTCCGATGCCGGAAAAGGTTTGCCGAATTCTTCAAAAAATTTATTTTCCCTCATAAAAATGTTCTCCTTATGCGTTTACAAAATCCTGCAGCGTTTTGCCGCTTTCGATAAGAACGTCGGTATAGTAATACTTCGGATCTTTATCTTTTAGCGTTTCAAAAAGCTGCCTAAGTTCAACATCAAACTTGGTTCTCTCGTTTCTGTAATGGTCGTTGTTATTGGGCATAGACATAATAAAATGCATAACTCCCGATAACTGATGAAGCGATTTTATGTTAGGCAACCTGTTGGCGCCACAACATAATCTGAATCCGCTCACATTAGAAAAAGGATATATGTACATCTTGCTTTTAGGTGTAAGCATACCTTCCTCTACCACACCAAGATTTACACTTGTGATCTGTCCCTTAGATATTCCAAAACCGAAAACAAGTCTCGGGAGCGGGAAGTCCTTGTACTCTGTCTTTTCATACACTATGTCACAGCGTCTTTTAAGAAACTCGACACATATTTTCTGATTCCCGTTATCACCTGAGCCATAGAAGAAAGAGCCTTCCGGCATTATTCCGCTTGTTACAAGTCCGATTCTTATTGAATCCTTGACGCATTTCAAAAAAACGTTTGGTTCTACCATTTTATACTTTTTTACTCCGTCCTCAAGGTCCTCGACAAAGATCTTTCCGTCACTGTTTATGCGGATAACAAGTTCATCTTCACGATGCATAACAAAGACCTCCTTTACGGCAACGCTTTTCGCGGCGGGCCTTTCTGTATTTTTCCTTGAGAATAAGAAGTTCTTCTTTCATCATCGTCATAACTCTTACTATCCACAGACACATCGGTATTTCGCATTCAAAGTCATAGCCCCATAAAAGCTCAAGGCGTGCTCCTTTACGTTTATGTCCGATTAAGTAATCAAAGTTATATGACTCAAAACCTCGCAGACATTCTATCCTACGCTCTATGTTGTGGATGTATGGGTTTTCTTTGGTTTTGCAACCTTCAAGACGGTGTAGTTTTCGCGCTATTCGGTAATACTCCTCGAATTCTTCAGAGCTGTAAGCCCAGACATAAACCTCGCAATCATCTTCGTCGTAACCGAATTTGTTGTAAAGTTTTTCGTCGCTTATAGTTTTTGGAGCCGCATTGTATATTGCCTCCATTACGAAATCGTAGTAATAATCTATATCTATCAGTTCTTTGTTGTAACCACGCTCAAATATATCAATACCTGCATCGTGGTACACCTTTATAAGACAAACTAACAGCAGCACGGCTTTTGAATATTCATCTGTTGCAAGTTTCATTTTGTCCCCCTAAAAATATTTTCTTACTGTCGTCACCATTGCCGGCATTTCGGCAAAGGTATTAACTATGTTATGGAGCGTACAGAACTGTCCCTCAATAAAGTCGGATTTATTGTCAATGAGAGTGGTAATATCATCTTCGTCAAATGCATCAAAGTCTATATCACCGACATATATAGGCTGCTTTGATATATACTTCATAATTACATTGTCGTAGATGTATTTTTCGCCCTCTGACTCGATAAAATCAGGGATTTCAGGAACTGTATCAGCCTTTTTTAGAGCCGATACCATACGTCCGAGATCTAATGTGTATTCCATCTTTGTTTCCTTTCTTATGCCAAGTGTTTTACTCCTTCCGGTGTGAGGATATTGAACAGCATTCTGTTCACCCTCGTTTCGGTAAGGGTACCTTCTTCTTCGTTCTCGCGCCTCTTTACTTCCTTAATAACTCTGCCCTTAATAACATGCGGAGTGTCGCAATCAACGTAACCGTTAATCAGTCCGCTGCCGCCGATAAGACCAACTTGTCCCGGGCTCAAAGGTAAAAGCGGATGCTTCTCTTCTGCATCTATCTTGCTTTTCTCGAAGAACATATTGATGGACTTCGATTTTGCAAGCTGACGCCGGAGTTCGCCCAAATTGAAGTTTGCACCTTTGAACACTTCAACTGCCTTTTCGGTCTCGGGAACAGAATATATCTCGGTGCCGAGCGTGTCTATCATCGGAATACGTTCGGGCAGCATAGCATACTGCGAAAGTATCTCTGCCTGCTCGGAGCCGTCTTCCTTTTTCTTTTTTATGCCGAATACAACGATCTGCTTGAATTTTGAAAACTCTCTGTCAAGGAACCTATATACCGAAATATCCTTGAAATTGTCACAGAGGACACGGCAAATATCATAGGTGAGTCTGTAATACGGTACGATGTACATAATGACACCGCCCGGCATCAGATGATGAATGCTTTCTACAAGGAACCGCTTTTCACTTCTTGCCTTTACTCCTCCTTCTCCAATCACATTGAGATAAGGAGGGTTTAAGAACAATACATGAAATGCGTCAAGACTGATCCTTGAATGAAAGAAAGAGCCAAAGGCGACACGGGAAAGTCTCATTTCCGCTTCCTTACCTCTCGCTTCGTCGATCTCGGTTCCGTAGGTTACGGAATTTATACCTAAAGCCAGAGCTTCAAGTGCAAGTCCGCATCCGCAGCAAGGATCAAATATATTGATGCTTGTTTCGGGAAACTTCAGAGCATTCTTCATCATCTTTACATGCTCAATGTCGGTGGGATAGTATCCCATCTTTACATTGTTCATAAGACGGCCTATTAAAGTCGCATCCATTGTTTCGGTTTTCGGTATCTGCCCTTTGAGAGCTTCTATCGCAGATATAAGCTTTGAATAGTCGGGAATCATAAGGTTAAATGACTTCACCGCACCGTAGAGTTTATTTGCGTAGTCTGTACCTTCGGAGATATCACATTCGGAGAACAAAAGACCTGTTTCTCGGATAATATCAAGCAACTTCTTCTGAATGCTCTCAAGCTCCGCAAATGTATCCTTTGCTCGCTGCATGTTATTTTTCTCCTTGTAAATATCTATGGCTTTACGCTTTATGGGCATAGCCTCGGTAATACTTACAAGGCTTCGGCTAACTTCTGCAAACTTCTCAATGGCATAGTAGCTTTCACGCATTATGCCGCCCTCCATTCGCCGCTGCCAATACTGTAGTAATCGACACTTTCAGTTCGGTTAAATGCCTTTATATGCTTCTTTCCAAAGATATCTACGGTCTCAAGCTTTTCGGTCATAACCGTCACTGTCTTATCCATGGTCATAACGACCTCTTTTGTTTGTGTAAGAATAAAATCTCTTTCCATCTACGCAACCTTTCTAAGACTCAGCTTTCTCGATGAAAAAGCAACACGGGCGTTCTCAAGTTTGCCTTCGATAAGCAGATAATAAAGCATACTCGCCACCGCCGTAGAAGCAAACACATTTGCCGCTATAGACTGCGGCGCTGATACACTTCTCTCTGCACAGGAAAGCTCGGACGGAAACTTTTCAATGTCGGTGAGTATATCCGGATAAACCCTTGCAACAGGTTTACTGAATACCTTACCGCCCATCTTTACGCCGCAAACGACCTGCCCCGTAAACTCACCGTTTCCGGAATCAATATAGATAATATCTTCAAGTTTGTTAAAGACATTGTTACACATGATTCTGGAACGGTTATTGTCTACGGCGCCAATCAAAATGCCGATGGGTTTCGGTTGTCCGTAACTGCCGCTTACTTTCAGCAAATCGTAAAGCTGCTCTTCGTCCTCAATGTATTCGGGAATATATTCGGTTTCGATGCCGAATACCTCGGAATACCTTTCAGCCATAACAGCGGCTTTGTTTTCTCCGATGTCGCACTCGGCAAAGTTCTGTCGGATGAGATTCTTTTTCTCCACAACATCTCCGTCGGCAATAACGACCCGACAGGGATGTGCTGATGCAAGAGCAATACGGTAAAGATGCGGGATAACATATCCTCCTGTGCCACCTGCGCCGATAATGACTATCTTTACGGGTCTGTTCCGTGCCAGCTTCATAAGTCTGCCTCCTTATATGACGGCTTTCTTATGTCCACTACCTCCGCCCAAGGCTGCGGATAACTTCCGCTAAAGCCTTCAAACACAGTTGTGGGAGCTATCTCCACATATTTGCCGCCGACCGAGATACGTGTAGTAATGTCGGGGAAAAGCTTATCCATACGACCTACCACCGCATACAGTCGTGTCGCTCTTTCATCTCTGTCGTCCGTTGGTGAAAACTTTGCCACCATAGTATTGTGCGAATGGATCTCCATCACGAGCACGAACCTTTCTTCATCAAGTTCCGGCAAATTTGAGTCTACGCTCGCCTTTGACACCTGCTGCTTTGGCACATGCACATAATACTTTGATTCTTCAAAAGACCAATAGATATATGCAAGTGCTTCAAATTCGCAGTCTTTGGTTACGTAAGACTTGAAAAATGCGAGAATCTCAGAAAGAATACTATACGGGATTTTCGGCAGAGCCGGGATAAACCCGGCCCTTACCTTTTTCATCAGCGAGACCTTCTCTGCGGCGGTAATGAACACGCCGATCTTGTTAGACCGCACTTCATACACTCTGCCGTCATCCGAAGGTACAAACGCTATTGTCTTTCCACTGGCTACAGCTTCTTCTACGGAATCGCAAACACCTTTATATGCCACTGCAATTCCCTTCTTCTTTGCCGTCACCGAGGGAGTGACCTTGCATTCGATCTCACCCTTTGCTTTTTTAAGACTATCCTTAAACTCCTTAGAATCCTCGATCTGCTTTTTGAGACTTGCAATCGTGGTCTTCTTAGGCGTCGGAACGCTCTTTGAGACTGTTCCGTAGGTCATCTTCCATGTAACAGAAGTTCCGTCGTCAAGCTCGGGAAAATCTTCTGCTTTTTCATTGCGAAGCTCATCGAAGGTTTTAGAGGTATCTACGATATCCTCTTTCGCATTGGCATAAGAGAAAACGGGAAGCTTGCTTACAAGTGTATCCCTTACGCTCTCAGCCTGCTTTTCCTCCGCTTTTGCAATTGCCGCTTCAAACGGATTTTCAACCTCTGTCTCCTTTTCGGCATTTTGAGTTGTTTCCGTTTTCGGCTCAGCCTTTGCCTCCTTGTCTTCGCTCTCTGTTCCTTTTTTGCTGTCCGATACCGCTCCCATAACATCTACGGTAATGACGGTATCTGTCGGTACAGCTTCTGCGGTGTTTTCGGATTTTTCAGTACTTCCGAAAATTTCATCAATCCCTGCACTATTGAAATCTGGAAAGCCGGTAAAACCGCCTTCGCTGCCGAGATCAATCTTGTCATCTGTGGGAAAGAATCCGTTTGTGTTTTCGTTTTCGAACATTTTGTCCTCCTGAAATAATGTTTTGTTTGTCTGTGGTTCCATGTGCGTACTTAAAAATCCCTGAGTTTCATCACCCCTTTGAAAAAGAGTATGTATGAAACAGCCATGCTCGCGAAAACGCAGCACAGCAGAGTTTTCAAAACACTTCTCTGCAAACCTTTTCTTTTGTGGTACTTCACTTCGTTTTCCTCCTTTTAGGCAAAAAAACACACGCCTAGTCACTTATGGACTACACACGTGTGTTCTCTTCCTTAAAATATTTTGTTGTCTGTAAAAATAGAAAAAAGCAGGTCAAGGCATAGCTATCCCGTAGGATAGAACATCTTAACCTGCTTAACTGCTTACCATTTTATCTGCTTACCATTTTTACAATGTTATTATATCACGGTAAAAATGTCGCGTGCAATGGCAGGAGTAAAAAAATTAACTGCTTTTTTGAAAAAATTTCAATGTGCCTATATTAACAGTTTTTATAAAATCAGACCGGCTTATATATATTCTATCTTCTCATCATCTCGTCATCCGTCTTGACGAGATTGACGAGATATGATATGATGTGACTAGATACGAATTGAATGAGGTTCGAATATGCGTTTTGAAGAAACCGAAATTGTTGAACTCAAGGGTATAGTTACAGACGACATAAAAAAAGAAATCATCGCTTTCGCTAATGCAAACGGCGGAGCTTTGTATATTGGTGTCGAAAATGACGGGAATGTTATCGGTGTAAACTCTCCCGATAAAACTATACAGCAAGTATCTGATATGGTGCGTGATACCATTAAACCGGATATTACTATGTTTATCCATTATGATACGATTGAAGTAAACGGTAAATCTGTTGTAAAATTAGATATACAGCGCGGAACGCGAAGACCTTATTATCTTGCAACTAAAGGTCTTCGCCCTGAGGGAGTATATGTACGACAAGGCACATCATCTGCCCCTTCCACTGATACAGCCATAAGACAAATGATAAAGGAAACAGATGGAGATAGCTTCGAAGCGATGCGTTCTCTCGAACAAGAGCTTACCTTTATCGTTGCTGAAAAAGAATTTGCCATCAGAAAACTTGAATTTAATGAACCACAGCGACAGACATTGAAGCTTATAAGTCCTGACGGTGTGTATACAAACCTTGGCTTCCTTTTGTCAGATCAATGCTCACATACCGTAAAGGTAGCGGTATTTGAAGGAGCAGATCAAAGTGTGTTTAAGGACAGACGGGAATTTTCCGGCTCTCTTTTCAAACAACTTGAAGACGCTTACTCGTTTATTGATCTTAACAATCCCACAAAAGCAACATTCAATAAGCTCTTGAGAATAGACTCGCAGGCATATCCTGATGTTGCTGTCAGAGAGGCACTTCTTAACTCTATTGTTCATCGAGACTATTCCTTTAGCGCAAGCACACTTATAAGCATTTACACCGACAGAATAGAATTTGTATCTATCGGCGGACTTATGCCCGGAATTGCAATTGATGACATAATGATAGGTGTTTCTGTGTGCAGAAATCCGGGACTTGCAAATGTATTTTACCGCCTACAACTTGTTGAGGCTTACGGAACCGGAATGAAAAAAATCCGTAATGCATACAAGAATGCGAAAGTTCAACCTATTGTGGAAAATTCAAATAATGCCTTTAAAATTGTTCTCCCCAATCTCAATGCTAAAGAACCCCCCAATAGAAGTGTAACCGCAAAAGAATCCATAATTATTGCTATCGCTGAAGAAAAAGGCGCAGTTACTCGCGCTGATGTAGAAAGCAAGCTTGCAATCAGCGCGTCAACAGCATCGCGCTTACTGCGCCGAATGGTAAATGACGGATTACTCGTCCAAAACGGAAGTGCAAGAAGCACTAAATACTATCCGATTAAATAATAGATATCGGGAGATATTAAATTGACTGACAAACAATTTAACTTAGCAATGGAGCTTATCGTTTCAGCATTAAAAGAACGGGGATATGATCCCTATTCTCAGATATACGGTTATCTAAAGGAAAATGAACCTACTTATATAACCGGTCATAACGGAGCAAGGGAGTTGATACAAAAGCTGGACAAGAAGCTGATCAAACAATACTTATCCGAATTACATTAAAGATGCATGACAAAAACAGGAAACAGTGATTTCTACTATTATTGCTATGATAAGGCAAAGTTAGAACAATATTTGGAAAAATGGGAAGCTGTATAAGCAATACAGCCATTCAATTGCAGTTCCCGTTTCGCAGCAACTAAAAAATCCGATGTGCTAAATATGCACACCGGATTTTTGTTATGCTATTTGTGTTTTCAAAGGTAAAAAGATAGAGATTTAAAACAAATTTTGTTTTTCCACATATTAATTCAATAATCTCCAATTCACACAGCTTCGACGAGTTCATCATCGGGGATGTACGTTACCTTGTAAATCGTATTCAGTGTTTCAATCTCGATACCGGTAGCATTATCATTACGCACATCAACAACTTTGGATGTAAGGTAATGCACGCCGTCATCGCAGCAGATAAATGCTCTTTCGCCTTTTACCACTGCTCTGCTGAGAAAGCCTCTTATTACTTTAACTGTCTTTTTCATTTTCATTTCTCCTTTAGAATAGCACTGTGGGAACCAAACAAACAGCAAGCACCATTAAGTAAAAAAGCACTGTTGCACTAATAAATATGTAAGTACCTTTAGAAATCTTAATCGGTCCGCCATCTTTGGCAATAAGATTTTCATTGATAAAACTCTTTACACTTTTATAAAATTGTAACAAGCAAGTAAAAGTAAACCTTTGTAAAATATATTTTTTCTCCTTTAAATTTAGATTATATTTACATATTCGCCGATGATGCAAGGTGCTTCATCGTAGCTGCCGAAAGATGTGATACGATCACGCATTTCGGCAGCTTCTTCAGAGAGACCGTTTTCTCTCAAAGTCTTAGAAGCTATTGCCATCAGGTTGAATATGTTGCCATCTTCGCCGATCAGCTTACAATCGGGTTTGTTATTTCTTGTATTACTCATTTACTGTATCCTTTCTTCAATCAGTCTTGTAACTATTTTATCCTCCACAAGCTCACTTGTACGGTAGATTACATCCGCAAATTTCTGCAATGAAAACTCAAAGCAGTCGCCTTTATCGAGGAGTATTCCCGTGGACCTTGCACCTGTGTCCGCTTTGAATTCATCGAAAAGTTCGAGAAATTCGTCCGACACATCGCATTCGCCATCAGTAATAAACACGATATCAGGCTTGTCAAGCTTTCCGCTTGCCGTAAGTGCAAACACTTCACGAAGCGGATTTTCAAAATCCGTTCCGCCGCCGAGAAGTGTTTCGGCACAGTCAAGCACTTTACCGGGATCGACCTTTTCATCTTTCGAAAAATAGTCAACCTTGGTCTCGCTCGAAAAGTGCACCAAAGCAAAATTCGCATTGTTCATACGGCATATCTCATACAGCACCATAGCTATCGACATACCGTATGCGTTATTCTCGCCAAAGGTGGAAGTAGATTCATCAAGGCAGACAATAATATCTCCGCTGCCTTTGTACTCCGGTTCTCTCTTGCGGTATTGCTTCAGTCCCTTGTTCATGACCTTGCGCATAAACAGCGGGGTAAGTTCAGGGGAAGAAAGCATCGCAAGCTCGGAAGTTAAAGCACGGCTTATGTTATTGCCGTATTCAATGTCGTACTTCTCGCCTTTGCCATAAGAATAACCTGCAAGTCGTTTGGACTTCAGCATTTCCTTGTATCTGCCGAGGAACTTCGCAATATACCTGAGCTTATGCGACTTTGCAGTACGTTTCAGTATCTCGGTATTGACGGGATTCTTTTTCATTTCCGGATCTCCGTCACCCCAAGCTAAAACTGCACTTTCAATGTCTTTGGCACGTTCCAGCGCCGCCTCTGCAGATGTAGCAATCGCTCTTTTAATATCCGCACTGCTGCGGCTCATACTGTTTTGTATCAGCCCTGCATACATCTGCGTTTGCTCCTGCTTGGAAGCGATTCGGTTTGCGGTATTTTGGATCTTGCGTTCCAGGGCTTCCTTTTGCAATTCGGGAGCGGTCTCATACTTCTCCACAAGATCGGATAATGCTTGAGATAGATCTCTTACATCCTGTTCCATCTTGTCAAGAGCATCAACCTTGCCCTTACCGCCGGTAGCCTTATCCATAATACCGTCGAGGTTTTCAAGCAGCTTACCTGTAAACTCCTCTGTGGCGCCAATCGCCGGAAGTTCCTTTCCCTCACATACACTTTTCACTGCCGTAAAGTTTTCGTCAGCCATAAGCTCTGTAAGGATACCTTTGTTAAACTCCTTGGATAATGCAGTCATTTTACTTTCCTCTGTGTAACGAAGTCGAAGCCCATACACTGACTGAAATACATCATTCACAAGACTGCCAAAGGATTTTAGCTTCTTTGCCCCCTGCTCCTCAAAAGAAGCAAGCTCGTCGGCATCACTGTACAAGTCATCAAATATTGCCTGCTCTATCTCCGTAGACTTTAACACTCGGTCTGTTTTTACTTCCGTAGCAAAAGCGGTAAGCGAAGATATTCCGGATAATATTTCTTCTATACTTCTGAATTGTTCCATATGTTTCTCCTCCAAGAGCGACAAGCGGAGAAAAATCTCCGCTTGTGCGTCCTTTGTTTTTTGTCAGAACGGCAGATCGTCGTTTTCAAAGTCTCCCATAGGAGGGAACTGACTAAAGCCGCCGGAGGTATTATTCATATCCGGGAAATTGCTACCGCCCGCATTCTGCGTGGTTCCATTACCGGCGTTATCACTCTTTGCGGAATCGGCAAAGCCGACCTCATCTGCGTTGATCTTAAACGCATACACCTTCTGCCCATCCTTTTCATAAGAATAGGTTTCAAGGCTGCCGCACACGTAGATCTGCTTCCCTTTCGGAAAATACTTTTCCACAAATTCTGCAGTACTGCGCCATGCAGTCACAGGAATGAAGTCCGCAGTCGGAGCATCCGGATTCTTGCTCTTAAAACGCCTGTCAACAGCGATAGTAAAATTTGTACACTTCGCTTCTCCAACAAGTTTTACATCGGCGTCTTTTACCATTCTGCCGATAAAGATAGTTTTATTCAGTGCCATAGTATGTTCCTTTCATTTACACGTTCAGTCGTTTTTGTTCATATAGCGGGATAGACGAAGTATTCGCCTTTTTAGCAGCCTCGCTGAGCATTGCCTCAAGCTCGTTTTCCGCAGCGGAAATAGCATCTGTTTCTGCATCTCCGAGGTCGTCATTTCGAAGATTTGACAGTCCAAGATAGATCCTGAAGAGTTCCTTAGAGAACACTACATAAGGCTTTATCTTTTCACGCTCATCTGCCTGCGCCTTTTCAAGAAGTGACATTGTTTCGTCCATTACAGATTTGCTTTCGCTTGCCATAGACAAAATCCTATTTATCTCTGTGCCAAGCGGATTTTCGCAAAGGTCTGTCAGTATCTTTTCAACCGTAGATATTTCCTCGGGCTTGTTCCAAAAATAGCTTTTGAGCACAAGCAGATCCTTCGGAGATACCTCGGTATTTCCGCTTAAGTATGCTTTTGTTCTGACTATAGGAGTAAAACCAAAGAATTTACGGTCGGAAACATGGATACCTACTCTGCGAAGCTCGCAAAGCACATCGTCCATGAGTTCGTTGATACTATCGGGAACTTTAACAGCTTCTGCTTCTTTCTGCATCGCCTCAAGCTCGGAAAGCGTAATAGTCGTGGCTTGACTTGATTGCGCCTTTCCCTGCTTGCCGCTAAGTACCTTCATGCGGTTGTCCTTTTCTTCGACATACTGTGTGAGAACCTTCAGTTCAAAGCGGTCATACAAAGGCTTCAGTATCGTCTGCGTAGAATCGCTGAAATTCGGTATCTCGTTGGATGCTGAAAAGAAGGATATTACCGGAATAGGTACCGTCTGCCCTTCGTTGGTATACACCTTTTCGTTAAGAGCCGTAAGAAGCGAATTGAGCACGCCGTCACCCGATTTAAATATCTCATCGAGAAAGACAATATGACTGTCGGGAATCTTCCCTTCGGTTATCATCTTGGGAGCACCGCTATCCAAAGTACAAAGTATCGCCTTGAGATAATCCAACTGTCGCTGAAGCTCAGCGGACTTCTTTAGATCATCTGTATCGTGCGTTTCCTTGTACTTTGCATAAATACTCCTCAACTCATTGTAGACTCTTGCATATTCCTCATCCTTCATAAGCTCATCCTTTGGCATACTACCGGGGATAAGGCTCGAAAGGTCGAGGCGGCCGAAAAGCTGTTCTTCATCCGTCTGCTTAGACATAAGGCGTTCAAACTGCCTTGCACCCTTAATTCGCTTGCGGAAGAGATTGATTGCATAGCTTTTGCCTTGTCCCGTATCTCCCAAAATAAAGAGATTCTTTTTGGCAAGCAAGGCTATAGCAATACACTCGACAAGCTCGTCACGTTCTGCGACTTCGCTCTTGACTTCATCTATGATTTGATTCATTACAATAAACAACATATTTGCCCCCTTATATCATCGGAAAGCATACATAATGCTTTACTACTCTTCTTGCAAGAACAACGTAGTATTTTCTTCTCATGGGAAGCTCAGACACGCGCTTCAGCCATTCAAGACAAAGCCTCGAAAAGAGTTGCTGGCAAGTCTTATGTACACGGAGCATACCGCGCATAAACGCGTCATTGTTCTCGGATGTGCGAATATAGCGTTCAAGAAGCTCTGCCGCCTGCTCATCGTCTCTGAAAGCGAACTCAAAGTAACGGTTAATTCCTCTTGAAGATATTCTTCGCCTGTCAAGAGATTCATAGCGGTACTCGTTTGCTGCTTTCACGGCAAACTCGTGCGACGCCGTATTTCTTTCGTCAACATCCGCAGTATTTGCAAGCGTTCTGAACCATTCAAGGCAAAGCATCGTAAAGTTATGCTGTACATTGATGTTTTTTGAAAGCATACACTCATAGAAGCGCTCTCGAGGAGCGGAGTATGAGTTCACATAGGTCCCCATTGCCGATGATACGAGAATTCCGTCGGATATATCGTTCATAACGATAATCTGTTTTAATGTTTTTTCATCCCCCATAATTTTAATCCTTTCTTTATGCCGCCTTCTTTGCCGAGCGAGTCTTCTTAGCAGACTTATCGGCAGTTTCGCCGCGTGCCTTTTTCATTTGTTCCTCGTACTTTTTATTTTGCTTTTCTACAGCAGCCGAGGTAATCGGCGTAATGAGATACTTATCCGTTCTGTTGAACACGAGAAGATATCCTCTTGCATCAAGACGAAGTATCATAGTACCGTCCACAGTTTTGAACAGATCCTTCAGCATTACCGAAGGATAATAAAAGCTACGTCCGGATTCACCGCCTATCTTGACTGCATCTACCGAATATGTGCCGCTGCCGACATCGTTGCCAGTGGTAAGCGAAATACAGTTTTCCTCAAAGTCAAGCCTTACATATGAGCATTCAACACCCATCGCCGACATATCGCTTGCATACTGTACCTGCTCTTTGAAGTCCTTGAACTCAAGCTTTGCTTCATAGACGGTTTTGAGCGAGTCGAGTATCATATTTGTATTTACATACTCTTTTGCAAGCCTTTTAGCCGAGAAAAGCATACCTTCCTTCATAAAGATAATGAAGTTGCCGCTTTTGCCGACTTCAAGCTCCTCATCGCCTGCCGCAGAAACAAGGTACGAAAGCGAAGCTTTAGGAAGTGTGAAATCCATACTGCCGCCGCAGTCCATTTGATGGGCTGCCGCAGCGATACATCTGGCATCACATCCTGTAGCCGTAATGCTATTGGGGAGAACCTCAATATGTATGCCGTTCAGGATATGCGTCGTATCCTTGGAAGTTGCACCGCTTGTTTTGTTGTAAAGTTTTTTCATCCCTGCAACCTTTACGGTGCTGTCGGGGAAAGGAATATTGGGACGCGGAAAAAGCTCACCGTCAAGAACACTCATTGTAAAAGTGCATTTCGGAGTACTTATTTTAACGCCGCCTCTATCGCCTTTTTCAAAAACGACCTCATCACCGTTCAGATGAAAAAGAATAGAGATAAGCGTCCTTGCATCGATCACAAAGAAACCGCCTTCCTCAATTCCGGTAATGAACTTTCGCTGAATCGCCGCTTCCATATTGTTTGCCGTAAGATACAAATGCCCGTCGTCCTCATTGGCTTCTATAAGAAAACCTTTAAGTTCGGGAAAGGTATTTGTCTTAGGCACAAGGCTGACCATCGTTTTAAGATGTTCAAGCATTACCTTTCTGTTTACTGTAAACCTCATATGTATTTATCCTTTCTATGCCACATCGAAAAAGGATATCTGCGTTCCGATAGGCACTTCATCGTTTTGCATGGCAAAGTTATATGTACTTCTATTGCCTGTGGCTGCTCTTGCAAGACGCATAGCTTGCTGAAGCTTTTCCGTAAGGCTTATAACTCTTGCAGTATCTATAACCGCAGGAGCCTTTTCTTCCGGTACTTCCGCTTCGCTTGTGTCCTTAATAATAGCCATCTTCTTGAACATTGCCGCCACATCCTCAACCTCGTCACGGATGCCTTTGGTAAGCTCACGTGCAAGCTGTGATGTCATGTCCGTACAGTCGCTCATAGCTGCCAGTCCCTCATCCGAGAAG
>ULOD01032528.1_pt1 | contig 39323 bp, 45 predicted proteins | sample 1952351 | NCBI WGS metagenome assembly ULOD01 (sample SAMEA4835596, study PRJEB28245) | human gut metagenome | biome: gut microbiome; material: fecal sample | place: Denmark | collected 2008 | reverse complement strand
ATACATACATACATACATACATACATACATACAAGGCTTACGCCAGAAAGGAGGTTCAATCTAGAACTTCCTTTTACAAGAAAAGAGGTGACAGATATTTAATATCTGGTCACTTCGGTGATGTTTATGCTTAATCCAAAATTATATGAAGAGGCTTTTCCTATTAATAAGGTAGAAGTCTTTTTTGATGCTTTAGATCATTCTAATTTTTTAGGATTTAAATGGCAACAAGTAGGTAAAGGAAGAGTTCCAGTAGGTTTAGATACATCTGATTCAGATTTTAATACTGTAGGCAAAATAGGTGGAGAAAAAACACATAAATTAACTATTGCTGAAATGCCTTCGCATTCACATAGTACTGCTGTAACTTATCCTTATGTCGCTGGTGGTAATCATACATGTACACCTAATTCAAATACGGATAGAACTGGAACAGCATGGGATGTTGTTGATAAAACTGGTGGAGATGAATCACATAATAATTTACAACCTTATATAGTAATGGCATTTTGGAAACGCATAGCATAGATATTAAATATCAAATGAATGATAAATGTAGATTTAATTTATCCGATAGGAAGTATATATTTAAGCTTAAATGATATAAACCCAAATAAATTATTTGGTGGAACATGGGAGAGAATTAAAGGTAAAACTTTGGTTGGTGTTGATGAATTGGACACAGACTTTAAAACTTCAAAGTTAATTGGAGGAGAAAAAACACATAAATTGACCATTAATGAAATGCCAAGTCATACACACGATTGTGAAACCTATGGTAATGGTGGCGTTTCTACAAAAGGTGGAGGTTTATGGGGTGTGATAGGTGCAGATGGACGCGAAAAAAATCAATATCCATCAATTTACAAAACTGGTGGTGATCAAGCACATAACAATATGCAACCATATTATACATGTTTTATTTGGTATCGTACGGCTTAATTCTAGAAAAAAATATGAAAATAAATGAAAAATTGTTAGAACCAACAATTTTATATGATGGTGGAGCAACAGGAACAAATGAGTCTTTTGAATTAAAAGATAGTTGGAAAAATTATAAATATATAGAATTGTTTTATACACGTGCAGAGTACGAAATTCAAAGTACAAAAGCACCAACAGATTTAGTAAAAGATAATGCTTTATCTGTGAATGCTGTATGTTGCTTTTATGGTTATGGTACTGGATTTTTTATTGGATGGAAACAATTCATTTTTTCTGTTACAAATCCAACAAAAGTAACTATTAAATATGGTAATGGTTATGTTACAAATTCTGGTCAACCATTTTATACAAATACAGAAAATACAATTAAAGTTTTAAGGGTTATAGGTTACAAATAATTGTTTTAAAAATAGGAGGTAAATAAATGGAACAATTTATAGAAAAAATAACAGGAATAAGTGAACCAAAAACAATTTTTTTGATATGCGGTTTATTTATTTTTGCAGATGTACTTACAGGGTACTTGAAAGCATTTAAAAACAAGAAAGTAAACTCATCGATAAGTCGAGATGGATTTATTAAAAAAATAGGATGGGTAATTTCTATTTTAGTAGGTTTTTTAGTAGATTTGTTAGTTCAAGTAAACATTTTCTTAATAGGTAGTGCTGTTGTTTGTATAACAACAGAAGCAATATCATTTTATGAAAATTTAGGAGAATTAGGTATAAATCTACCTTTTAAAAAGTATTTTGAAAAATTATCAGGTAAGGAGGAATAAAATATGTTATCAATTAAACAAAGGCAATTAAATTTAAGAACTTATTATTACTATTATAAAAAATCGGTAGATGGAATAGAGGGAGCAGGAACAAAAGAAGCTTATAAAAATTTCCAAAGAGATAATGGACTAGCAGTCGATGGCATCTATGGAAGTAACACAGATAATAAACTAATCTTATGTGTAAAAGATTTACAAAATTTGTTAAATAAATATGGTTATAATTTAGCAGTCGATGGAATAGTTGGCAATGCCACTTTAAATGCTATTAAAGATTTTCAATCAAAAAATGGTTTAGGAGTAGATGGTATTGTAGGAACTCAAACTATGAATAAATTAAGAAATGGTGGAGGATCAAGTACTTTAACTTGGGATGATATTAAAACATTTAAAAAAAGTGAATTTGATTGTCCATGCTGTGGAAAAAATAACATTGATTTAAGATTAGTAAAAATTTTAGAAGATTATTTTAGAAATTATTATAATGCACCAACTATAATTACATCTGGATGTAGATGTCAAAAATATAACAATAGTCTTACAGGATCAGTAAAAGGTTCAAGACATATTGATGGTGCTGCAGCAGATTTTTATGTAAAAGGAATAAGTGTAAATGAATTTTATGCGAGAGCAAAAGAACTTCAAGCAAAAGGAATAATAAAATATACTTACACTAATAATAGTAATATGCGTGGAGCAATCCATATAAACATTTAAAAATGCACAATGATTGTGCAAAATTAAGACCTATCGAAAGATAGGTTCTTTTTTTGTGGAAAAAATGAAACCAAATTTAAACCAACATACCCTTATTTTTAGGGTAAATTGATACCATTAAAGTCCCATGAAATAAAGAAAAAACACTTTCTTTCTAATTTCCCTCTCACTCCGCCATTAATGAAATTAATCCCGTTCGAGGGATTTTTTTGTTGCGCAAATTTTATTGTTTCCAGGTATAATTGACAATTTTGTAGTAACAACTTATAATTCAAAACAAGGAGTTTAGTTAAGAATATGATAAATTTATATGATAATAATATTGAAGATAATGTATTAAGACAAATGTATAATATATTAATAGAAAATTTATTTATTACATATCCTGATTTTTTGAAAGAAAAAAATAAACATGATAATAAAGAAAATTATGATATGTGGACAAATATGATAAAAGAAACAAAGAATTATAAAGTTATTACATATACAGAAAATAATAAAGTTATTGGATTTTTAAATTATTGTATCATTGAAGGAGATTTATGGATTTCAGAAGTTCAAATAAAAAATGATTATAAGAATAAGGAAATATTAAAAAAGTTAATTAAAAAATTTGTATTATTAGATGAAATGAAAAAATATGATAGTATTACAATTCATATAAATGATAACAATAATATATCAAAAATGGTGTTTACTCATATTGGTTTTAAACCTACTAGTAATACTTTGTACAAAATTAGTATAAAAGATATAATAAAATGGCTTGATTTATAACTTTATTATTAGTAAATACTTGTATTAAATCCTGTCTAAGGATTTTTTTTATTATGTAAATATATGAATTTATATTCATATGTTATTGACTTATGAATAATATAGTAGTACAATACATATGAATGAAAATTCATATGAAAGGAAATTTTTATGGAAGAAATTATTATAGATAAAGAAAGAGTAAATAAAGTTTTAAATAATATTATTGATGATGAAAAAATGTTTGAGCTTGCTGAAGTTTTTAAACTTTTTGGAGATACTACTAGGATGAAGATATTTTGTGCATTAAAAGAAAGTGAGTTATGTGTTTATGATATTGCATATATTACAAAGAGTACACAATCCGCAATATCTCATCAATTAAAATTATTAAAAGATTCTAATCTTATAAAATCAAGAAAAGAAGGTAAAGTAGTTTACTATTCACTTGATGATGATCATGTTGAAAAAATATTAGAGAAAGGTCTTGAACACATTGAAGAAATATAAATATAGATTAAATAATTTAGATTGCGCAAATTGTGCGAATAAAATAGAGGAAAGATTAAAAAAAGAAAGTAATTTAAGTGATGTAGTTGTAAACTTTTCATCACTAACATTATCTTTTATGTCCAATGATGATATAAAAATAGAAGATATTAGTAATATTGTTACCAAAATAGAACCAGAAGTAGTAGTTACTAAAATAGATGAAGAAGTAAAAGAAAAGAAAAAAAATTATAATTTAATAAGATTAATTTTTGGCATTATAATTGCTTTACTTGGATTATACGTTAATTTTAATAATGAAATAATTAATAAAATACTTATTATAGCGTCATATGTTATTTTACTTTATAGAACATTTAAGGTAGCAGTTAAAATGCTTATAAAGTCACATACAATTAATGAAAATGCACTTATTACAATATCCGCAATTGGTGCTTACTTTGTAGATAAACAAATGGAAGGATTAATGGTTATAATACTTTATGAAATAGGTAAAATATTAGAAGAAAAAGCCGTTAATAATTCAAGAAATTCAATTAAAGATTTAATGAATATAAAACAAGACTTTGCAAATAAAGTTGTTGGTGATAAAACAAAAGTAATAAATGTAGAAGACGTAAAAATTAATGATATATTAATAATAAAAAAGGGTGAAAAAATTCCAGTTGATGGAATAGTTATTGAAGGTGAAACTAAGTTAAATTTATTTTCTTTAACTGGTGAAAGTGACCTAGTTAATAAAAAAGAAAATGATGAAGTATTATCTGGATCAATAAATGAAGAAAAAGTGATAAAGATAAAAGCAACTAAATTATTTAATGATAGTACTGTTTCAAAAATATTATCACTTATAGAAGATGCGACTGATAAAAAATCAAAGACAGAAACATTTGTCGCAAAAATGGCTAAGTATTATACTCCAATAGTACTTATAATAAGTGTAATTACATTTATATGCTTTATACTTTTCACAGATCTTACAACATATGAATCAATTTATAGAGCACTAGTATTTTTAGTTATATCTTGTCCATGTGCAATTGCAATTTCAGTACCACTTTCATATTTTACTGGTATTGGTGTATCAAGTAAAAATGGAATATTAGTTAAAGGTAGTAACTATCTTGATTTACTTTCAAGAGTTAATAAAATAGTATTTGATAAAACTGGTACATTAACAAGTGGAGCATTTAAAGTTACAAGTTTTAACTTACTAGATAGTAGTTATAGTGAAGATTATATTTTAAAACTTTATGCATTAGGTGAAAATTTATCAAACCATCCAATTGCTAAATCAATAATGAATTATGTAAATATAGATGTGAATGAAAAAGTAAAGAATCATAAAGAAATAGAGGGCCTTGGTGTAAGTTATACATACGATGATAAAAAAATAAAAATTGGTAACAATAAAATGTTTGATATAAAAGATGATGGTTCTTTAAATATATATCTATCTATTGATGATAAAATAGTTTCATCACTTACTATTAATGATGGAATAAAAGAAGGAGTAGAAAACACTTTAAATGAATTATCTAAAAAAGGTATTGAAACATATATGTTTACAGGTGATTCAAAAGAAAATGCTCTTTCCATCTCAGAAAAATTAAATATAGATAAAGTTTATTATGAACTTTTACCAACAGAAAAATATGAAAAATTAGAAGAATTACTAAATGATAAAGATGTAGTTGCCTTTATAGGTGATGGAATAAATGATGCTCCATCTCTTAAAAGAGCAGATATTGGAATATCTATGGGATCTATTGGTTCATCATCAGCGATTGAAGCAAGTGATATTGTTATTATGGATGATGATATAAGTAAGATTAATAAAGCAATAAGTATTTCAAATAAAGTAAAAAGAATTATAAAAGAAAATTTAATATTCTCTATAGGTGTAAAAATTCTAATATTAATTCTTAGTGCTATTGGAATTGCAAATATGTGGCAAGCAGTATTTGCGGATGTTGGTGTTACAATTATTTCAATATTAAATACACTTAGAATAATGAAAAAATAGTCCGTTGTGGACTTTTTTTGTTATAATGAAATAAAGAGGTGCTATTATGGAAAATACAATAGAAGTTGTATCTAATTTATCTAGTAATGGATTACTTTTAAAATCATCTATTAAAAATGAGAATATAGTTCTTTTAGATATGCATTTAGATATTGGAGATTTAAAAGATTTAAAAAATTATAAAAGAAGTTTCTTGAAAAATATAGGATATAATGTGGATGTTGTTGATTATAGTAATAAAATTAAATTTTTGTTAGATAACGTTAGAAATAATAAAAAAATTAGAATTTGGTCTAGTCATAAAAATTCAAATGAATACATGACAGTTCTTTATATTTGTAATTTGCTAGAAAAATATGATGCAGAATTATATGTAGTATATTCTGATGAAATATCTAATGAAGCAAAAAGTGTTGGTGAGTTAGACAAAGAAGAGATAAAAAATGTAGATGCTTTAGAGAGAAAACTCTTAAAAGAAGAAATAATAATGTATTCAAAAATTTGGAATAGTCTATTAAATGATAATAGTGATATAAGATATATTGACTTTGATAATAAAATTAAATCTTGCAGTTATGATTATTTAGAAGAAAAAATATTAAGTGAGTTAAAAAAATATAATGAGATAAGAGTAGGTAAATTTATATCGAATCTTAAAATTGATTGTATAATTGATGAAATTGATTATTCTGAGTATCCATATTTAATTGAAAGATTAATAAATAAAAGTGAAATTAAAGTTATTAAGAAATGTGATGATTTATTTGATTGTTTAATAAAAAAAGAAAAATTTATTAGTAACAAAAAAGGTGAATATACTGATTTATATGATGAAAATAAAAATTTAACAGGAGAAAAATTATTTAGAGAAAAAGGAACAAAATTGATTGTACCTAAAGGAAGATATTCAGTTGTTGTACTTGCATTTATAGAAAATTCTAAAGGTGAATTTTTGTTTCAAATGACGTCAAAAAGAAAGAAAAATGTATGGGCTACAACAGGTGGTCATGTAAAATCTGGTCAAACAAGTAAAGAAGCTATTATAGAAGAAATAAAAGAAGAATTAGGTATAGATATCAATGAAGATGAAGTAAAACTATTTAAAACATATAAATATGATGATGCATTTAAAGATGTATTTTATATAAAGAAAGATATTGATATAAATTCATTAACTTATCAAGAAGATGAAGTAGAGTATGTAAAATACTTAACAAAAGATGAAATATTGGATTTAATAAATAATGATGGTAATATTAGAAAAACAAATATAGATGCATTTTTAGATATAATAAAAAGGTTATAAATATTAATTTATTTATAACTTTTTTTGTCTTGTTTTATCGAATCTGTTGACTTTAAAGTTAACTTGTAGTATATTGTAACTAGATAATTAATTTACAACTCGTTAACGCACATATAATAATTATCATTGAATAATATTAATATGAGGAGGGTTTTAAATGAAAGTTACTGTTAAAAAATTAAAATCAACAAAATTTTCATGCCATGTTGATCAAAACTGTTAGTTATTGAAAGTCCAGTTGTTTTAACAATTTGGACTTTTATTTGTAATGGGAGGTTATTATGAAATTAATTATAAATCCCTCAAAACCATTTTATATAAATAAAATTTCTAAAAACATTAGAATGGGAAACTTTAAAGAAACAGGGAAGGAAATTGATTTTGATGATGAGGTTATTTGCGATATTTTTAAATATTTAAAAGAACCAAAGGATTATGAGAATATAGTAGATTATATACAAAAAATTAGTGATTATAATAAAGAAGAAATAATGGATACAATAAATTTTTTTATTGATGAAAAATTTATAATTGAGTATGATAATTATAATAATATAATATCAGATGCTCTTTATAACAGAGAAAAATTATATTTTTATATGCTTAATGATGAGATAATAGACTTAGGAAAAATCAAAGATAAAAATGTTTTAATACTTGGAATAGGCGCAATTGGTTCTATAACAACAGAATTACTCGCACGAGCGGGTTTTAATAATTTTACATTAGTAGATAATGATCTTGTTGAAAAATCTAATTTAATAAGGCAATTATCTTATATTAATAATGATACTTTAAAGTATAAAGTTGATGTTATGGAAAAAAGATTAAAAAGCATTAATGAAAATATAAAAGTAAAAAAAATCAATAAATTTATTCAAAAAGAAGAAGATATAGTAAATGAGGTGCGTAATTCAGATTTTGTACTATGTACTATGGATAAACCATATAGAGTAATTAGAAGGCTTATAAATGATATATGTGTAAAAGAAAATAAACCAGTTTTATTTTCTGGTTTTTCAGAACATGTTGGAATGGTAGGTCCATTTGTAATTTCGGGTAAAACCGCTTGTTTATCATGTATTGAAAAAGATGATATGGATGAACCTTTAAATAATGTTCAAGTAGTTCCATCTTATGGACCACTATGTACTTTAATTTCATCTATTGTATCTGATGAAATAATAAATTACTTTACAAAATATAAAAAGAATAATTTAATTGGTAAAACTTTTATGTTTAATATGTATACATATAATACAAATATAATTAATTGGAAAAAAAATTCAAAATGTAAAAAGTGTGGTGAGAAATAAAATGATAGTAAAAAATTTAAGTAAGTCATTTAATTCAAATAAAATATTAGATAATATTAGTTTTGTTTTAGAAGATAATGATAAAGTATGCTTAATAGGAAATAATGGCACAGGTAAAAGTACATTATTAAAAATATTAAATGGTGATATAAATTATGATTCAGGTAATATAAATTATAATGATGAAAGTATAGGTATGTTAATGCAAGAAATTGATATAGAAGATTATGATTTAACTATAATAGATTATATAAAAAAGAAAACAAATTTTTTATTACTTGAAGAAAAACTTCATAAATTAGAAAAAAATTTAAACGATAGTAATATGGAAGAATATGGTAATGTTTTAGATTTGTACCTAAAGCTTGATGGATATAACTTTGAAAATAATATTAATATATTGTTAAATGGTCTAGGATTAAATAAAGACTTAAATAAAAAAGTAAAAGAACTATCTGGTGGAGAAAAAATAAAAGTATTACTTACTATACTTTTACTTAGTAATCCAGATATAATGCTTTTAGATGAACCAACTAATAATTTAGATATAGATGGTATTACTTATTTAGAAAATTACTTAGTAAAATTAAATAAAAAAATGATAATAGTATCACATGATGAAGAATTTTTAAATAACATATCAAATAAAATATTTGAGCTTAATCAAGGAAAATTAACTGAATATAAAATGCCATATTATGAATACTTAGATTATAAGGAAAAAGAATATAAAAGAAATTTAGAAAAATATAACAGTATAAATGAGAAAAAAGAAGAATTAAAATCAAGAATAAAAGAAGCAGAAAAATGGTCAAATAAAGGCGTAAATAAAAAGAAAAAAGATAATGATAAAATAGCTGCTAATTTTGCTAAAGAACAAACTAAAAAAACATCTGGAAATATTTCTAAATTAAAAAGAGAACTTGAAAAAGAAGAAAATATTGATTTTAAGAAAAAAGAAAAAGTAAGCTTTGATGTTAATTTTACAAATGAAAAAGGTAATAAAGATATTGTTATTAATGATCTTGTTTGTGGTTATGAAAATTTTAAAACAAATAAAATAAATTTAAATATTCCATTTGGAATGAGAGTTAGAATTGATGGAAAAAATGGTACAGGTAAATCAACATTTATAAAGACACTTTTATCAAGAATAGATAAAGTAAGTGGCAATATAATAAAAGGAAATGAAGTAAAATTTGGTTATATATCACAAGATACTTTAATTGAAGATAATAATAAAACTATATACGAATATTTAACAGAAGAAATGGACGAAGTTAATAATGGTTTATTATTTACTGTATTAGATAAGTTTAATATTTCTTATGAAGATAGAAATAAAAAGTATAGCAAGCTTAGTCCAGGAGAAAGAACAAGAGTTAATCTTGCAAAATTATCAATTGATGAAGTAAATGTATTAGTACTTGACGAAATTACAAATCATTTAGATATGGAGGCATTAAATTTGATTTATGATATGTTAGATAGCTTTAAAGGTACAATAATAAGCATTTCTCATAATAGAAAATTTAATGAAATATTATCTCCAGATATTACATATAATATTTCTTCATCAAAAATAGAGTATAAGGAGAATCCCAGGCAAAAGGTTTTAAAATAAATATAAGATAATTACTAATTATAGTAGTTATTTTTTTTTATAAATTTATAAAATATATTATAATTCGACAAAATTCTAATCTAATTTGATTAATAATTTTAAAGGTAATTAGATAGGAGAATTTTTATGAATGATATATTAGAAAATTATGAACTTAGAAAAAAAGATTTAACTTTTGAAACTTGGTTTATAGAAGGAATACAATATAATTTTAAATTAGAGGATTTTGAAGAATTACTTGGAATAAATAAAGAAAATTTACTAATATTTAAAAAATATTTAGTATATTTAGATTTTTATAGAGTAAATTATCCAATTTCAATGTCAGAAGAAGATGCATTAAATAATTTTAAAAAGGTTGTTAATGATGATGATAATAAAGTCTTACTACTTAGTTTCTTTAAGAAACATGAACACTTATTTTGTGACAAAAATGAGGTTAGAAGAAAAAAATTAGTACCAATTGAGTATAATAAACGAATTTTTAGGGGAATTTAAGGTACAAACGGATAATATAAATATCAGGAGGGTATTTATGTTATTGAAGCTGAAAAACGTAAAAAAGAATTATAAAATTAATAAAAACGAAGTACAAGAAGTATTAAAAGATATTAACTTAACTTTAAAAAGTGGTGAATTTGTTTGTATTTATGGAGAAAGTGGATCAGGTAAATCAACACTTATGAATATTATTGGTGGACTTGATGATGATTATATAGGAACAGTTACAATAAATAAAAAAGACATAAAGAAAATAGATAAAGATAATTATAGAAAAGATAAAATTGGTTTTGTTTTTCAAAATTTTAATTTAATACCTTATTTAAGTGTATTTGAAAATGTTATGATTATGTTAGATATGACAAATGTAAAACAAATAAAAAAAATTAAAATGGTAGAATCAGCATTAGAAAAAGTTGGATTACTTGAATATAAAAATAAAAAGGTAACAGAATTATCAGGAGGGCAAAAACAAAGAGTCGCACTTGCTAGAGCGATTATAAATGAACCAGATATTATCTTGGCAGACGAACCAACAGGAGCTCTTGACTCTAAAAATGCAGATAAAGTATTAAAAATCCTAAAACAAATATCAAATGATGGAAAACTTGTTATTGTTGTAACACATTCAAATAAGGTTAAAAAGTATTCTAGTAGAGTAATTACTATAGAAGATGGATTAATAAAAAAGGATGAAATACTAAAAAATGTTAAAAACGTAAAAAAGAGAAATAAAAGTTTAAAAAGAAATTTAAACTCTTTTATGTGTGTTAAATTAGGATTAAGTAATATTATAAAGAATCTAAAAAGAAATATACTTCTTATAACCGCATCTTCTATAGGAGTTATTGGGATATTAATAAGTCTTTATATTGGAAGTGGAGTAAAAAAATATATTAGTAATGAACTTAAAAATAATGTAAATCCTCTTTTATTTACTGTAAGCGAAAAGGGTAAAAATGAATTATATGATGTAAAATATTATAGTAAAAGTGAAATAGATAAAATAAGAAAAATAGATCATGTTACTAACATAAAAAAAGACATATCATATACGTCTGCATATATAGTTTATAATGGTAAAAAATATGATTTAGTTAGTTTATCAAGTAATTCGAATATTAAAGATAAAAATATAAAATTAGGAAATGTCCCAAAGACGAATGAAATCGTTATAAGTGAATATCTTAGTGATAATATTTTAAACAAAAGACAAAATGATTTAGTTGGAAAAAATATTAAATTATATCTATTAGATTCATCAAAAACTAGTCCTACTTTATTAACTAAAAATTTAGAAATATCTGGAATATATAAAAATGGAAAAGTTAATTTAATAAATAATTCTAATTATGCATATGTTACTTATAATACTTTAGAAGAAATTTATTCAGAGTTAGATGAAGAATTAAAACCAACAGAAATAAAAATAGAAATAGATAAAAAAGAAAATATAGAATATGTTAAAAAAAGAATGAAGAAAATGGGTTTTGAACTATCAAATATGGAAGAATATACAAATGCTATATTTAACTATTTAGATATTGCAACTTATGTATTATCTAGTTTTTCCTTTCTTTCACTTATAGTTTCATGCATAATGATGATTATAGTCTTTAGTATAAATGTTTTAGAGAGAACAAAAGAAATAGGTATTTTAAGAGCACTTGGTTTTAGAAAAAAAGATATAAAGCAGATTTTTAAAACAGAAGCAATTTTAATAGGATTTTTTACAGGAATATTTTCTTGTATTATATCAAAAATATTATCTAGTTTAATAAATAGTGTAACAAAATCTAAATTTGATATAAGTATAGTTAATGCAAATTTAAAATATATGATTTTTGGAATAATTCTAAGTATTTTAATATGTATAATAGGTAATATTATTCCATCAAGAAAAGCAAGTAGATTAAATATAATTGATGCACTTAGATATGAGTAAATAAAGGTATGAAAAAAGTAAAAGTCATGATATAATAATAGTGGGTGAAAAAAGTGAAAAAAATTGGAATAATTAGTTTAATAGTAATAATTATAGATAGAATTTTAAAAGTATTAGTTACAAACAATTTTGTACTTAATGTAAGAAACAAAATTATAGATGGTTTCTTTTATATAACAAATTGCCATAATGAGGGAGCAGCTTTTTCTCTTTTTTCAGGTAATGTACTTTTTTTAATATTTATTACATTAATAGTATTGTTTTTAATTTATAGAACTATTAATAAAGAAAATGTAAATAAAATTGGAATACTTGCATATGGCTTATTATTAGGTGGAATATTAGGTAATTTATATGATAGAATATTCTATGGTTATGTAATTGATTATTTAGATTTTGTAATATTTAAGTTTAATTTTGCAATATTTAATTTAGCAGATGCCGCAATTGTTATAGGAGCAATTTTACTTATTGTATTTGAAGGAAGTGATAATGATGGAAGAAAAAATAAGGATAGAAGTAGAAAACTTAGAAAAGAATGAAAGAATAGATAAATATTTATCAAGTAAATTAGATGATAGTTTTTCAAGAGCAAAAATTCAAAAATTGATTGATGAAGAGTTAATACTTGTAAATGACAAAGTTATAAAAAGTAGTTACAAAGTATCAAATGGAGATGTTATTTTAATTACTGATAAAGAAGAAGATATGAGTGTAAAACCAGAAAAAATGGATATAGATATTGTCTATGAAGATGATGATGTAATGGTTATAAATAAAAAAAGTGGAGTTGTAGTTCATCCTGCACCAGGTAATTATAGCGGAACACTTGTTAATGGCCTTATGTATTTAAGTAAAGATTTAAGTCATGTGAATGGTGAGTTTAGACCAGGTATAGTTCATAGAATTGATAAAGATACTAGTGGACTTTTAATAGTTGCTAAAAATGATAAAGCACATAGAATTTTAGCAGAAGAATTAAAAGAAAAAAAGATAAAAAGAAAATATATTGCACTTGTTTCTGGAGTAATAAATCATGATATTGGTGAAATAGACGCACCTATTGGAAGAGACCCATCAGATAGAAAGAAAATGTGTGTAACAAGTACAAATTCAAAAGATGCAATTACACATTTTAGAGTACTTGAAAGATATAAAAATGCAAGTTTAATAGAATGTGAACTTGAAACAGGTAGAACACATCAAATAAGAGTACATATGAAATATATAAATCATCCTGTTATTAATGATCCAGTATATGGAAAAAATAATCATGGAAAATTTGGACAACTTTTACATGCAAAAGAAATAACATTTACTCATCCAACTACAAAAGAGGTAATGACTTTTTCTTGTGAAGTTCCAGAAGAATTTAATAAAATACTAGAAGAATACAAAGAAGAGTAGGAGATAAAATGGATTTAACAATAATGGATAATTATGATTTACTTGTGATGAAGATAATACATTATTTTATTGTAAAAGAAAACTATAGTCCTATTATAATAAAAGGAATAGAAGATGAGATATGGCTTGAAAATAAAAATAATGAATATAGTATTGTTAGAATAGTTACAAGAAAAATTATAAATAAAGAACAATATGATTATGATGTATTAAAAACAAAACATATAGCAAAACAATTAAAAAGAAAATTATTAGACTTTTCTATGAATGTATTATCTATATACTTAGATAAAAATTTTTATACAAAAGAAATAGATAACTTTGATGATAAATATATTGGAATAGTTGTTAAAGATGAAGATAGTTTTTTAACAAATGAATATATTAAAAAAAGTTATAAAAATATGGAAGATGATTTTAAATATGAAGAAACAGGTTTTGAACTAGTTGGTAGAATTACAAGAGAAATAGAAGAAAAAAATATAAAAGAAGGAAAAGAAAGAGAGAAGTTTATGAAAAATAGAAAACCAATCGCAACATATGTACTTATATTAATTAATGTTATAGTATTTATACTTATGTATTTATTAGGCAATGGTTCAGAAGACACAAAAACATTAATTAATTTTGGAGCAAATTATGTAGTTTTAACAAAGGCAGGAGAGTATTATAGAATTATAACATCAGCATTTTTACATATTGGTATATTTCATTTATTAATTAATATGTACTCATTATATATTGTTGGAACTCAAGTTGAATATTTTTATGGAAAAGTAAAATATTTAATAATTTATTTCTTTAGTGCAATTATGGGATCATTGTTTACAGTTGCATTATCTTCAGCAAATACTGTCGCAGCAGGTGCTTCAGGAGCAATATTTGGTCTTCTTGGTTCAATATTATACTTTGGAGTTAAATATAGAGGATATATTGGTAACTCTTTGATAAATCAAATTGTACCAGTTGTAATACTAAACTTAATTATTGGATTTACAACTCCTGGAATAGGAAATGCAGCTCACATTGGTGGACTTATTGGTGGATATCTAATATCTATGGGAGTAGGTATAGGTATTGATAATAGAGAACAAAAAAGTTCTAGAGTAAATGGAATAGTAATAAGTGTTATACTTACAATATTCATGATTTATATTGGATTTATGAGATAAAAAATTATATTTATTATAAAAAAAAGCAGAATTAATTAATTTTGCTTTTTTTGTGCTATAATGTTTGAAAAAGAGTGTTTGTATATGAAAAAAATTATTTTTTTAATAATGATTGTTATTTTAACTATTTTTATGGTTGGCTGTAGTAACAAAAAACAAACTTTTTATAAAAATCAACTAAATATTGTTTCAGACAGCGATGATGTGTATGTAATAGCATTAACCAATAGCGATGAAATAAGCCATTATTCTATGCACAAACTAAAAGAATATGATGAATATGGAAATTTTGAATTGTTTTATAAAAATGAACTAGTAAAATATTTTAAAAATTTAAATGATAGTAATGTTTATTGAATGAATATTCATAAATTAAAAAAAATGTATTATATTCAAATAGTACAAATTTTGTTGAAATTAAGTACTTAAATAGGTTAAAGAAAGAACTAAAAGAAGATTCAGTAAGAAGAATTAAACATAGATCATTAATTTTACAAAAAATTGATAAAAATAATTAAAAATATGATAAAATATTCATAGGAGGTTTATTTATGTGTGAAGAATTAGTGGTGTTGTATAGAAAAGATGACTATGCTTATTGTAAATATGAAACTTTTTCTTTAGGAAGTAAAGAAGCAGAAAAAGCACATGATAATATAAGACAAATTAAACAAGATGGGTGTCAAATAATTAATGTTGAAAGCATAACAAAAGATGAAATGGAGTTATTTTTAGAAAGAATAAATTTAGAAATCGAAAAATATGAAGCAATGAATATTTTAGACATTAATATGATAATCAGTGCGAGTGATTTATTTAATTTTTTTATGGATGATGGTTATTGTCTTATTGATAATTTAGAATGTGCAACGCCAGAAATAAAAAAATTATTAAAAAATCCAGAAGAACTAAGTAAACTCAAAAAAATAAAACAAGTTCCATATATAATTCCTGGTATTCAAGAAATCCCTGGTGTTCAAGAGATACTAACAACAGATCAAAAAACAGGTTATATGATTCCAATGATTGCAACTGGAGATTTCTTTTCATTAGATGAAGCTAAAAATATATTTAATTTAGATTCTATCGAAACAAGCAGAGATGGATTACATTGTCTATTCGCTTTGGACCCTGTTTCAAGTAACAATTTACCCCTTATGAAATCTGCTAAAAATGCAAAACAATCAGATGCATCCGAAGAAGATAAAATAAAATTTGAAAAACAAAAACAATTAATGCTTGATAAATATAAGGCAATTTCCGAATTGGTACAATCATATAAAAATACAGAAAATCAAGTATTAGAAATATATTTTAGAAATAGCAAGAAAATGTAAATTTAAATTGATAAAATAGATATAGAAGTATTATTACAAACAAAGAATATGAATAAAACAGTTATATTCCAATTGCAATTTAAATATGGCATTAATGGTATAAATGTAAATAATCAAAAAGAGTATTATGCACGAATAACACCTGATTTAAAGAGTATCGAAAAAATAGAAAAAGTGATATACCAAGTAATTTGATTAATTAATATGGAGTGAAATATGTGAGAAAGAAGATTATATTTGTTTTAATTATTATAGTAATTATAATAGGTTTTATAGGAGTTAATAATTTTTATAATAGAAAAATTACCTATAAGGAATGTAAAAATAATGAAGTTAAATTAAAATATATAACACATAAGTTTACTGGCGAGTCTGAACATTTTGGATTTGAGACGGGGAATGTAGATTTAGATAAAAATAATTATGAAATACTACTAACAAATTTTAGACAAACTAAAAAGGTAAAGAATATAGATGACTTTAAAATTACTATTTATTTTAATGATAAAGAGTGGTCAAGTAATGAATGGAATAAAAATAAAGATATATCATTTAGAAAGTTTTTAAAAAATATAATTGTTTACGAAGAGGATACGGAATATACAGAAGAAAACTCACCAAATTTTAGAAGAAGTTCAGATGCATTTATTGAAACATCACCAGATGAATTTGAAAGCGCTATAAAAGTTGTAGTAAAATATTGTTATAAAAATAAATGCAATACAGAAAATATGAAAATTACATTTATTGATTAAAAATTAAATAAGTGGGAGGAAATATTAGATTATAACTCTAATATAAAAAAGTATGAAAAAAATTTTAACAATAATTATGATATTATTATGTTTTGTAATAACTGGTTGCAATAAAAAGGACAATTTTGAGCATTATGATTTAAAAGATAAAGATTTGAATACTTATGTATATCATGGTGATGAAAAAGATGAATTATATGCTTTAGTCGATATAACACCAGAAGGTTATGAATCATTTATTACAGGTTTATTTTATAAAGTATCAGAAAATGATTATATTTTGTTAGAAAAATTGGAATATAGTAGAAAAGATGCATATAAAAATAAAACTATTTATCATTTTTACGAAAATAAATTATATGGCATTGGCAATGGTGAATCACCAATGATATTTGAAATTGAACTAAATGGAAAACAAAGTAAGATGAATGAATTAAAATTTAAAATTAATAATAAAACAAATCCATTTTTAATCACATCTATTGAAGATATAAAAGATAATAAAATTTTATACTATGGCTATGTTACAACAGATAGTGGTAATAATTCTTCAAATATAAATTGTTCATTGAAAACATATGAATGTACTATTGACAAGTAGTAAAATATAAAAAATAAAACTAGGAATAAAATTTTTCCTAGTTTTCATTTAATATTTTTTCAGTATTTTTGAAATTTAATTTAGCAATACTTCTAAGTTTTTCTTTACCAAAATTTTGAACTATTTTCTTTCCATAATCATCAACTAAAGTACTTGCGCCTTTTGGAATAAATGATCCAAGACTATTTCCCATTTTTTCAATTTCTTTTAAAAATAGATATCTACTTATTATAGAAGAGCAAGCAACAGATAAACATTTATCTTCTGCTTTAGTTGTAAATTTTATCTTTCTAAATACATTAGGTTCACTTTTTAAATAATTATAATAATTTCTTTCTGGAGTAAATTGATCTACTACAACCATATCATATACGAAATTATCTTTTTTCATAAGACCTAAAATTGCTTTGTTATGATATATTGCTTTAATTTTGTTCATATTATAACCATTATCTTGCATATTATTATATTCTGCGTTAGATATTATTTCTTCTTGATGTGGTATTCTTTTAATTATTTCTGGTGCAATTTTTAAAATTTTATCATCAGTAAGTTTTTTTGAATCTCTAACACCCAGTTCTTCAAGGAAAGAAATATCTTTTCTATTTACATAAGATGCACAAACTATAATAGGTCCAAAATAATCACCAGTACCAACTTCATCAGAACCAATAGAATTAATAAAATAGTAATCAGTTTTATCATCATCAACTTTTTTTTCTTTTTTAGGTTCTATTGTAACTGGTTTACCGTTAAGAATCATTTCAGTTTCTTTCCATATATTCGCATCTATATCTGCACTTATACCTTGAAAAACAACTTTACCAGATTCATAAAGTGTAATTACAGTATCTGCATCCTTTGCTTGAAATAAAGCATATGCAGGAGTTTTATCTCTTTTTATATATTTATAATGTTCACACATTTTATCCATTGTATTTTTACTTATTTTAAAAGAAATTGTCATTAAAAAATCACCTCATAAGAATATTTTATCATAAATCTTTATTTTTTGGTAAAATTATAATATAATTAATATGTAAAGTAAAGGAGAATAGATATGCTTGACATTATAATTATAATGATAATATTATTTGGTGCGATTGTAGGTTTTAAAAGGGGAATAATAAAACAAAGTGTAATTACAGTAGGAATGATTTTGGTGCTTATACTATCATTTATACTTAAAAATCCTGTATCATCAATAATGTATGAACATTTACCATTTTTTAGTTTTGGTGGATTATTTGAAAATTTAGCAGTTTTAAATATAATCGTATATGAAGGATTTGCCTTTTTATTAGTTTTTTCAGTATTAAGTACAATTCTTATTATACTTATAAAAATAAGTTCAGTATTTGAAAAAATATTAAGAGCAACTATAATACTTGCGATTCCATCTAAAATTTTAGGAGCAATTTTAGGAGCCGTAGAATATTATTTAATAGTGTTTATAATATTATTTATATTATCATCACCAATATTTGGGCTTAATAATAATGAATTTTTTACAGAATCAAATATTAGAAACTTTATTTTAGAAAAAACACCATTTGTATCTAAAGAGATTGATAGTACAATATCATCATTAAATGATATTAATGATTTAATAAAAGAAAAAGATAAATTATCAGATTCAGAATTTAATTGTAAATCAATTGATATAATGGAAAAAAATAAAGTTATAGAAAAAGATTCACTTGAATATTTATATTCAAAAAATAAAATAACAAAATGTAAAGTAGGAGAATAATTATGAGCGTAAAAATATTAAATAAAGATAATTTTAATAATGAAATAAATGGGAAAATGGTATTAGTTGACTTTTTTGCTAAATGGTGTGGACCTTGCAGAATGATATCACCAATAGTAGAAGAATTATCAAATGAAATAAATTATGTTTCATTTTGTAAAGTTGATGTAGATGAAAGTGGTGAAATTGCAAATACATTTGGAGTACTTAGTATACCAACTTTATTACTATTCAAAGAAGGAAAATTAATATCAAAAAAAGTTGGATTTCAAAGTAAAGATGAATTAACAAGTTGGATAAATGAAAATAAATAAAAGAAAGTTTTTAAAATAAACTTTCTTTTAAATTGCTCTCATTAAGTTTTGATTTTTATATGGATTTTTCTTATCTATTTTGTCATAGAAAAGTATACCATTTAAATGATCATATTCATGTTGGAATGCTATCGCAAGTTCTTCTCTTAATCTTATTTTATGTTTATTACCATCTATATCATAGTATTCAGCATTAAGTCTTGCATATCTTGGAACGATACCTTCAATTTCTCTGTTTACACTAAGGCATCCTTCACCACCATCAACATAAACCATTTCTTCTGAATGACTTAAAATCTTTGGATTAATGAAAATATAATTTTCAAATTTTCCTTCTTCATATTCATAAACAATTACAAATATTCTTTTTAAAATTCCAACTTGTACTGCAGAAAGTCCCATACCAGGTCTTAAATTATACTTTTCTGCTTCTTCTTCAATTTGGCTTAAAGTAAGCATCTCAATTGATTCATCTATGAATTTTTTATATTTATCTTCTAAAGGAAAAGTTACATCAATACTTTTTTTTCTAAGTCTTTTATCCTTTTCATCTAAAATTTGATTAGATTTAATCATATACATCACCCCTAAATCCGATAAATATTTTATCATATTTTATTTAATATGTAAAATTTTTCTTGATGTGTGTAAATAAAAACTAAAATATACAAATAAATTTACTAGATTTGTTATAATTATGCATAAAGTAGCATTAAATATTCTACTAGAGGAGGCTTTTATGGAAAAAGTAATAGTAACATGTGATAGTGGTATAGATCCATTAAATATGGATAATATGATACCTGCAACTATAATTGAAAATAAGGATAAGACATATAGAGATGTTATTGATATAGATTCAAAATCTATACTGGAAAAAACAAAAAATGGAAGTGTGTTTACAACTGCTTCACCAATATTAAGTGACTTTATGGATAAATTTGAATCAATATTAAAAGATAAAGAAGACGTTGTACATTTAAGTATGAGTAGTGGTATTAGTGAAGGAAGTTTTAATTCTGCTTCACTTGCTGCAAATGAGTTAAATGATGAATATGAAAATAAAATATATGTTGTAGATACATTTACAGGCGCAACTGGTGGGACACTCATTAGTGAAATTGCTGAACAATTAAGAAGAAAAGGTTATGATGCTAAAAAAATAGTCAATTACTTAAATGATATAAAGAAAAGGATTGCATCTAGTTTTTATGTACCTGATCCAAAAGGATTTATAAGAAGTGGAAGAAATAAATCAGAATTATGCAAAAAAGAAAAAGCTTTATTAATTGGTCTTAAAACGGCAGTTATTGCGGGTATAAAGTTTAGAGTTGACTTTAATGATGAAGGTAATTTATTTACTAAAAATATATTTAAATCCAAAAGAAAAGATGGAATGATTAATTTTACAAAAAATATAGTAAATAATGAAAATAAAGAGTCTTTTGAAAGTAGTGCTGTAGTAGTTGGTACTCTTAATGAAAAATATGTAAATATGGATGATATAGTAACATATTTAGAAGATTTACATTATTTTGATAGAGTAATTAGAAGAGATATAAATGGAGTAGTCGCATCATATGGATGTGATGATTTATGTGGAATAAGTCTAATTAAAAAGCCTCTTGGATAGACCAAAAGGCTTTTTTTATGTTTAGTTATTTCTATTAAAGAATCCTGCTCCTATAACTATTACAAGTAATATAAATAATACTAATATAATAGCGGCACCTGAGCCATTATTATATCCATAACCAGTATTTACTGGATAAACATAACCACCTTGATTACCGCCACAGCAAGGATTATTATATCCATAACCACCACTGTATCCGTAATAATACATAACGTTACCTCCTTTTTGTTTTCTATTATATTGTATTAATAATGTAAATAAAATGTTATTTAATTTACCTAATATCTAGGTAATTTTATATATTTATGTTAAAATTATATTAGGTGATAAGAAAATGATAAGGGCATTTAATAAAATGGACAAACCATTATTAATTTTATCAATATTTATGTTTATCTTTGGTTTATTTATGATACTTGATGCATCAAGCATGAAATCATTTTTAAATACAGGAGAAAATACGAAATATTTTTTTAGACAATTAATATTTTTAGTTTCAGCACTTGTAATGGCAATTATAATAATTAGAAAACCATTAAAAAAATATAATAAATTAATATTCTTGATTGCGGGAGTATTAATACTAATGCTTATATTTTTACTTGTTGCAGGAGAAGAAACATCTGCGGGTGTTAAAAGCTGGATTTATATTGGACCATTTGGTCTTCAACCGAGTGAATTTGCTAAAGTAGCACTTATTTTATTTACTGGTGTATACTATCAAATGAATCAAAAAAGACTAGATAATCCTGTAGTAGCATTAACACCACTTGTATTAGGCGCAATATTTACAATTTTAACGCTTTTACAACCTGATGGTGGTACAGGACTTATATTATTCTTTATATCAGTTATATTATTTTATTCATCAAATGTAAGTAAAGAAATAAAAGTTAAAACAACTTTCGCAGGACTCGTAGTTGTAGTTATTATTTTACTTATTCTTCTTGTAACAGGTGGAAGCGCATTAACAGGAATGCAGAAATCTAGATTTAATTATAAAAAACCATGTACTAGATATCAAGAAGATACAGGATATCAAGTATGTAATGGTTATATTGCTATAAACAATGGTAAATTATTTAGTATAGAACCAGGAAATAGTAAACAAAAATATTTATATTTACCAGAAGCATATACTGACTTTATATTTCCAATAGTAGTAGAAGATATGGGACTTATTACGGGAATTGTTGTTATACTAATTTACATGATAATAATTATTAGAATATTTATGATTGGACTTAGGTCATATAATATAGTAAACAGGACTATTTGTTATGGAGTCGCGAGTTATATTTTACTTCATGTAGCTGTAAATTTAACTGGTGTTTTAGGACTTGTTCCTTTAACAGGTGTACCACTTCCATTTTTAAGTTATGGTGGTTCATTTGCGCTTACTCTAGCAATAGGACTTGCTCTTGTACAGAGAGTTTCAATAGAAAATTACAATTTTTTACAAAAAAAAGTTCTAAAATAGGGGAATTTGCACTTCTTATAGAGAATATATCTATAGGAGGTGTTTTTTTATGAAAAAAATAGAAGAAAATTTTAAGTATGTAATTTTAGGTGTTTTAGTATTGTTTACCATTATTTCAGTTTTAATAACAAATGGTGCGAGCGCTAAAGAAAATGATAGTATTATTAAAGAAAATAATCAAAGCAATGAGAAAAAGTATTGTTATGTAGATATTAAAGGTGAGGTAAAAGATCCAGGTGTGTATAAGTTAAAAGAAGGATCAAGAGTAATAGATGCAATAAATGCATCAGGAGGTTTAAAAGAAAATGCAAATACTTACTCAGTTAATTTAAGTAAAAAAATAACTGATGAAATGGTTATTATTGTGCCATCAAACTCTGAAAATACAAATGTAAGTAATAATACTATAACTCAAAATACGAAAAATAGTAGTTTAGTAAATATTAATACTGCAACTACAAAAGAACTTTCATCTATTACTGGAATAGGTGTATCAAAAGCAAGTAATATAGTAAAGTATAGAGAAGAAAATGGTAATTTTAGTTCTATAGAAGATATTAAAAATGTATCTGGAATAGGCGATTCTTTATTTGAAAAAATTAAAAAGTATATTACAGTGTAATTATATATTCTATATATTACTTGTATTAAGCTTAATTTATTCGTTTATTTTTATTAATTTTATTATAGTAAAATCAGAATATAAAGATAGTGACAAGAATTTATATGGAACAGTTATATATTATAAAAAAAGTAAAGATAAAACTACGATATGGGTAAAAGGAAAAGAAAAGGTACTTGTAAATTATTATAGTGATATAAATGTATCTTATGGTGATTATATATATGTTTATGGTGTATTTAATAAGCCTAAAGAAAATGGTAATTTTAATTTGTTTAATTATAAAAGATATTTACTAAGTAATAAAATAAATTATGTTGTAACAGCTAGTAAGATTACTATAATAAAGAAGAATGATAATGTTTTTTATACACTTAAAAATAATTTACTTAAAAGAATTGAAAGTGCAAATAGATCAAAAGGATATATACTTGCATTTCTATATGCTGATAAAAGTTTAATTGAAAAAGATGTTTATACTAAATATCAGAAAATTGGTGTTAGTCATTTATTTGCAGTATCAGGTATGCATGTATCTTTAATATCAATAGTTTTACTAAAATTATTAAACAAAATAAAAGAAAGAAAAAGATATATAATTGTTTCAATTTTCTTAAGTATTTACTTATTTTTAACTAATTTTACAATGTCAATGGTACGAGCAACTTTTCAATTTATATTATTTTTTATAAATAAAAGTTTTAAATTAAACATAGATAATTCAAATTTAGTTCTTTTTCTTTTTTCAATATTAGTAATTATAAATCCTTATAATATTTATAATATTGGATTTTTATTTTCATTTATAATCAGTTTTACTTTAATAAGATGTAGTAGATTAATTAAAGGAAAGTTTATTATTAAATCACTTAAAATATCATTAATATCATTTTTTTCATCAATGCCAGTTCTTATTAATAACTTTTTTGAAGTTAATTTTCTTGGTATTATTCTTAACATTATTTATATACCATTTGTTTCATATATATTATTTCCACTAAGTTTAGTTACAGTATTATTTCCTAGTTTAGATAATATATTATATATGTTTATAAGTTGTTTTGAAAAAATTACAGACTTTTTTTCTAATATAAAATTTCTTTCCTTTTCAATATGTAAGATGAATATTTTTTTAATAATTATATATTACATAATATTTATATATATTTTAAAAAGAAAAAAGAAATTGATTTATAAAATTATTATAATAATTATAAGTCTAATTTTTCTTATTAATAATGGAAGAATAGTAAATAATGAAGTAAGTATTTTAGATGTTGGGCAAGGCGATTCATCTCTTATTAGATTAAAAAATAAAAATATATTAATTGATACTGGAGGAAATATTAATTATGATATATCTAAGAATATACTTATTCCATACTTTAAATCAGTAGGTATTAAAAAAATAGATTATTTAGTTTTAACTCATGGTGATTACGATCATATGGGAAGTTCTATTAATTTAATTGATAATTTTAATATAGAAAATGTAATATTTAATATTGGAACTTATAATGAACTAGAAAAAGATTTAATAAAAATACTAAAAGAAAAAAATATAAAATATTACGAAGATATAAAAGAGTTAAATATAAACGATAGTAAATTATATTTCTTAAATACAGGTATATATGATAATGAAAATGATAATTCAAATGTAATATATTTTAAATTAAATAACTATAAATTTTTGTTTATGGGTGATGCGAGTGAAAAAAGAGAAATTGATATAATTCGTAAATATAATATAGAAAATATAGATTTTTTAAAAGTAGGACATCATGGATCAAATACATCATCAAATATAGAATTTATTAGTACTATTAAACCTAAATATAGTTTAATTAGTGTTGGTGAAAATAATAGATATGGTCATCCGAAAGAGGATGTATTACATATATTATCTAAATCAAAAATATATAGAACGGATATAAATGGGGAAATACAAATAAAGATAATAAGAAATAATTTTAGTATTAAAACATGTAAATGATGGAAAGGAGAAAAAATGAACGAAATAAAAAAATATACTGAAAAGATATTTGAAGATATAAAACATATAGATGAAAGTGGTAAAGAATATTGGGAGGCTAGAGAATTACAAAAAGCACTAGAGTACAAAGAGTGGAGAAATTTTAAGCTAGTAATAGATAAGGCAATAATATCGTGTAATAACAGTAATTTTAATGTATTTGATCATTTTGTTGAAGTCAACAAAATGATAGAATTAGGTAAAACAGCTAAAAGAAAACAAGATGATTATAAATTATCTAGATACGCTTGTTATTTAATAGTGCAGAATGCAGATTCTAAAAAGAAAATAGTTGCTTTAGGACAAACATATTTTGCAGTTCAAACAAGAAAACAGGAATTACTTGAAAAAGAATATTCTGATTTAACTGAAGATGAAAAAAGATTTTATCAAAGAAATTTAACTAAAAAAGGAAATTATTCTTTAAATATTACTGCTAGAAATGCAGGGGTTAAGAATTTTGATAAATTTCACAATAGTGGTTATAAAGGACTTTATAATGGTGAAACCGCAGGTGAAATTGCTAAAAGAAAAAAACTTAGATATAGAGAAGATATATTAGATAATATGGGAAGTGAAGAATTAAGTACTAATTTATTTAGAATAACTCAAACTGAAGCTAAATTAAAAAATGATAAAATAAACACGCAAAAGGGTGCTAATACTGTTCATTATGAAGTTGGAAAAGAAATAAGAAATACGATAGAAAAATTAGGTGGAACAATGCCTGAAAATCTTCCTACACCAGAAAAAAGTCTAAAAGAGTTAGAAAGGGAGAATAAAGAATGTTTTAATGAAATAATAAAAATAGAAAAATAATTGATAATAGAAGGGTGATTTTTTGAATTATTATGATGAGATAAAAAAAGAACTATTAAATAATGAAGTAACTAAGAAAGCAAAAGATTATAGTAAAAATAAAGGTGATTTAACTGCATATTATAATGTTGGTAAATTATTAAAAGAAGCTAGTAAACATTATGGAGAAGGAATAATAAGATATTTTAGAAAATTTTATGAAATTTTAATAAAACATCCGACAGTGTCGGACAAATTAAGTTATTCCCATCTTTGTACATTTTAATATTGACATTTACAATTATATAGATAAAAATCTAAAAAGTATAAATCAAAATAAAACCATAGGAATAATAATATTCAAGAAAGAAAATAAGTATGTAATTGAATATTGTAGTGATGATAGAATAATAGCAAGAGAATATGAATTAGTGTAAAAGTCTATACAAAATTTAAAAACAAAAATATACTATTAATGAATAATATAAAATAATTTGAATAATATATTATTAGTGTTGGAAAATAAAAACAGGCTAATAAATAACCTGTAATTATTATACGCTACTGCTTCTTTAGCAAGCGTTTATATAGATTAAAGGAATTTTATAAAAATTCCTTTTTTATATTTTTCTATATAATCCAATTGCTTTTCCAACTATAGTAACACTATCTAATATTATTGGAGCCATTGTATCATTTTCTGGTTGAAGACGAAAGTATCCATTTTCTTTATAAAATGTTTTTAATGTAACACCATAATCATCAGTCATAGCAACTACCATATCACCATTGTTTGCTGTTTGTTGTCTTTGAACTATAACTATATCATTATCATGAATACCAGCATTGATCATTGATTCACCATTTACTCTAAGAGCAAATACTTCTCTTCTTGCAGGGATTAAGTAAGATGGTACAGTAAAATATTCATCAGGCATTTCAATTGCTTCAATAGGATTACCAGCAGCAACCTTACCTAAAAGTGGAATATCTACGCTGTCTGCTTCTTCATATTCGTTTTTTACAAGTAATTCAATAGCTCTATTTTTTGAATTACCTTTTGAAATATATCCCTTTTCTTCTAATGTATTTAAATGTGCATGAACAGTTGCTGGTGAAGATAAATTAAGTGCGGCACATATTTCTCTTACAGTAGGTGGATATCCTTTTTTAGCAAGGAATTGTTTTAAATAATCTAATACATTATTTTGCTTACTTGTTAACTTTTCCATTATATCTCTCCTTATAACAATTTCATTTTAACATACAAAATGTAAAATGTCAAACAATTGTTCGAAATATTATTGACACGAATATTTGTTCGTGATAGAATTTAGTCAGAAAGAAGGGTTAGTATGAAAAAATATTTTGGTTATTTAGTAGTTATTGTTGTTGGAGTTTTAGGATTCTTACTTATGATGGAAAGAGCAAATAATATAGATAATAATTTATCAAAACAAGAAAATTATGAGGAGATATATTTTTAAAAGTAAACAAATATGTAAAATGTACTTGTTAAAAAGTCTTTTTTTTTGCTATAATTATTTATAGTAAAGGGATTAGGTGAAGAAAAGTGGATAATAGATCACTAGCAGTGTTAAAAGGTTTAGCACTTGATATAATACAAAATGCAAAAGGAGGACATCCTGGGTCAACGTTAAGTGCTGCGCCAATTTTATATACACTATATACAAAACATATGAAAGTTAATCCATCTATGTATGATTGGATAAATAGAGATAGATTCATTTTGAGTGCAGGTCATGCTTCAGCACTTCTTTATGCAACCTTATTCTTAAGTGGTTACCAACTTACAGTAGAAGATTTAAAAAATTACAGAAGATTAAATAGTAAAACTCCATCTCATCCAGAACTTGGAACTGTTGGTATAGATGCAAGTACTGGAATGCTTGGTGAAGGATTTGCGACAGCAGTTGGCATTGCTCTTGGAGAAAAAATATTAGAAGAAAGATTTAATAAAAAACCAAAAAATGTATTTGATAAAAAAACAAGAAAGATAATAGATTATCATACTTATGTTTTAGCATCTGATGGCGACTTAATGGAAGGAATATCCTATGAAGCAGCATCATTTGCGGGTAATTTAAAACTAGGAAAGTTAATTGTGTTATATGATGCTAATAAATCATCTATGGACACAAATACTAATAAAAACTTGACAGAAAGTATATCATCGAGATTTATGTCACAAGGTTGGCAGGTAGAAATAGTAAAAAATGGCAAATCAATTTCTGAAATAAATAAAGCAATAGTAAAAGCTAAAAAAAACACTGTTAATCCAAGCTTAATAATTGTAAATACAACAATAGGTGAAGGTTCTAAATTAGAAGGTACCCCTAAAATTCACTCAGGTGAACTTACAAAGGAAGATTATGAACAGTTAAAAAGAGGATTAGGTGTTGAAGGACTTCCATTTACACTTTTAAAGGAACCTGCTGAAAATATAAGAAATCAAGTTATACAAAGAGGATCGACTTTATATGATGAGTGGGAAAAAATTGTTGTAGAGTATCAAAAGGATATGATTTCAGATAAATATAATGAACTTCAAAATCTTGCTTATAATAATACCGAAATAGATTTAACAAAAATAGATTTTGGTATTAATTATGATTTAAAAGAAACATTAAGAGAAAGTAATTCAAAAGTTATGAACGTAATTGCTGGTTCCATGTGGAATTTTATTGGTGGAGCGGCAGATGTTGCAAGTGCGACACTTACATATTTAAATGGTAAAGGAGATATTGATTATAATAATTTTAATGGAAGAAATATATTATATGGTGTAAGAGAAAATGCAAGTGGAGCAATAAGTAATGGCCTTGCTTTATCGGGATTCAGACCATTTGCATCAACATTTATGGCATTTTCAGATTATATGAAGCCATCTATTAGAATGACATCTTTAATGAATTTACCTGTTACATATATATTTACACATGATTCAATTACAGTAGGTGCAGATGGACCAACACATCAACCTATAGAGCAGTTAGCATCTTTAAGAGCAACTCCAAATTTATATGTATATAGACCTGCTGATATGGTAGAAATAATTGGGGCATGGAACTGTATATTAAAAGAGAGAAAACCAGCTGTTATTTCACTTGCAAAAACAGAAGTAAAAGTTCAAGGTGGAACAAATATGTTATCTGTATCAAAAGGTGCATATATAGAAGCTGATCCAAGTGACATTATTAATGTTGTTATAATAGCAACGGGTGCTGAAGTACAGGTTGCAAATTCAATAAAAGAAAGACTTAAAACTGATGGAATAGGTGTTAGAGTTATAAGTATGCCTTGTATGGAAAAATTCTTAGAACAAACTGATTCATATAAAGATAGTTTATTTCCATCTGATGCTAAAATATTTGTGCTTGAATATGAAGGATCATTTGGATGGGAAAAATTTGTAACTAGTACAGATTATTTATTAACAGTAAATGAATTTGGAAAAAGCGCATCAAAGGAAGAAATACTTAAATATTATAAATTAGACTTAGATTCTATGGTAGAAAGAATTAAATCACTTATTTAATTCTTTTTTTGACAAATTATTTAAAAATAAAAATATATAATATATTTGGTGATATTATATGAGAACTTTTTATATATTTAAAATTAATAATATGTTTCAGACTTTTTATAATGATAAAGCTAATATTTTATTTAAAATGTTTTATGATATTTATTCGTCTAATGATGAAGATTTAATTAATAAATTTAGATTATTTGAACAAATTACAATACCATTTAATAAAAGAATATTTAATAATTATGTGATGCTTAAACATAGAGATGATATATATTATACTAAAACAGATAATGTTCATATTATAGAAAGTGATAGTGAAATAAGTAGACTTACTATAAATAACACTTTCTTAAAGATAAAATCTAATAAAAATATTAACACGTTTATAAGAGATATAGTTGATTCAAGAGAGTGTTTATTTGTGATTGATTTTAAAAGTAAAGATTATTTTTGGATAAATGAAACAAAAACAAAGTTACTAGTATAGTTTTTGTGGAGTTGTAAGTTTGTAACTTTTTTCTTTTCTTATTTAAACACTTGTATAAAATATTTAAATTTATTATAATATTAATTAAGGAGGAATAATAAATGTTACAAGATATATTATTAGTAGTAATAGGTTTAGTAATTGGAGCAGTTATTGGATTCTTTGTATGTAAAAAATATATGGAAAAATATTTAAAGAAAAATCCACCAATTAATGAACAAATGATAAAAATTATGATGAGCCAAATGGGGAGAACACCAACTCAAAAACAAATTAATCAAATGATGAAAGCAATGAATAATGCTAAATAGTGTAAAGTTACATGTTTGTAACTTTTTTTCTTTAAAAAAAACTGATATACTAAATATGTAATAAAGTAGGGAAGTGTGTAAAATGGGAACATTAAGTTATTTATTTGTAATATTTATATCAGTGCTTAGTTCTATAATATTTATATCAGCAATTTTATATTCAGATAGAAAAAGTAAGGAACCTGGTTATATGATTGCACTTGCACTTTTATCAGGCGTATTTACAATTGCTGTATCTCTTCTTGTTGGTAAAGTAATATTACCACATTTGAATTATTTAAATTATGAATCATATACTTTTGTAAAGGTATTAATATTCGCATTTGTAGAAGAATCAGCAAAATTAACAGTATTATATTTCTTTATTCAAAAAAATAGTAATTTTGATGATGTATATGATGGTTTTGTATATTCATCTTTAATAGCGCTTTCTTTCGCAGCATTTGAAACAGTAATGTATGTATTTACAGAAACAGAGTTTAGTTCTATGATACATCTTGGAATTATAAGAGGGATAACATCAATTCCACTTCATTTAATATGTGGTATTGTTATGGGATATTATGTTGGAACAGAAAAATTTACTAAAAAGAATTCTATGAAAATGTTTAAATTATTTAATTCATTACTTTTACCAACATTAATTCATACAGTATATAACTATTATTTAACAAAAATATTAGCTTTTGTAACATCAGACTTTTTATTTATAATACTTATATTAGTATTCTTTATACCTCTTTATATAACAGGTATAGTGTATGTAAAAAGAATTAAAAATGTAAATGATAAATTTATGAGTAATAAAAGTCCATTTGGTCTTTTAACAAATAAAGAATATGAAAGATTAGAAGAAGAAAGGTATTGATTTTAACACTTATTAAAAGTATAATCTATAAAAGGTGATTAATATGTTTAAATTTAAACCAGATATGTATAAAAAAGACATATATGAAATAAATTATGAAAAATTGCAAGATCTAGGCATTAAATACCTATTTTTTGACTTAGATAATACAATTATTACATATAAAGAAAATATGCCTAATGATAAAATAATGACATTATTTTTTAGATTAGAAGAAATGGGTTTTAAACTTTTTATATTTTCAAATTCATATGAAAAAAGATTATTACCATTTAAAGAAAAATTAAATGTAGAAATATATTTTAGTTCTATGAAACCATTTAAGAAAAATTATAAAAAAGTTTTAAATAAATATAAAAAAGAAGAATGTGCTTTTATAGGTGATCAAATAATGACAGATGTAATAGGAGCAAAAAGAAATGGTTTATTTGTTATATTTGTTGATAAACTTGATGAATATGAACCTATTCGTACAAAATTTTGTAGATTTTTTGAAGGATTTGTATTAAGAAATTTTAATAAAAATAAAATACTAGAAAAAGGAAAATATTATGATTAAAAAATGTTTAGGTTGTGGCGCTATAATGCAAACACAAGATAAAAATAAAATTGGTTATATAAACGAAGAAAAATATATGGATGCCAAATACTGTGAAAGATGTTTTAAATTAATTAATTATGGGGAATATAAAAGTGTAGTATCAACAGGTGAAGAATATATTGATATCTATAAAAATATAAATAAAACAAATGATTTAGTATTATTCCTAGTAGATATATTTAATTTGAATTCATCAATTGATATGGTAAATAAATATATTGATAATAATATTATACCTGTAATTACAAAATACGATATTATTCCAAAAAGCGTTAATCCAAATAAAATTAAATCAAAATTGAATGAATTAAAACTAAATAAAAATATAGTAGATATAGTTTTAATAAGTAGTAAAACAAATTATAATTTAGACTTATTAAAAGAAAAAATAGATGAAAATAAAACTAGTAATAATGTTTATGTATGTGGAAATACAAATGCTGGTAAGAGTACACTAATAAATAAATTTATAAAAAATTATTCAGATAATGATTTTGAAATAACAACAAGTATATTACCATCTACAACAATTAATATAAATGAAATAAAAATAAATGATGATTTAACTTTTATAGATACTCCTGGTTTTATAGAAAAAGATAATATTTCAAACTTTGTAAGTGGTAAAGAACTTAAAAAAATAATGCCAAATAGTGAAATAAGACCAATAACATATCAACTTTCTATGGGTAAAACTTTATTGGTAGAAAAGTATTTGCGTCTAGAATATGTAAAGGGTGAAATAAATAGTTTTACATTTTATATTTCCAATGATATAATAATTAATAGAATAAACACTATAACCAACAAGAGAGGTAAAGATTTAGAAAAGATTACTCTAAATGTTAATAAGGGAGAAGATGTTATAGTGAATGGTTTATGTTTTATAAAGATTACAAAGGATGCGGTTATTAATGTATATGCTCCTAAAGGTGTAGGAATTTATAAAAGAAAATCATTAATTTAGGAAAGAGGGAAAAGAATGAAAAAAGGGTTTTTAAGATTTGCCTTTGTTATTGCACTTTTTAGTATATTTTTGCCTATTAAGGTAAGTGCATTAACATTTAAAGTGGAAAAATCAGTAGATACTGCAAAACCTGGTAGTGAGGTTACAGTATATGTAAAAGCTTCTGATGTAACAGAAGATTCAGTTCAAGGATACAGCATTAATTTATCATATGATACAACAAGATTAGAATATAAATCATCTAATAGTGATGTATCAGATATAGGTGTAAATGGTAATCCAATTATAATTACAAAAAAAGCAAGTGGTGCACCAATTAATACAAATACTACTTTAGCAGCTATTGTGTTTGGAGTAAAAAATAATGCAAAAACAGGTGATTGTAACCTAACTATTGATAGTTCTGGAGTTGTACTTATTTCAGGTAAAACTACAAATGCTACTAATACAAGTTCAATGGTAAAAATAGTATCACTTAGTAATGATGCAACACTTAGTTCATTAAAAATACCAAATACAACATTAAGTCCTAAGTTTGATAAAAATACATTAGAGTATACAACAACTATTACTGATATAACAGAACTTACTGTAAATGCAGTAGCAAGTAATTCTGGATCTAAAATAATGATTTCTGATAATTATAAAAACTTAGTTAAAGGTGATAATGATATAAAAATAGCAGTTATTGCTGAAGATGGAGTAACTACTAAGACATATGTTATAAAAGTAACACTTAAAATGACACCAACAGAAGAAGAACTTGTAAAGGCAAATACTAAATTAAAAAGTTTAAAAGTTGATAAATTTAAAATAGATTTTAATGCGGATACTAAAAAATATACATTATCTGTTCCATATAAAACAAAAAAATTAAATATACTTGCTGAGGCTGAAAATCCAAATGCAACAATAAATATGGAAGGGAATACTACTTTAAAAGTAGGTAGAAATGTAATTAATATAGTAGTAACAAGTGAAGATACTGAAAACAAAGATACTTATGTACTTTCAGTAACAAGAGAGAAAGAAAAACAAAAAGTAGTGCAAACTTGTCCTGATGAAACTAGTGCTCGTGAATGGATAATGTTTACAGTAAGTATGCTTCTAACATTTACTTTAGGTATAGTTCTTGGATATTTCTTATGTAAAAAAGAAGTATTAAAAAAGATATTTCATAAAAAAAATAAAGAAGAAAAACCAGAAGAAATAGATACATTATCAAATACAATTGAAATTGAGTCTATAAAAAAGGGAAAAGTAAAAGAGAAAAAAGATAAATAATTTGTAAAGGCTACATGTAAAGTAGTCTTTTTTTTATTGATAATGTATTTTTGATTAGTTATAATTAATTTAGAAAGTAGGAGGAAAAAGATGAAAAAGGGAAAAGTAGTAGCAACTATATTATTAGTAATTATTGTAGGGGTTTTAATGTTTATTGTAGGACAATATGCAGCAAGTAAAACAAACTATAATTTGTTCAAAAAAAGTGATAAAACAACACAAAATAGTGTAAAAAATGATGAAAAAGATTCTGAATCAGTGGCAAATAATGATGAAAAAGTATTAGAAGAAATAACTAAAGTGTATAAAGATACATTTGAAAATATTCAAAAGGTCAATGAGAATGATGGTATGATTCAAGGAACATTTAGTAATAATGAATCGATTTATACAATTAATGAAGAAATAGCATCAAAGTTTTTTACTGATAAATCAATAAATTATTTAGAAAATAATAAGAATAGAGAAAACTTAGAAAAAATTCTTATGTATAGTATATTAGGATCAACAAATAAGGGAGTAAGACCTCTTAAAATAGTTTGTAAGAATAGTGATTATGTAGTTGCAACTGGGAAACTTGATTATAGTTCTGAAAAAGAAATAATAGAAGATGAATACCCATTATACATAATATTTAAAAAAGTAAACAATTCATATAAAATAGATATGTTTGAATAATAAAAATAGGAACTAGTATAAATTACTAATTCCTGTTTTTTTATTTAGTTTATCAACAAAAATATCTAATTTTAATGGGAAATAAGTTAAATATATAAATATAAGTTCTATTATAAATAGTATAAGATAAGAATATTTATTTAAAAAACTATAATTTTTATCACTTGTAATTACTTTATATGATACTATTTCTGTAATAATAATGCTGATTATATAAGAGAAAATAGTAACAAATTCATTAAATCCAAAAATATTATATACTGGTATATAGAACGCTAAATAAATTACAATATTAAATAAAATACTTATTACTATAGATGCTTTTTGATTAAAACTATGCATGTTAGTTTTATGAATAATAATAAGTTCAATTATATAAGCTGCAACATAACTTAAATATACCATTTTCATATGTTCCCATATTGATTCATTTACAGGAAAGAATAGGGAAGTAATAAAATTTGGAAATTTATCATAGATACTATGGAATAAAAAACTAAATAAAATCACTAAAATTGTAGAAATAATTTTTAATCTTTTTTTGCTCATATTATGCCCTTTCTATCAAAAAATATGTAAAAAAAGTGTAAAATATGCAAAAAAATTAAATTTTTTTTAATTTTTTAGGGGAATTTGAGGGAGAAACGGAGAATATAATAATTGAGTGGTTTGGAGTGATTAAATGGCTAACATTTCTTATGAAGAAATACTTAGCATACAAAGAAAAGCAAATATAGTAGATATTATTAGAGATTATGTACCTCTAACACAAAGAGGTAAAAATTATTTTGGAATATGTCCATTTCATGATGATCATAATCCTAGTATGAGTGTATCACCTGAAAAAGGAGTATACAAATGCTTTGTTTGTGGTAATGCTGGTAATGTATTTAATTTTGTAATGGAATATGAAAAAGTTTCATTTTATGAAGCAGTAAAAATAGTTGCGGATAAAATAGGTGTTAGTATTGATATAAGTACAAGTAAAAAAGAAAATACTAAAAAGTCACCATTATATGATATTTATAATATCTCTTATAAATTTTATCAAAATAACTTAAATACTGTTTATGGTAAAGATGCAAAAAAATATTTGTTAAATAGAAAAATAGATGAAGATGTTATTAAAAACTTTAATATAGGACTTTCACTTTCTGATTCTGAATTATGCAATGCTTTAAAAGCAAAAGGGTTTAAAGATGATGATATAGTATCATCTGGAGTTGCTGTTCAAAATGGAAATAATATATATGATATTTATAAAAATAGAATAATGTTTCCACTTTATGATTTAGAAGGAAATGTAGTAGGTTTTTCAGGTAGAATATATAATCAAAAAAGCGAAAGCAAATATATTAATACAAAAGAAACAGAAATATTTAAAAAGGGTGAACTTTTATATAACTACCATATTGCAAAAAAAGAAGCAAGAAAAGAAAAAAATATAATTGTTGTAGAAGGTTTTATGGATGTAATAAGGTTAAGTACTATTGGAATTGTAAATGTTGTTGCGACAATGGGTACAGCAGTTACAAAATATCAGCTTAATTTAATTCAAAAACTAGCGCCTAATATAACACTTATGTTTGATGGAGATAAAGCAGGAGAAAAAGCAACTAATGCATTTATTGAACTTGCTAATGGAAACGATAGTAATATAAAGGTAGTAAGACTAGAAGATAATTTAGATCCAGATGAATATATACTTACAAAAGGAAAAGACAAAATGATTTATAATTTGTCTCATGCTCAAAGTGTATATGACTATAAATTATCTAGTTATAAAGAAAATATTGATTTTAATGATAGTAAAGAAGTATCTAACTATATAAATGTTATGATAAAAGAATTTGAAAAAATAGATGATGATATAGTAAGAGAAATAGAAATAAAAAAATTATCAGAATCAACTAATGTTTCATATGATTTAATAAAATCAAAATTAAAAGATTCAGAAAAAAAAGTAATTATAACTCATAAACCAAAAAATATAAAAATAAATAAATATGAAAAAGCATCTAAGTATATTTTGTATAGAATGATAAATGATAATAATATGATACTTTATTATTTTAACAATTTATCATATTTACCAAATGATACAGAAAGAAAACTTGCGAGTGAAATAGTACTTTTTTATAAGAAGTTTAATAGTTTTAACTTAAGTGACTTCATAATATATTTAGAAGATAAAAAAGAACTAATAAATTTAGTAGTTGATATATCAGATTTAAAATATACAGAAGATGAATTAAATGATAATATTGACAATTATTTTGACGTAATTAAAGAAAGCTTGTATAATAATCAAATTGTAAAACTTACAAGTGAGTTAAAAAACGAATCAAATAGTGTGAAAAGAATGGAAATAGCGCAAAAAATAGTAGATTTAAAAATAAAGGAGAGTAATAAAGATGAATGAGATAAAAACATTTGAAGAAAGAAAAGAAGAACTATTAAAGAAAGGAAAAGAAAAAGGATTTTTAACATTTGAAGAACTAGCAGCAGCCCTAAAAGGTTTAGATATGGACTCTGAATCTTTAGATGATTTATATAACTTTTTAAATGATAATAACATAGAAGTAGTCGAAGATTCTGAAATGGATGCTGGTTCAGAAGATGGCGGAGAAGCTGATGATTTACTTTTAGAAGATATTGAAATACCTAAAAATTTAAGTATTAATGATCCTGTTAGAATGTATTTAAAAGAAATAGGTAAAATAAGTCTTCTATCACTTGATGAAGAACTTGAATTATCAAAAAGAATAGATGAAGGTGATGAAGAAGCAAAAGCAATACTTGCTGAATCTAACCTAAGACTTGTTGTATCAATTGCTAAAAGATATGTAGGTAGAAATTTATCATTCCTAGATTTAATACAAGAAGGTAATATTGGACTTATGAAAGCAGTAGATAAATTTGATTCATCTAAAGGATATAGATTTTCAACATATGCAACATGGTGGATTCGTCAAGCAATAACAAGAGCAATTGCTGACCAAGCAAAAACAATAAGAGTACCAGTTCATATGGTAGAAACTATTAACAAATTAAAAAGAGTTCAAAGACAAATGACTCTAGAACTAGATAGAGAACCAACAGAAGAAGAACTTGCTAAAGCACTTAATACAACAGAAGATAAAGTAAGAGAAATAATTAAAATATCTTTGGATCCACTATCACTTGAAACTCCAATTGGTGAAGAAGATGATTCACACTTAGGAGATTTCGTTAAAGATGATAGTAGTTTAAGCCCAGAAGAATACGCAATTAATGAAGTACTTAAAGATGAAATTTCAGAATTATTATTAACATTAACAGAAAGAGAAGAACAAGTTATAAAACTTAGATTTGGTTTAATAGATGGAACTTGTAGAACACTAGAAGAAGTAGGAACTATATTTGGTGTTACAAGAGAAAGAATTAGACAAATAGAAGCAAAAGCACTTAGAAAATTACGTCATCCATCAAGAAGTAAAAAGTTAAAGGATTATTTGGTTGATTAAAATGAGATTATCAAAAAGATTAAAAGCAATAACAGAATTTGTAGATAAAGAAGATAGAATTATAGATATTGGTTGTGATCATGCACTGCTTGATATTTATATAAAAGAAAATATAAAAAATAGAAAAATAGTTGCTTCTGATATACATGAAGGGGCAATTAAGCAAGCTAAAAAAAATATAGAAAAATATTCTATGGAAAGAAAAATTTCCTTAAGACTTGGTGATGGACTTGATGTTATTAAAGAAGGCGAAGTAGATACTATTATTATCGCAGGAATGGGATATAATAATATTGAAAAGATTTTAAGTAATTCTGAAAAATTAAAAGATATAAATAAAATAATAGTTCAATCTAATACAGATGTTGTAAAACTTAGAAAATCTGTAATTAAATTAGGTTTTAAAATAACAAGAGAAAAACTTGTCCTTGATAAAGATATAATTTATACAATTATAGAATTCAAAAGAGGAGTAGAAAAATATAATTATAATCAAATATATTTTGGACCTAGATTAATGGAAAATAAAGATGAATTATTTAAAGATTATTACTCTAAAAAGTTATTAAAATATGAAAATTTATTATTGCAACTTCCAAAAAATAATGTTATGAGTAGACTTCATCATATGAGACTTATAAAAATAATAAAAGAAGAATTAGAAAAAGACAATTAGTTTTGTCTTTTTTTATGCGATAATTTATAATAACAAGTGCAACACTTGAAATTTT
>ULOD01033200.1_pt1 | contig 40546 bp, 35 predicted proteins | sample 1952351 | NCBI WGS metagenome assembly ULOD01 (sample SAMEA4835596, study PRJEB28245) | human gut metagenome | biome: gut microbiome; material: fecal sample | place: Denmark | collected 2008 | reverse complement strand
AAAACAGCATAGCACAATTGTGCTATGCTGTTTTTTATTAAGAATGATATTATGTAGATTTTAAAGATGTTCTTTCAAAGGTAGTTAAGAGTTGATATAAATGCAGTTATTGGCAAATCCTGATAACTGATATTATATTAATGAGTTTAGTTTAATTAGCTAGTTGGGTTATGCGAGATTTAAAGGAGCATTTTTGATATGGATAGATTAATAGACCCCCTTATCAAGGCCTTAAAAAAACAAAAAAGTAATACTGACATTTTTGACTTGCTTTTCGAAAATAAATGTTATTATTTATTGAACAATATGAGACTTTCAAATGAGCAAAAAAAGAAATTGGATATGATCTTAGCGATAAATGAATTAAATTACAAGGTAAAATTTTTAAGTATAGCAAAATTTCTCAAGGAAATAGAAAATATAGATTATGCAATTGTTAAAGGTGCAGTTCTTTCTCGGCGGATATATGGCGATATAAGAATGCGAAATTCTCTTGATATTGATATGCTTGTTTCAATTCGAAATATGAAATTGATAAAAGAAAAATTGTTTGATAACGGCTTTGTTCAAGGATACTTAAAAGGAAATACAATAGTAGAGTATGAAAAAGAGGAAAAAGTATTTTATGTCTCTAATACACATCAATTAGCTCCTTTTATCAAGGAAACTGGCAATAAATTTTGCCCTTTTGTTAGTATAGATGTCAATTTTAGTGTGTTTTGGGGAGAAGAAAAAAAGTATGAAATAGATGTTTTCTTTAATGACTTGACAAAAATTAATATAGCCGGATATCAAATCAAAAGTCTTTCTCCAGAAATGGAATTAATTCATTTATGTTTGCATCACTATAAAGATTTAAACTCTTTGTTTCAAATCTACAAAGGGAAAATCAATATAAGTATTTTTTCGGATATATTCTTTTATGTGGTGAGTAATAACTTTGATTTGAATAAGTTAAAAAAGTATTCAGAAAGCCTAAAGGTCTCAGAATATTTGTATTACTGCTTTTTCTTTTGTTCTTTAGTTTTTTGTCACGACAGATTGAATGAGATTTTAAAATTCTTTGATTTTGCAAAAAACGACGATATGATAAACAGCTATGGTTTAACGCATGACGAGAAGAGTAAATGGAAAATAGATTTTTATGGCAGATTATTTGATGAACAATTTTGTAGTAAATTTATTTCAGAACTAAGTAGCAGACAGTTGGACAAAGTCAAGAAAAACGAACGTTTTTTGGCTAATGGAGTGGATTTGAAATGAGAGTAAAAAAACATACTTGGAATAATTTTACGATTCTAATTAAAACCATAGTAGAGGCTTGCCCGTTTAGGATAATATATAGTATTATTAACATTTTATTGGAGAAAACAAATAGCATTTTATTTAGTGTTTTGCTTGTAAAATATGTTGTAGATAACTTCGAAAATGGACTGAGTTATGAAAAAATAATTTATATATTTGTTATTTGCGGAGTATTTCAGATTGTCACCAAGCTTGTTGGAGCACATTACTACAATGTATATGTTCCCATTTCAAACCTTGGAATAGAAAAACACATTAGAAAGAATATATATAATAAAGCTAAAAGGATTGATCTTAAAAATTATGATAGTCCCGAAATCTACAAAAGATTTACTTTAGCTATGTCGGATTCTAGCGGACATATTATTCAACTATATGAATCGTTAGTTTCGTTGTTAGGAAGTCTGTATATGGTCATAACAATAGGTATAATAATGTTAACTATAAATCCGATTTTTATTATATTTGTTATGATTCCGCTGTTAGTAAATATGGTTATTGGAAAAAAATTTAATAGGTTACATTACAAATACAATAATGAGAAAATACTGAATCAAAGAATTAGAAACTATGTAAATAGATGCTTTTTTTACAAAGAATACACCTTGGATCAAAAAACAACCGAAATACATAATTCACTTTTCAATCATTTTAAAAATTCAACGGTTGATTTGTTGAATATTATTAGAAAAAATTCTAAACCTATAGCTTTATTTGAATATATCTATATGATAACTAGCGATATTGTTGTTTATTTAGGCTGTATATTGTTTTCTGTATGTGGTGTATTTGTCTGGAAATTTATGAATATTTCTGGATGTATTGTCGTGATCAATACTCTGAATAATATGATAGGTGCTCTTTGGCAACTTGGCAGCTTATACATCAAAATTGACAAAAATTTATTATTTTTGGAAAATTACTCTGAGTTTATAAATCTTTCTAATGATATTTTGGATGGAGAAGAAAAAATTATAAATCAAAAATCAAGTATTGTTTTTAAAAATGTTTCATTTCACTATTTAGGTGAGGAACAAGATGTACTTCATAATGTATCTTTTGAAATTCCTTATGGACAAAAACTCGCAATTGTTGGAGTAAATGGGATAGGAAAAACTACTTTAATTAAATTGTTGCTTAGGTTATATGATCCGACATCCGGTGAAATTGCATTTGATGGTGAATCTATACAAAAATATAATACAACCCAATATAGAAGTATGTTTGATGTTTTGTTTCAAGATTATCAATTGTATTCTTTTGATATTGCTGCGAACATTAGCATGGACTCGCAAATTGAAGCAGAACGTGCATTGAACTCTTTATTAAGTACAGGATTATATGAAAAAACAGGTGAAGTGTGTCACAAGTTGAGCAGTCCTGTTGGTAATGATATAGAGCCTGGTGGTTTACAGTTTTCAAAAGGAGAGAGACAGAAATTAGCTTTAACTAGATTGTTTTACAATATGAAAGATTATATTATCTTGGACGAACCATTCAGTAATTTGGATCCCATAACCGAAAAAAGCATTTATGATAATTTGATGCAGAGATTAGGTGACAAAACTATGATTGTTGTTTCTCATAAACTCGCTAGTATTTCAGATTTTGATAAAATTATGTTGATTGATTCCGGAAGCATATGTGAGTACGGCAATCATACTGAATTGATGTTGGCTAAGGGGCTTTATTATACAATGTACAACAAGCAGTTAGAGATGTTTAAGGACGGTGAAACAGGTGAATAAAAAATCTCCATTATTATATGTTATCAAATTTTTCTTGCGTGAAAAACCGTCTTATTTATTTGTTATATTTTGTGAGAGTATATTGTGGTCACTTACATATGTTTTTACATCGGTATATTTGCTTAAAATATTGTTCGATTATATCCAAAATGAAGTATCTCTTTTAAAAATTATTGTGTTAATAGGTTTTACAGCAGTCCTTTGTTTAACCGTTTATTTAATAAATGTGCTTACTAATCATTCGTATAGGCCTAAAATAGAAGCAATATTATCAGAAAAGATTAAATTGTCTATATACAGAAAGTATCTTGATATACCATTGTCTCAGTTTGAAACCAAGGAAGTAGAAGAAAACTATTTCTTTATTTTATCTGATTCTCCTTCGAGATTTTTTGCAGTAATCAATGATATTGCGAAATTGATAAGCCAAATAGTTTCAATGCTGTTTATTATCGGGCTCATGGCGTCTATTGATCTAATTTTAGTAATTATAATGATACCTTTTTCAATAATATTCTTTTTTCTCAATATGAAAAAAAATAAGATCATGTTTGAAAAAGAAATGGCAGTTGTTAGGCAAAATAAAGAGAAAGAGTACATAAATAGATTGTTTTATTTGCCTCAATATGCCAAAGAGATTCGTTGTAGTAATATATCTAATGCAGCCTTCGATCACTTCCATTGTTGTTATGTTGACTTGGAAAAGAAATTTAAATTTTTTGGGAAAAAAATAATTAAAATTGAAATGTTTTCTTATTTTGTGACAGCTTTGGTTTTTGATATGTTTCTTTTGCTTTATTCAACTTTGAAACTTGTTGTATATAGGGAGTATTCGGTAGGAGACTATACTGCAGTAATTAATTCGGTTTGGAAATTGTATGGCAATATTAATAGTATAATGGGTGCTTTTGCAAAATTTAAGTTGCATTCAGATTATCTTGGTAAATATATAGATTTTATTAATTTGCAACCAACAAAAAAAATAGATGGTAAAAAAACAACCAAGTTTGAGTATTTAAGCCTCAATAATGTTTCTTTTTCTTATGATAATGCAATTCAAGCAATAAACAATATAAGCTTAAATATTTTTGCCGGACAGAAGATAGCAATTGTTGGGTATAATGGAGCTGGAAAAACCACTTTGATAAAATTAATTATGGGATTATACTCTGCAAGTTCGGGAGAAATCACTTATAATGGAACAAAGTATTCAGAGTATTCTAATGATGATTTAACAAGTAGGTTTAGATTAGCGTCTCAAGAAAATAACTTATATTCGGTTTCTTTTGCCGAAAATGTATTTATGAATCGTTATAATAGTAAGCAACAAAGAACGGAATATGATTTGATATGCAAAAAAGCAGAACTCGATGAGCTCATACACAAGCATACTATTGAGCCAGAAAGCACTATGACATCTGAGTTTGATGAATGTGGAATAGTTTTATCTGGAGGGGAAACTCAACTCGTCAATATATCGAGAATTTTTGGTAGTGATAAAGCAGATATATATATATTGGATGAGCCTAGCAGTGCTTTAGATGTGTTTAGAGAAAGTTTAGTCAATAAAATGTTGCTTTCTACTGATAAAACACTTATTGTTATTACACATAAATTGGGAATTGTAAAAAATGTCGATAGGATATATTTCATGGAAAACGGAAAGATTGTCGAAGCAGGAAATCACTCCGAATTGATTGCTCAAAAGGGAAAATACTTTGAATTATTCAATTCGCAAAAGCAAAGGTTCCAAATTGATAAAGACGGAGATTAGGGAAACAGGATTTGTTTTTAAAAATAACATCTTAAAAATGAAGGGAGGTGAAAAATTGTGAATGAAGAAAATAGAAATGTGAACATAAAAGAAGTTTATGAAAAGCCTGTAATTATCGAGTATGATTCCCCAACAGTATCATTCACTACCATGTGGGATAAAAGCACAAGCTAATTGACAAAGACTGTTTCCCTTTTCTCAAACAAATTAAGGAGATATTTATATGCAAAACCGTATTGCACCACCTTTAGAGGCAGAACTATTGTTGACACGCAGATGTAATATGCGGTGTCCTCATTGTTGCGCGAATGCAAAATATAATATAGAGGGAGATGGTGATTTATCAACAAGTGTTTGGCTCGATACTATTGAACAATTGTTAAGAATGGGTGTTCAAACATTTACTTTGACAGGTGGAGAGCCAATTTTACATATAGGTTTTATGGAGTTTGTTAAAACAATAAATTCGGCAGGTGCTCATTGCGCAATTACTACAAATGCCTTTTTTATAGATAAGTCATTTGTAGATAAATTAATATTATTAGAGTTGGATATATCTAAGATAAGTTTTCATATAAGCATTGACGGGCCAGAGGAACAACATGACAAATTCCGTAAAACTCCTGGTGCATTTAAGAAGGCCATTAATGCTATGAGATGTTTAAATTCGGCGGGAATACAGGCTAAAACTAACTTTATGTTAACGCCTGAATCCGGTGAATGGTTTGAAGATTTAGAAAAAATAGTAAGTGATGCTGGTTGTGATAGTATTAATGTTGGCCAATGTGCTCCGGTTGGAAGGAATAACATTTCAATTGAATATGAAACATGGTGTAAATTTGTAAAAAACACTACTCGGAAACAAAAAGAAGGGAAGTATATCTGTCATACCCGTTGTATGAGTCATGGGATATGGCAAGTGTATTTGCCGCTACTTGATCAAAAAAATGATGCGTACACTATTTGGGGTAAAAAACCAGAAGTTACAGCTGATTGCAAAACTTGTCCAGCAGGAGTGTTTACAATAGCGATAGACGGAAATGGTTGGGTTTATCCTTGTGATTTGATGACTACTTATCCAGAGCTGAGATGTGGAAATATTAAAAACAGTAAAATAGTTGACATTTGGAATAATAGTTCTGTGCTTTGCGACCTTAGGTCAGTGGATTATAAAAACATGGTGCCTTGCTCCACTTGCTTTTTAGCAGAAGAATGTCATTCAGGATGTCGAGGCGCAACATATGGTTTAACTGGAAGCTTAGAAGCACCAGATATAAGATGTCCGATGGTATCAAATTATAAAAAAGACGTATATCCAGAATACAAAAGTAATTTGAAGATTGAAATTGATGAGACCCCGGCTTTTTTGCATTTTGATAAATCAAAAACATTGACAGTGTTTAATTCGCAAATAAAACTTATTGAATATAATCATAGTTACATTGCAAAGTCAAAATGGACAGGCAATAGTTTTATGATAGTTAATCCTTTTGGATTTAAAGTTTTACAGCTGATTGAAAGTGGCGTAGATTTCGGAAAGTTAGTAGAAAGATTCTGTGGTGGGAATGATAAGGTTAAGCATAACCTTGAGAAAAAGATAGTTTCTTTTTTGATGGAATTGGTTGCTAAAAAAATCATTCCATATAGAGAAACAAAAAATTATCTTACTTTTGAAGACTCAACTTCAATTAGCTCTATGTTTGAAAATCAAAATGATGAACTTCCCCCTTTAGTTTATCATAAAGTGGATCAAAATTATTTGATATATATTACTCAAATATCAAAAATAATTTTAGTGAATGAGAGCTGCTTCCATATTATTAAGCAATATTTAGAAGGAAAAAGTGTTGACTCTATTGCACACGAGTTATTAGAAAGATATTTTGAATGCACTGAAGACCAAGTGATTAATGATATAAGAAATATTTTAAAGCAGATACAGTTATTAAATTAGGAGATGAAAAATAATGATCAAAAAAATATTTACTGATCCTCATAATCTTTGGAACGGAAAGGAGGAATGGTTTGAATCATTAAGTAGAGTATATAAAGATACAGTTTATGTTAATTATAGAATTATTGACACCGATTTATTAGTTAACTATATTTTAGATGCTGTTTCTAAACATTGCACAAGCGATATAAGAATTAACGATTTTTGCGGTGGTTGGGGAAGAATCAGTTTACCATTATCAAAAATGGGAATTCAATCTAGGGTTATTGATAGTTCACAAAGATATTTGAACGAAGGGAAAGCAATCGCTCGGAAATGGGGGATTTCTGAAAAAATAACCTTTGAATGTTTTGATCTATCAAATATTGAAAACCTTAAGTTTGAAAATAACAATGTGTTTTTATTCATAGAGGGAATAGAGTATTTTGATGCCAATAATAGGCGTAGAATTCTTTCTGTAATAAAAAACAAGATGAAAAAGGGAGATCTGCTGATTGTTACTGCAGTAGACAAATTAGCATACGCCAATTTCCAAATTAGGAAAATGTTGTTCTTTTCCAAAATTGTCGAGATGTTTTGTGAAGATAAGTTTGTAGATCTAGCAGGTACTCCATTTATACCGTTAAACAACTCTGAATTTTATGATTCCTTACCAATAGATGATTCATTAATTCTAATTGATAAGAGAAAATACCTTCAAATGGATAATTTAATTAACGCAGTGGGCAACTTTATGCAGTCAAGTTATTTTGATCATCACGAATTAGCAGGAAAGTTGGTCGATTTGAATTATAGACTTATGTTTGATAATGAGTATAAGGATTATGGTTTTTTTCATATAGCTACGATGAGGAAACAATAATGAAAACGAAGTCTCTAGAAAAAGTCCAATATATATGTGAAGATAGACATAGTGGTTTTAAAATAGATGATTTGTATGTGTATTTAAATGAAACGGAAAATAGGAAATTTTGTTTTGATTTCGATTTGACTTCAACAGACAGAGATAAAGTTATTATCAAAAGTAAGATTGCAAATCTGAATAAATTATATAACTCAATATATTTAACAGACAATGCAATAGCTGATGTCGTGATTATTGGTGCCGGAGTTGCTGGTCTAACATGTGCAAATCAATTGTTGTCTGATAAAAACTACAAATCTATCCTTATCATTGATGACAAAATTGGAGGAAGTATTGCATTAACTAAGAGTTTCGGAATAGGAATGTTACCCAATTTTACAATTGATACAAAAATGTTTTTGAAGTCTGTGGAGAATGTTTTGACTTGCTACAATGTTTTTCTCTTGAAAAAAAGAGTAAATAGTATAAAGGGGTGTGTTGGGAACTATGTTTTAGAGTGTGATGGACACAAAATACAAACCCCTAAAATTGTCCTAGCTAATGGTTGTATGTGTGATTTGTATCGTGAGTTGGCAAATAATGAAAGAGTTTTTGACGTAATACAGTTAAGACATCATAGGAATTATCTAGACTTACTTGAAGGAAAAAATATTGGACTCATATTTAAGAAAAAAATAACGAGTGAATTAGACCTCCTAGATTCAAGTGTAACTTTTGAAATCAGCAATATAACACTTAAAGACATTGATTTTGCAAACGATAAAGTTTGTATAAAAATTAAAGATATATATGTTGATTATTTAGTATTTGATAGCTCTGTTTTTGAAACTAATAAAATTGATGGTGAGGATAATGTTCCGAGAGAATTTATTTGTGGAGATAGAAATGGCCAAATAGGAGTTTTGAATGCTATAAATAGTGGAATTAGTGTGGGGAAAATTGTAGCGAGCGCGGGGTGAAACTGTTATGACTTTAAATGAAATTAGTCTAGATAGAATTAGAAAAATAATTTTGTATAGTAATCATTTGTTAACAAGGAGCGAAAAATCTATTGATGAGATAGTATCAGATATTTGCGGCCTTCAATATGATCCTAATCCAACTATACATTTAAACCAGTATATGATGTTATGGAACAGAAAAGAAAATTTTACAACTTCTGATTTAGACGAAGCGGCATATTTGAATTTTAAGATTATTGAAACAATTGCCTTTAAAAGAAATTTGTTTTTTGTGCCTTTAAAAGAGTATTCGATGTATCACTTGGCAACCAAAGATATAGTTAGATGGGGCACTTCAGAAGAATTGAAAGAAAAATATGCAGATAATGAACGAGATAAATTGGCGGAACTTGAGCTTATTGAAAGATTATCAAATTGCGAAGGATTGACTGCGAAACAAATATGGGAGAAATTAAATCTAATTGAAGAATGGAATGAGTATTTAAAAGGACGTGCTGAGAATAATTATCGGTGTGAATTACCAATCTTTCATGCTTTTTTTAGGATGACTAGACGTTCTGATTTGCTTACTTGTGGTAGAAAAGAGGGGACTTTTCGTGAACCAATTTATACTTTGCGGCAAAATGTAGGAATAGATAATTGGCCATGTGCTGATATGGATTCCCAACGTGCTAAAATATATGTAATAGAAAAAATGGTGAAATCGCTTGGTATAACAAATTCTGCACAGATAACAAGCCTTAGTGGTATTAAGTCCGATGAAATCAATGCCTTATTTGAAGATTTAATTGCCAAGAAAATTATTATACAATTTCCTGTGAAATTTAGAAACAGATATTATTATATGCACTCATCAAATTATGAATTGTTCAATAGTAATACTGCAATGGAGGACGATGGAAAAGTCAAATTGATTTCCCCTATGGATACTATTGTTCGTGATAAAAAATGGCTAGAAACTTTTTTTGATTATTCTTTTTCATTTGAATATTTCAAAAAAAAGGGAATGAAATGGCCTTTGTCTATATTAGTGGATAATAAGTTTGTTGGTTATTTGGATTGCAAAATGGATAGAAAAAAACATGTGTTCATAGTCAAAGAAAAAAATATTTTTGACAATAGATATATAACGGATTATCGCATAACCAATGCGATAGAAGAACTGGCGAAGTTTCACGATGCGGTTGAAATAATAGAGAGGAAGTGACTGCCTTGATAGAGATACTATTAATTAATGGAAAATTAAATAATCTTACTAGGAAAACCATATCGCCTCCATTGGGATTAGCGTATTTATCTGCTGCTTTGTCAATTAAGAATATTTCTAATAAGGTGTTGGATTGCAATTTAGAAGAAGCATTGCTTAATGAAATTTTAAACAATGTAACGAAGAATGGAATTGTTGCATTTTCATGTATGACACCTAATTATAATTTCACAGTTGCTTTGGCAAACAAAGTGAGAGCGATTAGACCGGATTTATTTATGGTTTTAGGTGGATATCATGCCACTTTGTATGCGGATGAAATAATTTACTCAGCGGCTCCTTTTGATGCTATATTATTAGGAAACGGTGAAGAGTCTATTGTTCAACTTTATAATGATCATAAAACTAAAATGTACAAGTGTAAGCCTAATATTATTTATAGAGTAGACCGTTTCAATGCCGATTTCAAAGTTAAAAGCACAAAATGGCCGAATTATATTGAACCAGATAGGGATGCAATTAATCTAAAGAAATATGTTGATTTGAACAGTAAATTTGCAGGCTCAGTACAATTTAGTCGTGGATGTATATATGCATGTAATTTTTGCTCGGTTCAAAAAGTCGAAGGATGTTGGAGAGCAGGTGATATCAATCAGTTATTAAGAGAATTTGAATTATTACATAATGTGTATGGATTAAATAAAAACATTGTTATTGTTGATAATTTGTTCACTGGCAATAAAAAGATTGTCATGGATTTTTGTGATTTACTTATAGATAAAAATCTTCGTGTAAAATGGTCGTGCGATGTTAGAATTGATGATATAGACGAGGAACTATGCGAGAAAATGCACGAAGCTGGCTGTGTAGCATTTTTTGTGGGATTAGAATCTGGCTGCGATATGACTTTGTCATTAATAGGCGGGAAACCAGATAAAAAATTAGTTTCGGAAAAATTAGCAATAGTCAAAGAAAAAGGTATAAATGTCAATGCTTCTTTTATCATTGGTATGCCGTGGGAAAATGAAGAAATGATTTTGGAAACAATAAATTATGCTATTGATTTGCCATTGTATAGTTGTGAATTTTCTTTTGCTACTCCATTTAAACATACAAGACTATACAATCAACTTTTTGAATACGGTGCTGAAATTGTCGATTATAATTTTGATCATTGGGATGGCAGAACGCCAGTTATGAAAATTAAAGGGATAACGCGCAAAAGACTTGTAGAGTTGTATCTTTATGCCATCTCAAGAAAAATAGAAAAGGAGAGTAAAAATGATCGCACTGAATAATGTCACGAGAAATTTTTCAGATTTAAAAGCAATTTCGGATATCAATATTTCCGTAACAAAAGGAGATATTGTAGGAGTTGTTGGAAAAAATGGTGCTGGCAAGACAACACTTTTGAGACTAATCGCAGGAAACTTGGAACCTACTGAGGGTACAGTTTCAGTTGATGGATATAATATATATCAAGAGAGGCAAAAATATAAATACATCACTAGTTTCGTTACCGGTAGTACAAGTGGATTATATTTGAAAATGAGCGTATGGGATAATATAACATTCTTTGCATCAATGTATCGTATTCCAAGAAAGATTGCAAACACCAGGGCAGAAGCATTACTAAAATATTTTGATTTATTTGAAAAGAGGAGCTCTCCTATCAGTTCATTATCTACAGGAATGAAATTAAAATTAAAACTGGCTATTGCGGTTATTTCAACTCCTAAATTATTAATATTAGACGAAGCAACATCGGGCATGGATTATGAAGCTGTTCAAAAGACAATAGATTTAATTCGATTTTTAAACAAAACTTGTGGCACCACAGTTTTGTTTACTACTCATAAGATTAATGAAATAGACTCTATTGCCAATAAACTAATTATTTTGGATTCGGGAAAAATAATAAGCAAGGGAGAAATATCTCAATATTATTCAGATTATAGAAAAATGATTTGTATTAAAGTCGTTGTTAACAAAGAAGATGAAAGCAGTATAAGGGCGTCTTTGGAGCAAGGTAAAGATAAAGGAATCAAATTATTTGAAATTGAATCGGGAAAAGAAGATAATTTGATAAATATAAAAATTTATACTGAAATGCACAAATTAGATGTACATGAGGTAATAAAAGAATTTCTTCCAAATTTAGAATTGAGTGCTATATGGAGTGAAGATTTAGACTTAGAAAGCATGATTAAGATAATTTGTAAAAGGAGCTGATTGTTTTGAACGAAAATTTAGAATACATAAAATGTTTATCTGAGGAGTATAAAAAGACGAGTGTATGGGAAGTGTACCGCGCTTTCTTTATGAAAGAATATAAGATATGGATAGGCTATGGTTCCTTAATTATTCTTGATTTCATTCAAATGATTCAACCGGTTGTTATTTATTATTTTATTGCGGTAATGCTTGGACAACATGGAATGGGGATGGATTATTTTAGTTTTGTAACTATTGGTATAGCATTTTCCCATTTTGTGTACGAAATTATGATGTCATTAGATTGGAATGTCCGCAGAGAAAAAGGATGGGGCACCATTAGTTCGGTTTTTAATACTCCAATATCTCCTTTGAACTATGCCATTGGTACTTACAGCTGTTATTTTGCATATTCTTGGGTATATGTTGGTGTAATGCTTGCGTTATCATGGCTCTTTATGGATATTTGCTTAATAGTATCAGTTCGTTCTGTTTTCATTTCAATTATAGCTGTAATATTGATGGTTACTTCTCATTTGGGGTTGGGTTTTTGCGCGGTTGGCGGTAATGTGTTATCGAATAAAATTGCGCCCGCTGGAACTGCATTCTCTTGGTTACAAGATGTTTTTGGCGGCAAATTCTTTAGTGTTTCTATTTTGAAATTTCCTTTAAATATCTTGTCGTATATATTACCTCTTAGGTATTCTTTGGCGGTTCTAAGAGCAGCGTTGATTGAAGGACAATCCATATCCGATCCGGATATTTACAACAACATTATTGTTTTGGTTCTTATTTCAATAGTTATGATACCAGTTGGGTATTTTGTCATGAATGCTTCATTTAAAAAAGCGATTTCAAAAGGGATGATTTGATTTGAAACCACTTAAATATATTTCGCAAAATATGATTGAGCTTATTAATGGAAAAATTATTAAGCAAGAATCTTTACAAATGAATATTGTAACAAAAGCCATAAAAAGCGTGAAACATTGCGCACTTTTGGAAGGTTTGTTATATATAATGAGAAATAATGCGAAAATGGCATTTCTTAATTATTTGAAAACTCAAGAAGCAAACGGAGAATCTGGTACCATAGTAATTATTAAGCTGTGGTGCTTTATTAGGAGTTCTGATCCAGAATGTTGTGAAGAAGATGATCCTACATATTTTCAAATAGATGTTCAGTTAAGAAAACAAAATGAAGTTTATTCTGAGAGTAGTTATTCAGAGAGCTATAATGATTTAAGTGTAAAAATTGAGCGTCTATTAAATCAACTGAATAGATACTTTAAACACGAATTTGCAACATTCGAACAAAAATATTTATGTAATAATTTATGCTTTCGAGAGAAAGCGGCTGCTATAATGATCCACGAGTATGCACATTTGTTCGAGGCTGATATCTATTTACATAGTCGAAAATATATTGACAAAATTAATCCTAGTATAAAACTTGAGGATCTATGGACCCATGATGAAATACCTAAATTCTGTTATGGAATAGATGATGAATTAGTTCCATGTGAGAATTATGTGATCTTAAAAAATGGAACGCTTGATAGTATTATAGTTGATAAAAAATGGTCAAACATTTATCATACCGTACCTAGAGGAAACGGTCGAATAGCGTTTGAAAACAATGCGATTATTATGCCAAGAATGAGAATTTCTAAAATTTCTTTTGACGAATCTGTCGCTATTTGTGATCAAAACTTAACTAATGATAAGGAATTATTATTTCATAGTATTAAAAGCGCCAAACTCTATCCTAAGGATGGTATGGTATTAATGAGAATAGCAGATGCAGAGTATATCTCAAAGCACGAAAGAATAAGGTTTAAGCCGTTCGACATTAAAGTTAATATATTTGAAATTGTAAATAATATTTTTGCTGCATCAAAAGATAATTATAATATGGTATATCCTTGTGGGAAAAATGGTATTCAGTTACCGTGTGGCGTTATAACTCCGATGAAATTTTATTCTATAAAGGGGGAAAATAATGTTCTATTATTATAATTATGGTTATAAGATAAAAAGTGATATAAACCTACCTTTAAACATCAAAGTAAGTCCTGCTCACGAAAGGATAATTCAAGTCCAGGAATTAATAAACATAAATGCAAAAAGTTGTCTTGTGCCATATACAGTAGATATAACACAAGATAAAAAGCTCCAGTGCTTTGTTGGGGAGTACGATAGTAGTTTAATCCTTATTTTTGAGCACTATGTTTTGTTTGAATTTATTAAATATGAGGATCGCATTCTTTTTTCATACTATTTTTATGATGAATATCCCACGGAGTGGAAAGAGCGATTAATTTGTAGATTTGGCTTTTCTTATTTGTTATCATGGTTAGGAATGACTGTTCTTCATGGGAGTGCGGTAAGCGACGGAGAGAATACTATATGTATGGTTGCAGATTCAAATAGCGGCAAATCTTCGTTAGCAGGATTATTTGTTTCTGATGGTAAATATTTAGTGGCGGATGAATTAGTTGTTTTGGAAAGGCGAAATAACAATTTAATAGCATATAATTCATCGAATTATTTGTTTTTATCTGAGAATTCAATATGCAAATTGAGATTTGAAAATTGTTCGATTGAACATGTCGGTTTTTCTTTTAAAAATGATTATATGGACTTATCAGAAGATAAAAGAAGAGTAAACCTAAGTAATTATATTGATATTAATCCTCGTATATGTAATAACATAATTTGCATTATACGGGACGAGAAAATAGATCCTTGGATAGAAACTTTAAAAATAACGGATGCTTTTGTGTTGCTATTAAGATATATTTATGCGCCAATTGTTTTTCCGTTTATGCGAAAGAACTTACTCGATATTGTAAAATGCATATCAGTGCAGAAATTGCATTATTATGACTGCTTTGACCAATTCGGATTAATTAAATCGATATTAAAATTTGACTAAAATTTTGAAGGAGAATGAAAATGAAACATTATAAAATTAACCAAGAAGTTGAAATAAATGAACTCGATAATGAATTAATAATTATTTTACCACAAACAGATAAAATGTATTTCTGTAATAAAATATCAAAAGAACTAATTTGTGGAGTTAGAGATGGCTTAAGTGTTGAACAGATAATAGGGTTTGTTTTATCAAAGTATGAAATAGATAGGACTACAATTGAGAGTGACTTTGATGATATTATAAGTCAATTGCTTCACTATAAAATATTAATTTGCGAGGAATAAAAATGTTGATAAATAAAGTTCTGTTTTTACATATGCCGCAAAATCCGTCGGCTCCAAATTCTTTTATACAAGTTGCACCATTAGGATTTGTTGGATTGGCTACCTATTTAAGGGACAATCTTAATCTTGAAGTGGTTGTTATGAACGCCGGAAGTTATTTTAAAGAAAATAATTCGGTGAGCTTTATCGAGTATGTTTGTGAACAGAACTTCGATTTGATATTGTTAGATTTACAATGGCATCAGCAGTTATATGATGTTTTGTTGACAATAGAACGAGTCAGAGGGTGTTGTAAATATATAGCAATTGGCGGTATTACAGCAAGCGCTTTTGGCCGAGAAATACTTGAGAAGTCAGAAGGTGTTGATTTCCTAATTAAAGGTGATGGAGAAATTCCGATCTTAAAGTTAGTTGTGGAAATTAACAGCACACAAAATTATAGTAACGTGCCGAATTTGATTTGGCGAAAAGGTTTTGAAATTATTGAAAACCCTTTGAGTTTTTCCGCAGATGAGAATTTTTTGAATTCCATTAATGATTGGGATTTATCTGTTTATGATAAATGTGCAGGATACAATGGAAGAATTTTTAGAAATCAAAAATCCCCTAATTTCTTTTATGTTCCGATTGGAAGAGGGTGTATGGAAGAGTGTAGTTTTTGCGGTGGATCTAAGTCTTCTTTTGAACAATGTTTTAATAGAAGAAAATTAGTTTATAGACGAAGTGATATCGTGGCAGAAACTATAATTAAGGTTTACAAGAACTTTGATTTGACAAATTTCTATGTTTGTTATGACGTCAAGGAAATTCCAGAAGAATGGTGGTTGAATTTATTTTCTATAATTAAACATTCTGGAATTAAAATATCATTGTTTTTTGAGGCATATAGAATTCCTAGCGAAAAATTTTTCGAGGCTTTTTATGATACTTTTAATCCTGAGTCTTCGCAAATCATCTTGTCTCCGGGTTGCTTTTCAATTGACGCTAGAAACAAATATACTAGTGTATCCTATGATTTGAATATGATTGAAGAGTTTTTAAAATATGTCAATAACAGAATTCAAATATATATTTACTTTTCTTTAGTTCCGCATCCTGAAGAAATTTCACCGAATAACGTAATTGAAAATATTTTATGGTGCAAGAAAATACTAAATGATTTTTGGAATTTATGCATTTATGTTTCACCGATAGTATTAGAGCCAAAATCTCCGTGGGAACGAAATTCTAATGGATATGGATTGGAAAAAACCATTCATTCTTTAAACGATTTTATTAATAATAGCGACCTTCATTCAAAAGAAAATATGTCAATTGGCTATCAATTTAAAAACTATAAATTAATTGCATCCATATATTACGGGGTTACAAATGAAATCTCACTTATTAACTTCGAGAATGAAAGTTCAATAATTGTTAACTCTATGGATGAGTTGATTTTGAAAAAGAATGAAATTGGTAACTATAAAAAAATTATAATCACTGACGATGACATTGATAAATATATTTGGTATATGTTAAACGAAAACGTTGAAGTTCAATCTTCTGAAAGCATATTATTTAGAAAAACATTTGACATTAGAAATTTGGGACGAAACATTCATTTATTTGAAATGAATGACATTGAATTTTTTGTGTGTTCGGTTGCGTATATTTCTTCTTTAAGAAACAGTCTTAACCTTTTCGAAGTGATCTCTCAAGAGGATGAGTATAAAAATCTTATGCAATATATATATTTGTTCGATGTTTTGCATAGGGAAGAAAGAAAAAAGACAATCAAGTTCGATGATATTGTGTATTTTATGAGTTGCTCAGAGATTGGTAGCTTAATGCCAATTTGTGTGGAGAAAAAGAATGATAAAAATAAGAAGTTTTATATTGTATCTAATGGCAAATATCTTTTTAAAGAAATATCATATCATGAATTTGTAAACCTATGTATTGCTAAAAAAACGAGGTGAAATTGGAAATGAAAGTATTACTGATTTCAATTACTGTCGGTGCTTTAACCGAAGAGGTGGGGATCGGAATGATAGCTGCGATTTTAAAAGAAAAATATGAAGTTAAGACTGTATCTTTTAATCTCAGAAGTGATATAGATGTAATAAGGAATTGTATTATAGAGTACATGCCTGATGTGGTTGGTATAAATATATATAATGCAACTCGTGAAAAAGTTTATGAAGTGAGCCGACTAATTAAGAGCACAAATTCAAAAATTTCGATTTTTGTTGGTGGAGTGGAGGCCTTTTGTAATCCGGTAAGAATTCTTGAAGAAGAGAAAAATATAGATTTTGTTGTTGTTGGCGAAGGCGAAGAAACAACTTTAGAATTATTGGAAGCAATTGAAAATGGTCTTGATTTTAAGAACATAGAAGGGATCTCCCATAGAAGTGGTAATGAGGTTGTTACAAACCAACGGCGTAGATTATTGCATAGGATATCTGGATTACCAATGCAGGATAGAAGCATTTTAAAAAATAGTAATATAAAAATCGCATCTATCTCAACTTCCAGGGGGTGTACAGGAAACTGTTCTTTCTGTGTTACCCCAGCGATGTGGAAAGAAGAAAATGTGAGATGGAGAGGTAAGGATATTGATGAAGTAGTAGAAGAAATAAAGCAAATTGCTAATTTAGGATACCGTCATTTATTTATCAATGATTGCAGTTATGAGGATCCTGATATTTCAAGAATGTTGGCGATTGCCAACAGATTGATTGATGAGCAAACAAAAATATATTATTCTGTTGATTTTAAGCCGAGCGTTTATAAAAAGGTGAGTGATGATGATATCAATTTTCTCAAAACTTCTGGACTAGTAAATGTATTCATAGGCATCGAATCTGGCAACAAGGATGATTTGAAATTGTATAATAAAGGAGTATCAGTTTTTGACAACCAAGAAGTTTTAAAGTTTTTTAATAAGCATAACATAAATCAACATTTTGGCTTTATAAATTTCAACCCATATTCGACATTCCAAAGTTTACATGAAAATAATGTTTTTTTGTCCGAATTTCAAAAATACTCATTAGGAAACATTTTCAATTATTCAACAGCTCTTATGATCTTCGAAAAAACTGCGTTATACAAAAAGATTACTGAAGAAAAGTTATTTATAAATAGCAATGAAACCGTTTTTAGATACGGCTTTTTAGATTACAGAATTCAAGTATTCGCAGAGTTTATGGTCAAGAAATTTGGATTAATACAGAAGGAGTTTGGCAATATTATAATGCATGACTTAGCGGATAAATATATCGATGTTTTAGAAATTTTATTGCGAGAGTTTAGTTTGTCAGATAACTATTCCGATTTAATATGTGCAATCAATGAAAACCTAAAATCAACAAAGGAGTTGATTTTGAATAATTTTCATCAGCACGAGTTTTTTAATGATTTGTTGTATTTAGCCGAAAACAACTGGTCAGAAACAAGAGCTAATGATATTGTTGACAGTGTTTATAATCGGGCTGTGTGGATGTCGCTAATTGATAAGATAAAAAAGGAACGAATGAATTTATATAAAAGAATTTTAACCAAAGATGAGCATACAAGAAAATTGCTTTGTTCATTAACTTAATGTATAGAAAGGTGAAAAAAATGAAAAACAATGTTAGTGTAGAGGAAATTTTAAGCATTATCAATTCAATTTTAGAGGATGAAGTTTTAACTGTTTCAGATGTCAATAAGGAGTTGAAAGATATTGGCTTGGATTCAATAAAATTTGTATTATTGATTGTTGAGCTGGAAAACAAATATCAGATAGAAATTCCGGATGAATATATGTTGTATTCTAAGATGTCTACCATATCAGAAGTTCAAAAAATTGTAAATGAATTAGTTAACAATATATGAAACAATTACTTAAAAGGTAAGAACATGAAAGAAAATAAGAATGATGACTTAAATTGCATATGCATATGTGTTGTTAGTAACATGGGTATAAATCCTATTTTTGTATCAGCTTTAAACGAAGTATTGATTGAAAATAAGATTAAAGCTCAAATTGCTTTTGTATCGTTAGAAGAAATATATGAGATTAATAGTATTGATATTATAAAAAAATCTGATTATGTGATTAACTGGATTGATATTTATAATAATAGCAGTATCTTGAACTTAGACTCTGAAGATGCAATAATGGATTATTTCGATGTACATTGCTTGGGAATATTACGCTATATTAGAAATATAACCCCTAGTAGGATTTTTTGTTTATCGTTTACGGATTTCTCTTGTCGGGATGATGTATATCTAGGCAGTTTATTAAATAAAGCGGTGATTAGGTGTAATTTGTCTCTAGCGGAGAAACAAGATACATTGGACTTAGATATTATTAATCTTGAAAAAATAATCTCAAAGTGTGGATATAACGAAGCGTATAGTTATAAAGATTATATAAGATGGAATTCAAAATATTCATATAAATTATATAAAAGTGTTGCATATGAGTTTTACAAATTTTTTTTATTAAATAACGGGATAACTAAAAAATGCCTTGTTTTGGATTGCGATAACGTCCTATGGGGCGGAATTCTCTCTGAAGACGGAATCGAAGGAATAAAACTCGGTAAGAGCGGTCTGGGAAGACCGTATTATGACTTTCAAAACTTCGTTTTAAAATTGTATCAGCACGGCGTGATCCTTGCCGTGTGCAGCAAAAATGATGAAGAAGATGTTTTGCGTGTATTTAGAGAGCATAGCGAAATACCGCTCAAAGAAAAGCATATTTCCTGCTTCATGGTAAATTGGGAAAACAAACCGTCAAATATAGAAAGAATAGCGGAATATTTGAACATAGGACTTGACAGTATCGTATTTGTAGATGATTCTTCCATTGAAATCGAAAGCGTAAAGTCGCTTCTTCCGGAAGTAACTGCAATTCAATTTGATAAGTATATGGACTATGAGCCGTTTTCCTGCTTCAATTTAAGAACTGATTATGATATTGAAGAGGTCGAAAAACGTACTCAGACATATCAGACTAACGGTTTAAGAAACGAGTTAAAGAATAATTCAGCGGATTATACAGAGTATGTAAAATCACTGAGCGTGGTTGCTGACATTCATAAAGCAATCCCTGCAGAATTTAGCCGTATTGCAGAATTGACTCAACGAACAAATAAATGTACAAACGGAAAACGATACACGGTAGAAGATATAAAAGAGCGGGCTACATTACCAAATGTATCTTTGTATTCCGTATCAGTATCGGATCGCTTTTCTGATCTGGGATTGGTAGGTGCTATGGAAGTTGAAAACGACCGGTTGACTCTGTTCAGCTTATCATGTAGAGCATTGGGACGCGAGGTCGAACAGATAATGATCGATTATTTGGCAGCTAACCATCAAATCAAATCGTTCGATTTTATATCAACCAATAAAAACGGAAAACTTCAAGAAGTGTTAAAAGAAAACATTAAAGAAAAAACAGCACAATAATATCCAAATACAAATAAGGGGTAGATATTACAAAAAGTGAACGCCACAATTGAATACGACATAAGAGACGGAGTAATCAATCCGGAGTACATCGGCGTCATAACCGAGCCGAGAGACGAAAACTATCGCTTTGAGGATTTCAGAATAACCCAAAAAACGATTCAAGCGATTGACGCACATATCCAAAACGACTCGCCGCTTGAATATACAGTGTTTGATTGCCACGACGAAGCGGAGCTGTCAAGCGTTTGGTATTCTAAACTGGATTTCAAAGATTTAGATACCGTATATCTGTTTTGGGGAATATGGTGCGATGAAAACACTGACGTAACCTTTTCCATAGAATCCATTGCTATGCAGCGTCTATGGATAAACGGGAAAATGCAAACGCTCTGCTGCACAAAAACGGAAACAAGAAGACAACTTTTTACTTTTAGTTTGAGCAAAGGAATGAACTCGGTTTGCTTGCAGCAGCACGATGCATTGAAGTTTTTCAGAACTACAGTAAGGATTACTTCTTTTGCGTATGAACATTCATCGGGCAAGCCGTCGCTGATTGTAGATAATCTCCACTATCAGAAAGGCGAAATCGCTGTCGCACATAACGGAGTCGAAAAATATAACGGTGAACGGTTCAATATGGTCTGCGTGCCGGTTGACGCGGTGAATTTGGATATAGATGCTCCTATGCAGCTGTCAATCAAAAACAGTGACAACGGAGATGTGCTGTATTCTCAAACTGTTCATCTGTATGATTTCGTTAGTGTTGACACTTCTGCTCTGCTGCTCACTCAAGAATCGTTGTTCACGTATGCTATGGTTAGCATAGATTATAAAGATAACACCGAAATCCAGCATACATTTTCCCTTGAGCTTTATTTGTCTAAGCCGAGTGAATACATGGTCCCGACAGAAGAAAGAGCGAACAGATTGCTGAAAGATGAAATAGTTTCGGCGGATGCAAAGAATTACATAACCTATTATCTTACGAATATATTTCGACTTGAAGAATCGGATGTTCGAAATTTTGCTGCTTGGCGAGATTTTTCAGAAACACTGGATTTGATCGAAAGCGGTAGGTACAATGAATATTTAGAGTCTCCCGGTACAAAAAAGTATCATTGCTTGTCAAGCGTAGACGATTGCTTGATAGAATATGTTTTATGCCTGCCGAAAGGTTTTTCAAGGGACAAGCAATACTCTTTGCTCATTTTCAATACAATCAGTAATGACCCAAACTCAATGTATTCCCATTACTTTGAAAGAACAGATGAATTCCCAGATACAATCGTTGCAGACATTCACGGACGTGGCATGACAACCGGAAGCTATGTGGGAGATATCGTATTCAGAGAGATTCTTGAGGATATTCTGCATCGTTTCCCCATAGATCAAAACAAGATATACTCTATGGGACAATCCAACGGCGGATTTTCTACTTGGGTGTTGGCTCAAAAAACACCGGACCTCTTTGCAGCCATCAATCCATCAACAGGAGTATTCAATCCCAACGAACTTATCAATCTTTCAAACCTTTGTATTCGGTATATGACTTCAAATGCGGATCCCGGTTATACAATGCGATATGAGCTGCTTGAACAAGCACGTCCGTATCTCAAGGACTATAAAGAAATCATGCATGAGAGACTCATGCACAATGTGTTTGAGCAGGTACAGTTCAGCATCCCGGTTCTGAAAGAGGTTATGGATACTCAAAGAGAACCTTATCCGAATGAGATATATTACAATACATATATGAACCGCTATCGAAAAGCATACTGGATAGAGATTCACTCTATAACGCCGGGAACATTGTATGCAAAAACTCATACTTGGATAGCAGACGGAAATATCCACATCGAATGCGAAAATATAACCGGAATCACGGTTACTACTCCTCCGCAAGTAGATCCGTTATCCGCATATATTGAGATCAACAATCAAAGATTCGATATATCCGGCAGAGAAAAGACCGTTCTTATGTTGGAAGATAATAGTTTTGTCTTGAAAGATTCAGATAAAACAAGCGCAATTCCTCTGTATAAAGGAAGCGGACTCATTGATGTGTATATGACGCCGCTGAGAATAGTAAATACCTCTCCGAATAATGAGCATTATGCCAATGCAGCGAATGCCCTAAAAAATCCGAGAACAAACACATATGAAAGTTTTGTATGCGTTGCGTATCCTATGTTCGATTCCTCAGAGCAGGAATTTGGCAACCAAGAATTCCTCAAAAAATCCGCATATATTGTGTTCGACGATCTTACTACACAGAACAACTTTCTCAATGAAATTAGAAAAAGCCTGCGTTTGAAATGTGACCGCAGCGGGTTCGAGTATCTCGGAAAACGGTATGATCAGGATTACTGTGTGATGCAGATCACGGAGAACCCGTGGAATCCGGAGTATAGTATCCTTCACGTTTGTGCTAACTGCGAGAAACTGCTTTCAAAACATTTCTTTTTGCGGCATATTATACTTCCGTCGTATGTCAGCGGATATCATCCTATGCTGAATGTTTCTGCGCTTGTTTTTGATGGAAAAGAGTATTATTCCGTTCAGGATTTCGGTATGGAAATCAAAAAATATGATGAGAAATAACCATTAGGTTCTTCGTTGCTGAAAATTGAACAGCGTCGTCGCTCAAAAATAAACAGCTGCGTCGGAGCATTGGACACTGATATAATTATTATTGAGAAAAAACGGAGTAATAGCACCACCTTGACGGCTGGGAGCACCACACTGAATATGGCGGTATTAAACGCCGAAGGTTCATTTTGTGTAGCTACGATATTCAAGATTCATGCGACAAACATCATTTAACTGCGGCTCTCGCCGTTATGGTGCGGCTAAAACTCCGTTAAGATGTGGCTGGTTGACCGTGGACGTGCGGCTTTGGGTCCGTTATGTACACCTGTGACATTTTGAAACATTACAATTTGAGTATGAAAGGATACGCCCAATGATATTATTGGTAAAAAACATTATGCGTAACTCGATAGTGAGGAACATTGAAGCAAACGCATTAACAGCAAGAATTATTCCTCCGTCAAATGTAAATACCTGTGCCGCTCCGCATAAGAACAACGGAAGTTCTGCCGGTCATACCTTTTGGGAAAATGAAATCAGAATCGATGATATCTATCGTCTTTCGGAATTGATGCAGGAGAATAAAGGATACGATTGTACTTTGGGACTATATTCGTATACACCAGTAAAAGAAGATGAACCAATCAGCAGCGATAAAACCATTATAGGTATCTATCATCCTGTTCTTCCTAAAAGATATCATCAGAAATACTCTTCTCTGACGGATCGTTCCTGTATTGAAATAGAAAACGACGTTCTGTTTCTTTCGCCGTCAGATTCAACATTTGAAAATTTAGGTGTAGAGGATGGATCAACTGTATATGTAAAACCAACCAATGCACTTAACTTATTAGGTTTCTGCAAATAGCCGCATAGAGAACCTATCATATCAAGGTCGAGCTGAGTGATAACGTTATGAAGGTTTATGTAAATGAACAATTCTGTTTTGACTATCCTGACCCCGAATATACTACGGGAAAGATTATGGTGAAATCCATGAACGGTGTTGTTCGATTTCAGAATATCAACTATAAACCATGCAAATAAGAACAGAAAGGACGTATCAAATGAAAATCTCTGTCGATCGTATATCAGATAAAACAACACCCACCGCAGACTCGCATATGGCTGTCGCATCAGTGCTGACCGCGAACGGAGATAAGAGCCGTAAGTTTGAAACGTCTATCTTCTTAAATGTGCCGGACAAATTGTCGGCAGAGATAAAAGAAAACGATATGTATGAATGTGTGCTGTCTACCGAGTATGTTAATGTCAATATGAACATGGGTGACTCCGGATGTCTTGTGTGGGGCACTTACCATAAAACCATACCGGACAAGTATCTGCCTTTGCTCAAAGAATATGCAGAGTATAGCTGTGTGGAATTCGATGACGGCATTATCTTGGTAGATAAAAGATATAAAGATCACTACGACGAAGCAAACGAAGACGGAACTATGATTTCCGTAAATCCGTTGTTCAGTTTTAATCTGCTGGAAATCGTATCATAACTGTGGGGTGTTTTTGTGTCTGAGCGCACACTTCCTTTTGCTTTAGATGTTCCGTGTATCGCATATCATAATCTGGCGTTCCCGTTAGGGATTATGAAAGCCAATATCAGCAATTTTGATGAGTGGCTGTGCAACAAACTCATTGACTGTAAATATGAAAACAATTACGGTCGATACAACCTGTTTGACAGCGATATATGGGAATATGCCAATGGTGTAACCCAAACACAGTCGTTTCATATTACACCGGATCTATTCAACTGTAATGCCTTTGATATTATAGGAATCATCCGATATATGATAGACCACGGGAACTACATCATGGGATTGCTGAACGAAAAGTATCTTCCCATGAAGAAAGCCTATGGGAAATATGACTTTGTCCATGATTTTCTCATATACGGCTATGATGATAATAACAGAGCGTTCCGTTCCGCCGGATATACTTCGAACGGTCACTATGAACTCTATGATATGAGCTATGACGATTATTTTCAAAGTATGAAGGGCTTTTGCTTCAGTCGTTTTGCCATCTATTTTCACAAGATCGCAAATGACCATACTGCAAAACTTGATGTATCGAGCATAAAAGCAAAGATCGAAAAATACGTGAATGCCACAGACGATTCCGACGGTAAGGATCTATACGGAATCGGTGTATGGTCTAAGTTGGCAAGAAGTATTCGTGACGAAATCAATAGTGGGATAGATATACGATTCACCAGAAGTTTCATGGAACATAAGTCACTGATGAACCACCGGCTGAATTACTTAACAGACAAAGGGATCATTGCAGACGAAGCCCTATCCCGAAGATATGCCGAGAATGTGGTAACACCTGCAAATAAGGTATATCTGTTGAGCATGAAATACAACATGACAAACCGTGAAGAGATTAGGAACAATATATCGGAAAGAATTTTGCAGATTGCAGATACCGAGAAAGATATATTGACTGAAACGATAAGCAGCTTGTAAAACATACTGAATTCAAAAAATAATATTAATACACTTTCTTACCCAATCCCAAAGACGAAACCCCAAACAACCAAGGAAAGGACGGAATGAACCGAAAAAACCAACTGCAACGGAACATATTGCCTATTACCATTGATTCTCTGATCACATCAGAGTGCTGGACCTTCTATAAGTTCGCGGTCATGCAAACTACAGCCACGTATAAAGATTGGCTTATGGATTTTATGAAGGTTTGGACTGACGAAAAAGGTATCTCGTTTTTCGGAAGCCCGAAGGAGCGGACACAGCAGTCATATTACAGTGATGTGTTGGAGATCAAAGACGGACATCTTTTGTCACGCTTGCCGGAAACAATTATCGATTACATCATTGATAACATTGATTCCGGATATTATGTACTGCTGGATGTGAACTATCGGAGACTATACGGCGATGAACAAAGCTTCTATCTGCACGAGGTTTTACTATACGGTTATGACCGTCAGAAAGGAATCTTCTATGCCCCGACTTTGACGAGCGGTTTTGTTGAGGATGTTATTTCTTTTGATAATTTGAAATCCGCTTTTGCGGATGTACTGAAATATTACCACGAAGATCATAACAATATTTTCTGGCGACGGTACTGGACCTATGGGATCATGCTTCTGAAACCCAAAGAGTACCACCCGGATACAGACAGGTATTTTGAATTCATCCGAGAGATCCGGGACGAAATCAGTGGCTGTGTCTATCAAAAGAACGAGGGAGCAGTAAATCATAAATGGGTTACAGGACTTCCTGCATTCAGTCTGTTGAGAGATCTCTTTCATAAAGCATATGAAGATACAGAAGAAGACACTGAGAACATCTTTAACCTAAGCCGTTCTTGTCTCAAACTGTATGAGCATCAGACGATTCTCTTGGAATCCATGCAGAACTTTACAGAACACTTGTCCGCCGAGAACGAATTGTCCGGCGTTATTTCCAAGTATAAAAACTGTGTAGAAAAAATGCACCGGATCTATTTGCTCTGTATTAAACATTCATTTACAGGGGACAGACAACTCTTGCTTCGCATTTCGGAACAACTCCAAAAGTTAGAATCGGACGAAAAGGAATTCCTCACAGAATTTGATGACCAAGCAGCACAGATATATATTCAAAAATGCTTAATGCAGGAATCTACTTAATAAAGCGACTGTCTATATTAAACTGAGTATATCATTTTCTCCGAACACCGTAATCAAAAAGGAAACCAAAGATAAATCTCTCGTGGAGAAGCAGTAAAGCAAATCAAACTTTGAATGATCGGATTCGCTCGCATTGCGTGAGCAAACTGATATAAAATGCGTACCCCCAATAAAAATACGATTGAATATTTAAAGAGGAAGATATGAAACACGCAGGGCATTTCCCGAGCTATGAATTGTCATCCCATCCCTTTTGTCCATGTGACAGCGTCGTCTTTGTCATAAAAGATGGTGTATGTCCGTTTAATGACTACTTTTCAGAAGACAATTGGACTTGCGGCGATACCATTGAAACAAAAGGAAGAGAAGCGCAGCAAGTTCTGGATTACTCATTTTTGAAAAAGCCATCTCACACTGTCCGTGTGTTCTCAATTCATTGCGAGGAGACGTGTCATGCACTGTTCATGATGGACAGCGGCGTCGGTGTTAATGTTTGGGTGAATGGGATACTGAAGGGTTTGTCTCGAGGTTCTCAGCGAATGATGATTCTCTCCATGAACCGCGGAGAGAATACTGTCGGTTTGGAAACGGAGAGTACAACGCCGGAAACGGAAATCTTTCTGCGGATCAATCAATACGAAGCTGAAAAAGAAATCTTTCCAAGTCCTGTTGCAGATTGTTTTACCTTCAGCGGAAGCCTCGGCTATCTGAACCACAAGGGGCAGCATCTTTATCATAATGAGCCGTTCTGTTTTTCTTTCTTCCCGAACAACGATTTGTACGGCGAAGAGCAGACTGTTGATTTCCGTCTATATAACGGTTTTACCAAAGAAACACTGTATTCCAAACAATATGCCGTTAGGCAAGCGCATCAAGTGGATCTTTCCCCATATGAGATAGACGGTTATGACGAAGGAAACGGCATTGTTGCAGAGATAAAATACCGGTATTTAAATGGTGCTATATATAGCACTGTCTTACCGCTCTATACAAAACCCGTTGACGAACGACTGAAAAACATATGTCGCCGTGCAGAAAGAATAGAAAAACAATATGCTCTAACGGATTATGATCGTCTTGTCATACGGTTCGGAGTGGAGTATATCACAAAATACGGAAGAGAGCTTGCTCCTATCCTCTCTCAGGCATCCTTGCTTCGAGGGACACTCGACCGCATAGAGGATAAAGGACACGCAGATAATAATTTCTATTTGCCGGGAGATCGGAGAATATTCTTTTACAATGAACTCTACGACGCGGTGAATTATTATCGGGTTCTTGTTCCGGAACATTATGATTCTGATCGAAAATACCCGCTTCTTGTCATTTTTTCAACTCATGAATATGGGGCATGGTGCAGAAACTTCAAAAGATATACATCGGAGCCGATGATCGTCGCAGATGTTTCGGGACGAGGTGTTCTGCTCGGCAGTTATATGGGCGACGCTTCCATTCAAATTGCGCTTTCGGATTTGTTTTCAAAGTACAGCATTGATCGTTCCCGCGTTTACTGTACCGGAAATTCTAATGGTGCAGGTACGGCATGGGCGCAGACAGAAGCATATCCGGATGTGTATGCCGGCATCTATGCCGTGTCGGGACAACCGAACTATGAATTGCTGACGAATCTCGATCATCAGAAAATCATTACGCTGTCCTCCGACGCAGACGACATGAATAACATTTTCAAGGAAACAGATAAACGGCTTCAGGGACATAACGACTATACACCGATTGAAGCAGAATTCTATTCTCATCAGGCACTGCATCTGATATGGTTCAACAATCAGATCTTTGACAGATTACTATCTGGACGTTTGGATCCATCCCCGACTCACGTTCGGTTCCGTACATACAGCAACCGGCATCGCAAGTCATTCTGGGTAGAGATTCATTCTCTCGCAGCAGGCAGTAAAGACGGAGCGATTGAAGCAAAAATTGTCGGAGCGGACATTTATGTTCAATGCAGCGGCATTACGGGATTTACACTGACAATTCCACCGATATTGCATACAAAACACGTCAGTGTTTATGTGAACGGTATATTCTCTGATTCTTTTGAAGGCGTTGCAAAGGAAAAAGTGTATTTCCTTGAGCGCGAAGCATATGAAGAAAATCAAGTCAAGTATCAGCGCAGGGATTCAATTTTGCCCATTCGGAATCTGCATCAGGGATACGGCCTTCTTGATGTCTATCTGGATCCGGTAACAATAGTAATCCCAAATGAGTGTAGCAAAGAGATCGCGGATACTGCCAATGCTTATTCCACCCCGCATTGCAACGGCTTTATACCGAGAATATATGTTTCTTATCCGATTATCACTTTTGATCGGGCAGAGCAAAGCGATACCATCCGCGAATCAAAAAGTATGATTGTGATAGATGATTTCAGTGAGAACAGTGCGTTTGTTTCCACACTGAGAGAAAACGCACCGATTAAAGCGAAAAAAAACGGTTGGACATACAAGGAAAAGACACACGAGGAACACTATTGCCTTCAGCAGATTTTTGAAAATCCTTGGAATCCTTCAAGAAGTGTTCTGCTGATCAGCACAAACGACACGGCACTTCTGCGGAAAAACCTATTTACGAGAAAAATTATTGTTCCAACTTACGCAAATGGCTATCATAGGTACTGGAATGTTGATGCATTGATTTTTAATGGGGGATACCAAACTGTTTTTGATACAAGAGTGTCGGAAACAACGAAATTGTGATATATTCGAAGAATGCGAATGATTCAAACCAAACTTACAAGGGAAAGTATATGATAAAAGTCTACTTGATCAAAACGGATTTAAAATCCAATGCTGAGATTAGTGACCTTGCATGGGCGCACGTATTACAATTGGCTTCGCAGGATCTGCACATGCCCAAAGAAAGTATTACCGTAAAGAAAGGATTACACGGAAAACCGTATTTCGACGGCTATAGCGAGTGGCAGTTCAATATATCCCATACAAGCGGAATGATCGCTATTGCCGTGTCGGACAAGCCGGTCGGAATTGATATTGAAAAAATTCAAAAGCAGGATCTGCGAATCGCAGAACGATTCTTTACAGACGCGGAGTGTAACTACATAAACGAAGCAGATAGTGATGATGACAAAAACAAACGGCTTCTTGAGGTGTGGACGAAAAAAGAAGCCTATTTGAAATTTACCGGGGAAGGTATGAGCAGACCAATAAGCTCATTTAGTGTGATTGATATCCCCGCAAAGAATCGAACCACGTATTTGGACGGGTATATGTTATCTGTATGTTGCTCAAATCAATCAGATTCCGAACTATCGGTTGAGTATTGTACGGATGGAGTTTGCGTAAATTATCCGCAATGTGGTTGATCCAATAATATTGAAAACATTTGTGTGTAGTCAGCCCAAAGGTAGATCACACATCAAATGCATATAGAAGAAAAGCCATATAGACAAACGAATTTTGGACACGACAAGAAAGGAATCGGATAAAGAAATCGGAAGTATACCACCGGCTTTATCCATAGGTGATTGATGAAAAAAACGGTTGAACTGCCAATTGTGAAACCCATATACGACGTATACCACTGTCAGGGCTCTGCCAGTGCGGTAATTGCCCGGAATCCAAGTATTCGGAATTGGTATTTAAACCATGCCATTGTACTTAGCTGTGAAAATGGCTTTTTGTATTCATCTTCCACCCCGGAAGTCAGTGTATGCTGTTCCGCATTAGACACGGCACGGTACCTTGATCAACGTTCGGTTAATATGTTATACCTGAAAGGCTATGTTCATCCTGTAATTCGTGCAATGCTGGACGATGGCTTCTATGTGTACTATACCGTTATCGATGACTATTTCATACAAGGAAAATTCGGATATAAGAAGTGGCATTTCTTTCATGACGGCTTGATATGCGGCTACGATCAGAATGAGAAGACATACAGTATTTTCGCCTATGACGAAAAAGATCACTACACCGTTTTCAAAACCCCGCAAAGCGGATTCGAGGCGGGAAGAAGGTATGTCAAGAAATACGGCGGCGGTGTCGTCGGTGCACTGTGTGCAATCCGACCGCTTGACATACAGTATGAGTTAGAACCATCGACTATAAAGGATAATCTAAAGGAATATCTTAGATTTACTTTTAAGCATTTTACGTTAGAACCCGGAGAGAATGGATATGGCATAGCAGTACACCACTATCTGATACTGTATTTGCAGCGGATCATCGATGGCAAATTGCCGAAAGGCTGTCTTGACAAACGTGCGTTTAAGATGATTTTCGAGCACAAAGCAGTGATGCTTGAATGCTTACAGGCATTGGAAAACAAGCTGCGCTGGGACACGGATCTGAGTGAGCAGTATAAAGAAATTTTGAAAATCGCAGAAAGGCTATGGCTGAAGTGCTTGTATTACGAGCAGACACAAAGAGAATCTGTTCTGCATGATATGTGTGACATTCTTTCGCAAATCGAGACGGACGAGGAGGTAATATTGAGCCAAGCAGTACAAAGACTTGAACTCGCAGACATTTAAGCAAAAACCAAATAAAGAACGACACGGGTTTACGTAATTAATCTATCGAATATCGCACCGAAACAACAGGGCTCGATGAACGATCTCCTGCTTGATCGGGTAACAGAATGGAGAAAATGTTGAGGTATTAATGCAGCGCTGCCTGCCAAGCGAAACAAAGGCTATGTTACCTCTGAATGAAGAATCAGAGGTATAAAATGGGAAAAGTTATGTTACCTTATGTAGAACCCATGTATTCTACATATCATTTTCTATCTAATGCAGGAATACCTGCAAAGCAAAACGAGACCTCTGATATTTGGTATTACAACAGCACAGTCAAGTGGTATTGCTCCCGAGAGTTTTTGCACGGAAAAACTTCGCCTGACTTAAATCTTACATGTGGAAATATATGGTCTGTTCATTTCCTTGAAAAAAGCGGTGTCAGAACAAATATGGTACGAATGTGTACCGTTGAAATAGTAAAAACAATACTTGATGACGGGTGTTATGTTGAGTTTGGGGGCATAGACGATTATTATATTAAAGGCAAAACTATGTACGGGCAACGTCATTATTATCATGATGGGTTGATTGTTGGTTATGACGACGAAAAAGAAACATTTTCAATTGCAGCTTATGACCAACGGTGGATATTTACTGTCTTCGAAACTCCACAAGAATGCTTTGCGCAAGCCGTAAATGAATCTTGTGAACAGGGAGCTGTGGGATACCTTCACGCTATTAAGGCAAAAAAAGATCCTATATTATTAAAACCAGAGTTTATTTATGGTGATTTAAAAGCATATTTGAATTCAACTGTGGATGGATATTCAACTGATGGGTCTGACAGAGTGTGGGGTATTGAGGTCTATAACTATCTTGAAATGTATCTCGATAATATAATTGATGGAAGCATACCGAGAGACCAAGTGGATCAACGAATCTTTCGCTTGATTTGGGAACACAAAAAATGTATGCTCGGAAGAATAAAAGCTATAGAAGAATACTATGAATGGGATGACTCTCTCAGTCAAATGTATGAAGAAGTAGTAACAAAGTCTAATCAGGCGAGAATGCTCTATTGTAAGTACACAGTGGACACTTTTAGCAGAAGCCTAATAAGAATCCAAGCCATTCTTTTGAAAATCAAAACATTGGAAATTGATGTTCTGACTAAATTGTTTGATAAATTAGGGAACGCGATAGAGTCTGCGGGGGAATAAAAGCACATTCTTGGAAAGAATGATATGGTAATTAATAAAAAGATTTATTTTACGAATTACAAAGTGTACACATTTGCAGAATGAGAATTGCCCATCCAAAAACTTTTTTAAAAAGCAATATTAATATCACGGTTATAGGGATCGTTTGTAAAAATGATCCCTGTTGTCATTTGCAGCAGTTGAATTGTATTCCGTATGGTTCACCCGTCCGTTGCATGGTGATAAAATCCTTTGTATGTGTGTGGTTGCATGTTTTTTTTGTGTGCGTTATATGATTTTAAACAACCCCTCTTGACAAGTACGCAAATATGTCATATAATAAACACACAAACAAACACCAATTAAGCATACGAAAAGAGGACCGCTATGAAATTTGTATACTATGAGGGTAAAAAAGAAGTGCTCGGCGGGGTCGAATACGAACGTGTACAGTTTGAACACCATATTCTTTTGCAGAGAAGAAAGGAATTGGGGCTGACACAGCAGAACGTGGCGGATTTAGCGGGACTACAGCTTCGTCAGTATCAAAGATTAGAACAGGGAGAGAGAAATATAACCGGCTCCAGAGGTCATGCTTTTCTATCCATTTGTGAAGCATTGAAACTTGATCCGTATATTTTTCTGAATAAAGGAAACGAAAAACCGGAGAAAAAATATGTTGTACTGCCGCCGCTTGTAAAAGAGGGACTGCAGTATGCTATCCCGGAATTATCGTATTATCTTCTTGTGTCCGCAATTCCCGAAGGAATGGTTTGTACGGATGACGAAATCATGCAACTGCTGAGACAGGCCTACGGAAGTCCGTCACTGGAAATAAAAACAAATCTGAACAGCGCGGCATTGTATGGAAATGACGGATTCCCGTTCTGGCGGGTTGTATCACAAAGGGGATATCTGATCAACAGCATCTACTGCAGTAAGGAAAGACAGAGGGAAAAACTGCTGTCTGAAGGAGTAAAAGTCGAACCCTCCGAATTAAATGACAGTTACCGTGTGTCGGACTTTAAATACTGCCGTTTTCATATAGATCGTTTTATTGTTTCTGTGCTGAAAGATGAGAATCAGCTTGTCGATGTGTGGGGTCACAGCTCGATATAAAACCGAAACTCCTCGTATTAAGGGTTCGATTTTTGTATGTTTCGGTGTAAAACCAATTGTAAAACATAAAGTGCTTTGGGTCAGGTGGGTGAACAAAGCATAGCTTGTAATTTCACTCTTTTCCAAGAGTTGACACATGTGGTTGATAGAAACGAGATATTATGATAAAATTAATAATAGTATCAACTTAAAAGAGTAGTAGGTTGGATTTATACATATAGATCAGAAATTGCAGATAATGATTGGAGGAAAGTGATTGGCTCGAACGAAGGAACAGAAAATAAAGTTATTACTGTTGTATGACCTGTTAAGACGACATACGGATGAAGATCATGTCCTTACAACAGGACAAATCATCGAATTGCTGAAAGCCAAAGGTGTTGACTTGTCACGCAAGGTGCTTCCGAACGATATAGAGTTGCTGAACGAATTCGGTTATGAAGTTATGACAAAAAAAGGGCATCCGAACGGATACTATGTGATAGACCACACGTTCGATCCCTCGGAGGTTAAATTGTTTTCAGATGCTATTCATGCCTCTAAGCTGACCGAAGGACATAAAGCTCGTCTGATACGCAGAATCAGCGAGACTATCTGTGAACATCAGGAGAGTGTTATTGGTCAGAGTCTTCTCGTGTGTGATATGCCCAAGAGAAGCAACAGTAACATTCTGTACCACATTGATTTAATATCAAAAGCGATCAGCGAAAAGAAAAAGGTTTCGTTTCTGTATTATTCTCTCGACGAACACAAACAAAAAGTGTATCGAAAAGATGGTGGACGGTATTTTGTCAATCCATTGGTGATGGTGTGGAGTAAGGATAATTACTATCTTTTGTCATATCACGATCATCATGAAGGGCTGACGAATTATCGTATAGACCACATGGATGATGTCCGTATAGAAGATATGGCGAAAACCGAACGAGCGGAATATGAAAACTTTAAAACAGAAGAATATCGTAAACAGGTATTTTCCATGTTCGGTGGAAAAGTGATGGACGTAGAGCTATCCTTTCCAAAAGAAATGATTGACGATATCTATGATAAATTCAGCGAATCCATTCAGATCAGGGCTTTGGATAATAACATGTTTCACTGCACAGTACCGGTGCAGATCAGTAAAACCTTCTTCGGATGGGTTGCCGGGTCCTGCGGTAAGGTACATATTCTGTCTCCGGAATCAGTGGTGTCTGATTTTAAGGGTTACATTGATCAAATCAAAGCAGCATATTAATAGAAGCTCCCGACAATGTCGGGAGCTTTTTTGTGTCTCGTTAACGGGACGCACTTAGATTGACAAAACCAAAGAATAAGAGTATAATTTGAACATCTAAAGTGAACGCAAAGTTCAACACACGTAGGAGGCAGCGAATGAGAACATTAGATCAGGAAAAACTGAACAGAATCGAAAAGTATATAATTGATTATCAGCGTGAAAACGGTCAGACTCCGAGCTATCGAAACATTATGAGGGAGCTGTCGATGAGTTCTTTGAACTTGGTGCAAAAATACGTTCTTGCCCTTGAGAAGCAGGGCAAGATAGAAAGAAACAAGCTCGGAGGAATTAAACCGCTCCCTCAACTTTGCAGCAGCGGATCCGTTATGGTTCCGCTTGTCGGCGAGATTGCCTGCGGACAGCCGAGCTTTGCGGTTGAGAACATAGAAGAAAGCTATGCTTTACCACAGTCACTGTTTGGAAGCGGCGAACTGTTTATGCTGCGCACGTTCGGTGACAGTATGATAGATATCGGCATCAAGAAAGGAGACCTTATTGTGGTACGTAAGCAAAACTACGCAAATGACGGAGATGTTATTGTGGCGATGGTTGACGGTGAAACAACATTGAAACGCTTGTATCATGACGGAAAGGATATCATTCTTCATCCGGAAAACAAGAACATGAAAGATATCAGAGTAACAGAATGCAAAGTGCAGGGAGTACTTGTCAGTTGTATTAAAATGTATTGATAATATGCAAACCGAAATATTGGGAACGTAAAAAACAGAGGTGATGCTTGTTTACTGTACATTTAAAGAACATAACACTTTGATTTATAAGGTTAATGCAAAGGGATTATGAGGAGGACATCAGATGAAAGATTATGGAGAAGCAGTTGTCGAATGGAAGCCGACGATGATGTATTGTCCGAACTGTGGAAACCTTGTTGTGGGGAGTCGAAATGACAAAGGGATGGCAAAATTGAAATGCCGGGTCTGCTGTTTGAGTATAGTCTCAAAGCAAAAGACACGAAGGCATGAAACAGTTGATCTATATGCTCCGGCAGGACAAGTTGCATTGAATTAAAACTCAAAAATTGAATAAAACGGAATAACAACGGTGCGGTCGGGCTGAAATAGGGTTAACGTAAATCCGACACCAGGTCATATTCTTTGAATTAATCGGTATGTTAAACCAGACCTGCTGAACGCTAACATGAGAGGCTGCCGACAAGACAGATAGCCAAAAGGCTAATTCTGTCTTGCCGGTGGCTTTTTTCATTTGGCAGACAAACAAAAGAGCTTCCGGCTGAGAAATCAGAAAGGAAGCTCTTTTATGTTTGTGTCTTTTAAGTGGCTGTGCTACATAGCCGAATATCCGTAATCTCCGAATTTTTGATCTTAACAGTATTTCAAAAATTCAAATTTAAGGAGATTACGAAAATGAGTATCAGATATTTTGCGTGGAAAAACGGAAGGAAAGCTGAAACGGAAAAACAGCAGTGGGAAGAATTAACCGCCAAAGAGTATAAAGCGATTTACGAAAGCAATAAGGAAAAAGAAATATCCGAACGGAGATTCTTTATAAGGGTTCCCGGGGTTGAAGACGGCGACGATATCTTTATGTTTGAGAGCAATTACGATGAATTCAGAGAATACCGCAACGAGAAAGAACGGGCATCCAGAAAAAAGAAGAAATTGCAGGAGTATGAAGATGAATATGGTAAATTTGCTGTTCAGTCTTTGGACACCGAGTTTGAAGATGGTTCCGGAAATAGCTTTGCATTACATAATTTGATTTCTGACGACAGTTCTTTATTTGAGGATCAGTTGATTTTATCTATAACTATGAAAGAAGCAATGGGTTTCCTTACCACGGACGAATTTGCTCTGATATACTCAACGGTTATGTCTGAGAAACCGATGACTTTAAGAGAATATTCGGACAAAATCGGAGTGCCGTTTACTACATTGGAGTATCGCAGGAAAAAAACTTTAGAAAAATTGAAAAGTTTTTTCGTACAAAAGTGATTTTTGCGTGCCATTAGATAAGTGAGAGGACAAGTTCCGATCACATGTTCTTTGAAAATTGAATACCCATTCATCAAGTACTTTATCCTGTATGACCGAAAGGTCAAGCCGTATCGTAAGTGCGCCAAGACTTCCAAAAGGACGAGCGATAAAACTTATACGATAAAAGCTTGGGTTGCTACCGAGCCGGCGATGACAGTACAGGTGATAATGATACTTCTGTAATTCGCAGTCGGCCCATAAAGAAGGGGCGAGGGTGAGATTCCCATGGAGCAGAATAGCAATCTGCCGCTTGATGACTTCCCAAGCCGATATAATCATCGGTCACACCTGGGGTGTCGCGGACAAATAAGGTGTGTACGGACTTGTCAAATGGCAAGTCCTGATACATATCTTATTGCCGTTGATTGGGAAGGAACCAATAGGTTAATGGGTATTCACCGATCAAAGGATAAAAACAAGGAAATTAAAACATAAAGGAGACGCAGAAATGGCACAGATTATCAACAGAGAAGAGTTTGACGAGGTGCTTGACGCTATTAATCAAATTAAATCAGCTCAGGCAGAGCGCATGACTGTTAATCATGATGTCGCTGGTTCGAGCCCAGCAGGGGGAGCCAAAAGAAGACTTGAAAACATTACGTTTTCAAGTCTTCTTTTTCGTTTTCAACCCTTTTTTCTTTCCTGAGAATATAAAGCGTGAGAAAGCTATCGCCGCTCAGATCATAGAGAAAATTTTTTCTCTGTCAAAACTTTTTCGCCATCTATATAGAAAGTTGGATCAATGACTTCCATGTCCATATGCAGCTGGCCGTGCACGATGTCGCTTCTTTTGCCGTTGTTTCCTATGGCGATGTGAATCGTATTGCAGTTGTGGGTGCCGTCGCGCCAGCAAGCATTGTTGGCCTGTACTCGTGTAGTGGGAATGCCTACCTCATCGACGTATTTGCCTGGAATTTCAGCGCTGCTTATATAGGCTTCAAGCCGCGCTACTTGCGCTGAATCTCCGGAGTAAGATAGGACCTCTCTTTTTTCAAAAACGATACGCAGAGGTTCTCTGTCCGTTTCTGCGGCGGGACGCACCTTTTTTTGTGTTGGACCGTCTACGACGACAATGCCCTCTCCGGAACCAAATTTAGGCATGATCGCAACTTCACCGTATAGCGGAAGTATGCCTAAAATTTGTTTTGCGCTTAATGTTTCAAATGTAAAATCAGTACCTGCGGGGGAGGTTACGCGAAATATATGTCCGTTTTCTATCCGTGCAAGCAGTTTTTTGGTCACAGAAGGGATTTCGGAAACTTCTTCTTCGGTGATTTCCCAACGATCGAGGTCGGACTGAAAAGCTACCCAACGCTGTTCTCTTTCGCCGACCAAGTAAGCGTCTGGAGACCCGTCAATATCAAAGCCTAATTTTTCAAAATAAAATACATTTCCGAGGACAACGTCTGAATGTAGAATCGCTTGGCGCACCGCTTCAAATCCTTTGTTTTCAAACCAAAGCGGCATTCCTTTGAAATCATTTATATCTAAAATAAGCGGGTAGGCGCCAAGCGCTCTTGCAGCTTTGGCAAGCGCTATGGCGTCAAGCCTGTTTGGACCGTTTTTATGTCCGTCCCGGTCTCCCATTAGCATGGTGACGGTTTCACCTGCTTTGACATAAGCGCGTGCTTTTAGAGCGATCAGCGCATTTTTATAGCGTCTTTGCTCCGCATCGGGGAAATTGCTTAAAAGTTCCGGGTATAAATCTGCCATACTTCTCCTCCGAAAGGTCTATTGAAATTTTTTTATTATATCATAAGAAAAAAGCGCTTGTCAAGGCGGCTGGAGCGTTTTGACTATCTTACAGTTTGCGCTATTGTCTCGCTTTGCTTGGACAAAAGGGCGCGCCGCCGAAAAAAGCAGCGGGTCCGCGTCATGATGCGCGAACCCGCTTGGCCGTATGTTTAAACAAATCAAACTCGTTTGGCGGCGTCGTTTTTTTCACTAAAAGCGCGCAGGATGGGGCGCGCTTCCCTGTATTTTGCTTATTCTGCGTTCAGGTTTGTTTGAAAACCGCTGATTCGCTGCGAAACTGGCATAGGATTGACCGACATGGTAAAGACGGTGTCCAAAGACGGCGGCGCGCCGAGATAAGGAACGCCGTCCTGGTATTCCAGCTTCTGCAAAAAGATGCTGCGGTTATACCGGTTATTCGCATGCAGCTTTGCATGATAGACCGCATAGACCTCACTTCCGCTTGGAGACTGCGTGAAAATCGTAGCTCCAGGCGCGAAAATTTCATATTGATTGTCGCGCTGCTGCATCGGGGTGTCCAGCTTCTGCCAGGAGGACGCCGAAAGCAGATTGGTTCCGACAAGCTTCAAAAGTCCCGTGCAATAGTCGTCTCCGTCCGCATAGTTTGCCGCATAGGCGATATACAGTGTACCGTCGCTTCCATAGACCGGGAACGGCCCCTCGATAATATCATAGCCCTCCCACGCTTTATCCGGCGTTGCGATGGCGGTTACACTCCCCGCAAACGAAGTGGGAGAAGAAAGCGCGCCGATCACCAGCGTCTGCTTGTGACGCGAGGTCGTGTTGTCAGACTGGGACATAAAGACGCTGCTGATGTAATAGCGGGTTCCGCCGTATTCAAAGATTCGCGGGCTGAGCCAGGACCAGACGCTCGAATCCAGATTCCCCATACCGTCAAGCTTTGTATAGCTGCCCATCGGATCGGTGGAATCCGCCTTGAGAACGAGCGGCACGCGCTGTGTCAGTGTAGAGGTTGAAGAGGAAACCGACGAATAAACATACCAGTCGCCGTCAAAGCAGTAGATCTGCGGCGCCCAAATGCTGCTGACGCCTGAACCGGTTTCCGCAGTCCAGAGTACCTTTGCCGCCGTATTGCCGATGTCCGCAAGGTTTGCTGCGCGCGACAGCGAGATACACGGCTTGCCTGCGTTGGTCGACGCACGTACATAGTAATACCAACCGCCGTAATAATAAACGCTCGGATCTGCGCCGTAAGCAATAATCGGATTTTGATACGTCATAGTTCCGCTGCATGCGGCAGTGAGATTAAGCGATGAAACAATGGATGAAGAGTTGTTTCCAAGTACGCCAGAAGTGCCAGTCACAGATCCTACGCAGCGCAGATCACCACCCGTGATGTTCAGCGTATAGCTGCCATTCAGCGTATTTTTTGCAGGATTCTGCACCACAGCTATATCGCCGTGAAACTCGCCGCCCGAAATGTTCAGCGTAATGTTGCCCGTCACGGTGCTCATATCATTATCCACATTTGCGGGCGTTGACATGCCGAAAATGCAGCCGTAAAATTTGCCGCCTGAAATGTTCAGCGTGATATTGCCGTTTTGACTGTTTTTGCCGGTCCCGCACACATTGTCGTAAAAGCTGCCGCCGTGAATGCTGATCACACTGTTTCCGATAACCGTGCGGAGCGTCGCCGATCCGCCCTGCGCGCGCTCATTTCCGCCGCGGACAAATTCCCACGCGCCGCTTTGAATTACCAGATTGGTCG
>ULOD01057216.1_pt1 | contig 42921 bp, 30 predicted proteins | sample 1952351 | NCBI WGS metagenome assembly ULOD01 (sample SAMEA4835596, study PRJEB28245) | human gut metagenome | biome: gut microbiome; material: fecal sample | place: Denmark | collected 2008 | reverse complement strand
CTGCACAGCTTCCTGAGAACTCAAGGAGTGGCTGGTTATACTGAGAACCGATTGGTGTATTTACTAATGCTGGCTTAATATCCTTCTTACCTACGTTAGCTACAAGATAATCGAATACTGGCTGCTCTTCTGCCTGTGATTCCTGTGGAACCATCTTAAGAGCTTCTCCAGCCTTAGGACATACAGTAACACATTCGCCACATCCCATACAATCTAATGGAGATACTGACATTGTGTACTTCATTGTTGTGTCTGTTGCATGCTTAGAATCAGCAAGCTTAATCTGTGAAGGAGCTTCTGCCTGTTCCTTAGCATCAAGAATGAATGGTCTGATAGTAGCATGTGAACATACGAATGCACAGCTGTTACACTGAACACAGCTTGCTGGATCCCACTCAGGAACCATAACGGCTGTTCCTCTCTTCTCGTATGCTGAAGCACCTGTCTCAAACTGACCATCTGCAATATCCTTAAATGCAGATACTGGAAGGCTGTCACCATCCATCTTTCCGATAGGATCAAGAAGTTCGTTAACCATCTTAACTGTAGCAGGACGTCCTGTTCTTTCAACTGGCTTCTTATCATCAACTGCTGTTGCCCAGTCTGCTGGTACTTCTACCTTATGTACTGCATCAACACCTGCATCGATAGCCTTATAGTTCATCTCAACTACTGCATCACCCTTCTTGCTGTATGATTTCTTAGCAGCTGCCTTCATATATTCAACAGCTTCATCAATAGGCATTACGTTAGCAAGCTTGAAGAATGCTGACTGTAAGATTGTGTTAGTTCTCTTACCCATACCGATTTCAATAGCTTTATCAATAGCGTTGATTGTGTAAAGCTGGATATTATTCTTAGCAATATACTGCTTAGCTTCTGCTGGCATATGCTGATTAAGTTCTTCATCTGACCACTGGCAGTTAATCATAAAGATTCCGCCTGGCTTAACATCCTGAACCATCTTATAACCCTTAACAACATATGAAGGATTATGACATGCTACGAAGTCAGCCTGATTGATATAGTATGGACTTCTGATTGGGTTATCACCAAATCTTAAGTGGCTGATTGTAATACCACCTGTCTTCTTAGAGTCATACTGGAAGTATGCCTGAATATACTTATCTGTATGGTCACCGATGATCTTAGTAGAGTTCTTGTTAGCACCTACTGTACCATCACCACCAAGACCCCAGAACTTACATTCTACTGTACCAGGAGCTGAAGTAATAGGAGCTGGCTTAACCTCTGGAAGTGAAAGGTTAGTAACATCATCAACAATACCGATTGTGAATCTGTTCTTTGGCTCATCCTTCTCTAATTCCTTATATACAGCGAATACTGATGAAGGAGGAGTATCCTTTGAACCTAAACCATAACGTCCACCAACTAATGTGATATCGTTAAGACCTGCTTCACGAAGTGTTGTAGCAACATCAAGGTAAAGTGGCTCACCAAGTGATCCTGGTTCCTTAGTTCTGTCAAGAACAGCAACCTTCTTAGCTGTCTTAGGAAGAACCTTTAAGAGTGCCTTAGATGACCATGGACGGTAAAGTCTTACTTTAACAAGACCAACCTTCTCACCCTTAGCTGTTAAGTAATCAATAACTTCTTCTGCAACGTCGTTGATAGAACCCATAGCTACGATAACTCTGTCTGCATCAGGTGCACCATAGTAGTTAAATAAGTCGTAGTTAGTACCAAGCTTCTCGTTAACCTTCTTCATGTACTTTTCTACTACTTCTGGAAGTTCATCATATACTGTGTTACATGCTTCACGATGCTGGAAGAATACATCTCCGTTTTCATGTGAACCACGCATAGCTGGCTTGTTAGGGTTAAGTGCATGAGCACGGAACTCTTCAACCTTGTCCATTGGGCACATTTCCTTAAGATCTTCGTAATCCCACTTTTCAATCTTCTGAATCTCGTGTGATGTACGGAAACCATCAAAGAAGTTGATGAATGGAACCTTGCCATCAATAGCTGCAAGATGTGCAACTGGGCTTAAGTCCATAACTTCCTGTGGGTTTGTCTCAGCAAGCATAGCAAAACCTGTCTGACGACATGCATAAACATCACTATGATCACCGAAAATGTTAAGTGACTGTGTAGCAACTGTACGAGCTGATACATCAAATACACAAGGAAGCTGTTCAGCAGCAATCTTATACATATTAGGAATCATAAGTAAAAGACCCTGTGAAGCTGTGAATGTTGTTGTAAGAGCACCTGCTGCAAGTGAACCATGTACTGTACCAGCAGCACCTGCTTCAGACTGCATCTCTGTTACCTTTACTGTGTTACCAAAAATATTCTTTCTTCCTGCTGCTGACCACTGGTCAACAACATCCGCCATTGGGCTGGAAGGAGTGATAGGATAGATACCAGCTACTTCTGTAAATGCATACGCAACATGAGCAGCGGCTGTATTACCATCCATTGACTGTTTTTCTCTAGCCATTGTTATATAACCTCCTAAATCGAAATATGAGATAATAATCTCTCTATATATGTATATTAGTATTATTCGACAAAAAAGTAAAGCCATTATCTAAAATCTATTGTACCTATTTTTGTAATATTTGATTATTCAGAACGCAAAAGTATTTTTACTATATTATTAAAATACATTCCAAAAAAATCTTTTTAAAAATTTAATATTTTTTTCAAAAAAGTGTTAATTTTTTCTATAAAAAGGAATATAATGCTCTAGTTAGAATAATAAGTCAGGAGATAACACCTATGATTACAAAAGAACTTAAGAACAAAAAGCTTATAATAGCAATTACTTCTGTTGTAGTTGTACTATTGCTTCTTATAATTTTATTTTTTTCCTTATTTAACATCAATATCATTGTAAATGGAAAAGAGAACGAAACAATAGAATATGGTGATACATATACAGAGGAAGGAGCTTCTGCTTCATACAATACACTTTCTTTTAAGAATAAATCTGTTGATGTATCAATAAGCGGCGAAGTAGACTGCTCTAAACTCGGAACATACCATATACATTACAAAGCTAAGAAAGGCTTTCTTTCATCGACTAAGACAAGAGAAGTTAAAGTCGTTGATACAGCTGCTCCCGTGATAGAACTTAACACAGTTGAGGGATATTACCCTAAGACAGGTGAAGCTTATAAGGAAGAAGGTTTTACAGCCACTGACAATTATGATGGTGATATTACCGATAAGGTTACACGCCACGAAAAGGACAATGTCGTTACTTACACTGTCAGCGACTCCTCTGGCAATAAGACAACTGTTACAAGAACTGTTGAATATAATGACGGAATTGCTCCTTCACTCACACTCAATGGTGACAGCCATGTGACAATTAAAGCCGGAACTAAATACAAAGATACCGGTGCTGCTGCCACAGATTCCCACGGCAATGACATTTCTGACAGCATAACAGTATCTGGTGAAGTTAAGAATTACCGTTCTGGTGACTATACTTTAACTTATACAGCTACTGACAAATTTGGCAACACCAACTCAATTGACAGAACTGTAACTGTTGAAGCCGTAAAGCAGGCTGACTCTGCCGCTGTCAATCCCGGTTCAAAGGTTGTATACCTTACATTCGACGATGGTCCTGGTGCTTACACACAGCAGCTTCTTGACGTGCTTGCCAAATATAACATAAAAGTTACATTTTTTGTAACCAATGTAAACAGCGGATATCAGAATATGATTGCGAAGGAAGCCGCTGCAGGACATACAGTTGCAATACACAGTGCTTCCCATAATTACCAGCAGATCTATTCAAGTGTTGGTGCTTATTTTGATGATTTGAACGAAATGTCGGATATTATATATTCGCAGACTGGAAGCCGTCCAACATTAGTACGTTTCCCAGGTGGAAGTTCTAATTCTGTCAGCAAGAAATACTGCAAAGGAATTATGACAGAACTTGCAAAAGATGTTACTGACCAAGGCTATAAATACTATGACTGGAACGTATCAAGCGGCGATGCCGGTGGAACAACAAGCACAAGTGAGGTATACCAGAATGTAATCAATGGTATCCAGAGCCATAATGTATCCGTTGTATTACAGCACGATATTAAGAGCTTCAGCGTTGATGCAGTTGAGAGCATAATCCAGTGGGGACTTGCTAACGGATACACATTCCTTCCTTTGACAACATCAAGCCCTGATGTACACCACGGAATTAATAATTAATGAGCAGCAATCAATAATATGAACCCAAAATAATATCAATCAGTATTTAATATTAGAACAAAAAACTATGTATTACATCAGTCTTATCCAATCCTGATGTAATACATAGTTTTTTTATTTTATATCTTTCCTTATTTCCCTGCCCTGTTAAGAGCTGCAAGATAACCAACAGCTGATAGTGCCGCCACATTTCCTTCTCCTGCCGCTTTAACATACTGGTAAGGTACTCCTGTTATATCACCAGCCGCATATAAACCTTTTATATTAGACGCCATACTTTTATCTGTAATTACTTTGTTATCTTCTATCTTAATTCCTGGAACTAACTGGGCTGGCTTCATCGACTCCCTTAATACAAATATTCCGTCTGCCGCAAGTTCTCTGTCCTCCATAATAAGAACCATTTTATCCTCCCTACGCTCAATTGACAGCGGTTTTCCTTTAATAATATCAATATTATCTTTTAATGAATCTTTGCCTGCCTGTAATGTATTTATATCTTTATCCTTATTATAAAGAGGCATATAATACACCTTCTTAGCCGTCTGTGCAAGAAACTCTGCTTCGCTTAAAGCCTCCTCATTAAATCCTATAACTATCGCTTCTCTTTCTTTATATAAAGCGGCATCACAGGTAGCACAATAGCTTACACCACGTCCAAGATTTTCATATTCACCTGCATATGGCTTTGTAACATCTACACCTGTTGCAAGTATAACTGTAAGTGCCTCATAATTATTCTTTTTGCCCTGTATATGAAAATATTTTCCCATTGCATACACTGCATTCACCATATCTTCTGTTATATCTATTGAAAGACTTTTAAGGTGATTGTTAAATGCCTGTGACAGTTCCTTACCTGTAATATCAATAAAACCAGGATAATTCTTTATTATATGTGCCTTTGACACTTTATCACTAATCTTGTTATTACCTATAAGGAGTATTTTCCTGCCTCTTATCTTAGCAGTTATTGCCGCTGACACACCTGCTGGGCCCGTTCCTATTATAGCTATATCATATCTTTCCATATCTTAATCCCTTTCCTGCCTTTTATGTTTAATTATATTATTATTAACAAAATGCTTAATATACCAAACATTACTTAATCGTTTTGTCTTTTAATATATTATAGACATACTAACGCATATTATAATAATTGTAAAATCAAAAAAGATGCAGACACATTTTATTGATATCGCACTGCCACTTAACAGCAGTCATATCCAAAATGTGTCTACATCTTTATGGGTAATATTAAATCAAATTTATTGGGAATTAGTCATCTTCGCCCTGAAGTGCATCGTATCCTGTTTCACCTGTACGAACCTTTACTACATTTTCCACATCATATACGAATATCTTACCATCACCGATATGACCTGTGTAAAGTACCTTTCTTGCGGCATTGATAACATCCATTACAGGAACTTTGGAAATAACCATTTCAACCTGTACCTTAGGAAGAAGCTGCATTTCCATCTGAACTCCACGGTAATACTCTGGAGCACCCTTCTGAGCGCCACAGCCAAGTACCTGCGTAACTGTCATACCAGTTACTCCGATGTCGTTCATAGCCTTCTTTAACTTTTCGAAACGCTCCTGCTTCATAAGGATTTCTACCTTAGTAATCTTATTCTCATCTGGAATATCAGATGTCTTAATCATAGCTGGAACTGAGTTTTCCATGCTTTCTGAACCAACTGATACAACATCTTCATATGTTATATCTGGCATACCCGCTGTACCAAGTTCAAATCCTGCATATGCACTTGTAAGTCCGTGCTCACATATGTCAAGACCCTTTATTTCCTCTTCCTCTGTAGCTCTAAGTCCAATTGTTGCCTTGATTACAAAGAATACGATTGTCATACATACAGCAGCCCATGCTGCTACTGATACAAAACCTAATAACTGAAGTCCAAGCTGTGTAAATCCACCACCGTAGAATAAACCTTCTGCCTTAATCGCACCACTCTCAATAGCAATTGCATAACCAGGGGCTTTGCTTGTAGCAAATAAACCAACTGCGATTGTACCCCATATACCATTCATCATATGAACAGCTACTGCACCAACCGGATCATCAATGTGAAGCTTATAATCAAGAAGCCATACACCAAATACCACCAAAAGACCTGCTACAATACCTATTACTATTGCACCTGCTGCATCTGTTACATCACAAGAAGCTGTAATAGCTACAAGTCCTGCAAGTGAAGCATTAAGACACATTGAAACATCCGGCTTACCATACTTAATCCATGTAAATACCATACAAGTTACAGTTGCAATTGCTGGTGCAACTGTTGTTGTAAGGAATACCGAACCTAAATCCTCAATTGTTGTACAAGCTGCACCATTAAATCCATACCAGCCAAACCATAATATAAATACACCAAGTGCACCAAGTGGAATACTATGTCCTGGGAAAGCATTAACCTTAACTACCTTACCATTTTCATCTTTAACAAATTTACCAATACGAGGTCCTAATATCTTAGCACCTATAATAGCTGATATACCACCAACCATATGTATACAGCAGGAACCTGCGAAATCATGGAAGCCTAACTGTGATAACCAGCCTCCGCCCCATATCCAGTGTGCTTCAATAGGATATACAAGTGCCGATATAACACCTGAATATACACAATATGAAAGGAACTTTGTTCTCTCTGCCATAGCTCCTGATACAATAGTAGCTGTTGTTGCACAGAATACTAAATTAAATACAAAACTTGAAAAATTGAAATTATCATATGCTGTAAAAATATCAAATCCAGGTTTTCCAATAAAACCTAATAAATCTTCACCTAATAATAAACTGAAACCTATTACTATGAATACTACTGTTCCTATACAGAAGTCCATAAGGTTCTTCATAATAATGTTACCTGCGTTCTTAGCTCTGGTAAAACCAGTCTCAACCATTGCAAATCCTGCCTGCATCCAGAATACTAATGCAGCACCTATAAGAAACCATATACCAAATGTCTGGTCGCTTATCAAGCTTGTTAATTCTTCTATTGCCATATTCGTTTCCTCCCTGTTCGCGCCGGCACATAATATTTATTTATGTACCCTTGACAAATACTTTTTATTGTGGTTGATGAAGTTGATCAGGTTTCATCTGGTATCATAACAGTTGTTACTAAACGGCTGCTTTATTCCTATAGTTAAATAAAACAAAAAAAGACGTGTAACCATATATAATGGATACACGCCTTTGTGCAATCAACTGTTTGATTTATGTGTTTAATTATACATATCTTTCCAAATAAGTATTGAAAAAATCGGACATATTATTGACTTTTTTAATATTTGTTTTATTATTATTTTATAAATGTAATCAAATATACTACTTATCAACATTATTTTAATGTATATAATATCAGAAGTGAAATGACTTTGACACTGATATTATAATAATACCAATTAATGCAATTATAAAATCAGGAGGGTACTTATGAAAGACCATTTACACCAGCCATTATTATTTAATCCAGCAATATATAACAGCTCAGATGGTAAACAGCACATCAATTACAAATATATAACCGTGCCACAGACTATGCTTGTATACGCCATAGACAACACCACCGGCTCTGCAAGTAGGAAAGTATCCACTCTTATTCCATGCTCTAGTGCAGAATGGATAATAGGATATAATAAGAATAACAGCCGTTCTTCCTTCTACTGTATTGGACCAGTAAGCAGACGTTTTGACTATACTTTTGGAGAGTTTGATTATTATTTTGGAATTCGTTTTGCGGATAAAGGCTGTTATTTTGCACCATCCGTTGATGACAGCGTGCTTCCAGCTTCAATTGCCAATCAGGTATTTGAATACGAACCTGCCACAGAGTCTTTTGAATACAGACTTATATCTGAATTAATCCAAGCCAAAGATTTTGACGGACAACTTGAAGCTTTAATATGTTTCCTTAATGTCAGCAAGAAATATATAGCTGTCCCTGACAATATCATACATATGGCTAATGAGATAAAGAAAGCTTCCGGCAATATTCATATATCTGATTTATCCGAAATGTCAGGGTACTCTGAACGGCACATTAACAGATTATTCAAATCGGCATATGGTGCAGGTCCTAAAGATTACTGCAAGAATATCAGATTTCAGAAAATCATATCTGATATTATAAATGACCCATACAAAGAAAACTGCGATTATATTGCCAATGCCGGATATTCTGACCAGGCACATTTCCAGAGGGAATTCAAGGCTTACACAGGCATTACACCTAGAACTTTTATTAAGGAATTAACCGCATAATATATTATATAACTATACTGTCAATTAAATTACCTGACTGAATTTTTCAGAGTTATAAAATATGCGTGGTGTTTACCGCCATCCAGACGATAAGCACCACGCATATTTATTTCTACACAAAATCAGACATAACAGTATTGCTTATATCTATGCCTCTGTCTGTAAGTGCTATTCTTGTACCATTCTGCCACAAAAGACCTTTTGCTATATTATCTTTTATCTGCTCTTTATATACACTGTATATATCTTTTCCAAATATATCTTTAAAATCGCATATATCAATCCCAGCAGACTTTCTTAAACCAAGAAACATATATTCAGCCATCTCATCTTCCAGCGTGAGAACCTCTATATTTTCTTTAAGGTCCTGACAGTTATTATTTATTTCTAAAGAATTCTTAAGAGTCTCTTGGATATTCTTTATATTTTCCACAATACACTCTTTATTGCTTTCTTTATTATCAGCATATTCCACACATAATGCCTTAATATAATTATTAATATCGCTGATGTTAGTATACCTTTTATGATTACATAATGAAGCTGCACCAATTCCAAAACCGATATAATCGGTTCTATCCCAATATTTAAGATTATGCTTACATTCATAACCTGCCTTGGCATAATTGGATATTTCGTATCTTTCATAACCTGCCTGACCTAATATCTCTTTAGTAAGTGCATACATTTTCCTGTCGTCATCATCATCAGGAATATCCGGATAATTGTCTATGTTATCATACAGCCTTGTGCCTTCTTCTATTATAAGACTGTATACAGATATATGCTCTGTATTAAGTGATACAGCCTCCTTTAGCACTCTGGTAAAGCTTTCTATGGTCTGACCCGGAAGTGCTGACATAAGGTCTATATTGATATTAGTAAAGCCTGCATTCCTTGCTATGGCAAGGCTGTTCTTAAACTGTTCAAATGTATGAATTCTTCCAAGCATACGAAGCTCTTTATCATCAGTGCTCTGCAATCCAAAGCTTATTCTGTTAATCCCAGCTTCCCTGTAAATGTATGCTTTTTCACTATTTATTGTACCTGGATTACATTCTATTGTTATCTCTGCATTGCCATCAACACGATATCTTTGCTTTACAGCCTCTAATATATCTTTAATATATTCAGCATTTATTGCTGACGGAGTTCCACCACCGATAAATATTGAAGTTACATTTTTATCAAGACCAGCCTCACTTAATGCTATCTCATTAATTAAAGCTTTAACATAACTGCTTTTCGTCTTATCATCTGCTGGTGCAGATAAGAAATCACAATATATACATTTTTGCATACAAAAGGGGATATGTATATATATCCCCAGTTCGTTATTATTCTTCATCTAACTTTAATACACTCATAAATGCTTTCTGTGGTATCTCTACGTTACCAATCTGACGCATTCTCTTCTTTCCTTCCTTCTGCTTTTCAAGAAGCTTCTTCTTACGGGAAATATCACCACCGTAACACTTGGCAAGTACATCCTTACGAAGTGCCTTAACAGTTTCCCTTGCTATAACCCTGCTTCCGATGGCCGCCTGAATAGGAATCTCAAACTGCTGTCTAGGAATTTCCTGCTTAAGCTTCTCGCACATCTTTCTTCCACGTTCCTCCGCACTTCCTGCAAATACAATAAATGAAAGTGCATCCACTTCTTCCTTGTTGATAAGAATATCAAGCTTAACAAGGTTAGACCTCTCATATCCCTTCATTTCATAGTCAAATGAAGCGTAACCTCTTGAGCGTGACTTTAACGCATCAAAGAAGTCATATATTATCTCATTAAGCGGAAGGTCATACTTAAGCAGTGCTCTTGTCTGTTCTATATATTCCATACCGTTGTATACACCACGGCGTTCCTGGCAAAGTTTCATAATAGGTCCAACAAATTCGGTTGTAACCATAATCTCAGCACTTACCATAGGTTCTTCCATATAGTCTATCTCTGATGGATCAGGCATATTAGACGGATTAGTAAGGTCTATAACTTCACCATTAGTCTTATGGACTTTATATATAACACCCGGTGCTGTTGTTACAAGGTCAAGGTTATATTCTCTTTCAAGTCTTTCCTGTATAATCTCAAGATGTAAAAGTCCTAAGAAACCACATCTGAAACCAAAGCCAAGTGCTATAGATGTCTCTGGCTCAAACTGGAGAGAAGCATCATTAAGCTGAAGCTTCTCCAATGCTTCTCTTAAATCCTGATATTTTGCACCGTCCGCCGGATACAGACCACAGTATACCATAGGATTGACCTTCTTATAACCAGGAAGCGGTTCTGCTACTGGTCTGTCATTATCTGTAACAGTGTCACCAACTCTTGTATCCTGAACATTTTTGATACTTGCTGTAATATATCCAACCATACCTGCACTTAATTCATCGCAAGGTATGAACTGACCAGCTCCGAAGTAACCTACCTCAACTACTTCTTCTACTGCTCCGGTTGCCATCATTCTTATCTTAGTACCCTTCTTTACAGTACCCTCTACTATTCTTACAAATATAATAACACCCTTATATGCATCGTATAATGAGTCAAATATAAGTGCAGATAAAGGATTAGCTGCATCACCTGTAGGTGCTGGAATTTTCTTTACTATCTGTTCAAGAACTTCCTCGATATTAATGCCATTTTTCGCTGAAATTAACGGAGCGTCCTGAGCCTCTATTCCGATAATATCCTCAATCTCATCTTTAACTCTGTCTGGTTCTGCACTTGGAAGATCAATCTTATTAATAACAGGAAATACCTCTAAGTCGTGGTCAAGTGCAAGATATACATTGGCAAGTGTCTGTGCCTCTATGCCCTGTGCCGCATCTACTACAAGTACAGCACCATCACAAGCCGCAAGTGCCCTTGATACCTCATAGTTAAAGTCAACGTGACCTGGAGTATCAATAAGATTAAATATATATTCTTCGCCGTCCTGGGCCCTGTATACAGTTCTTACTGTCTGTGACTTTATTGTAATTCCTCTCTCCCTCTCGATATCCATATTATCAAGAACCTGCTCCTGCATTTCCCTGCTTGTAAGGAGTCCTGTCTTTTCTATAATTCTGTCGGCAAGAGTTGACTTGCCGTGGTCAATATGTGCTATAATGCAAAAATTTCTTATGTTCTTCTGATTAATTACTGCCATTTGTATAACCTGCCTGTTCTAAGTATTTCATAATTCCATCTGCTATAAACTTAGCTGTATTATCTATATCTGTTGTTACAAGTTTATTATCCTTACTGCTGTACATATTGCCTAACTCTATTATACAGCTCGCTACTTTGCTGTGCTGGTTCAGGTAATAATCTTTGCTCTTATTATCAGGAGTACCCGTATTCACTCCCGATAAGCTTACATCTACTCCATTTAACTCTTCCATAATATCACTCGCAAGGCTTTTAGAGTTAGATGGGGAAGAGGTATGAATCCACGCACTTATTCCCCTACTGCTTCCTGACTTATCAGTAATATCCCTATGAAATGACACAAGTGCCGCTGCTTTGGCGTTATTGCATATCTCTATACGCTTGGTATAATCCACTGATGTATCAGTTGTTCTTGTCATAACAACTGTAACGCCAGCACTTTCAAGCTCATTCTTAACGCTGTCAGCTAAAGATAACATCTGTGTCTTTTCATAGTTAGTTCCGTCGTACTGTCCTGTATCACTTCCACCGTGAGGAGCATCTATACAGACTATTGCCTTAGACGACCAGTTAATTGTCTTATTATTACTTTCTTCGCTATTATCCTCATTGTTCTGCAAAAGCCCATCATCAGTTACCTCATCTGATGTTGTCTTTCCTATATTCATAATTGACCTTATCGAAGCTCCACAGTCAATATATAACATTACGGCAAATATTAATATAGCTGCTAATGAAGCCACTCCGAATATTCTGTCCCACTTAAATGATGTATTATTCTTATTATTCATTATTATCTCTCCAATCCATACCCTTTCTATTTTCTTAGAATACAAGCGGATTGTCAAGTAAAATGTTTAACAGCTTCTCACCATTTCTCTTTTTAATCTCTTTATAATCTTCTTTTCAAGTCTTGATATATATGACTGCGATATTCCAAGCATATCAGCGACCTCTTTTTGTGTCTTTTCCTCTCCATCTTTATCACTAAGACCATATCTTAAATCGACTATAATTCTCTCCCTCTCAGACAAATTGCCAATCGCCCTCTTTAATGCTTTCATCTCAACCTCATTTTCAAGGTCTTTATAACACACATCATCTTCAGTTCCAAGAATATCAGATAACAAAAGTTCATTGCCATCCCAGTCAACATTGAGTGGTTCATCAATTGACACCTCTGCTTTTACCTTGCTATTTCTTCTAAGATACATAAGAATTTCATTCTCTATACATCTTGAAGCATAAGTTGCAAGCTTTATATTCTTATCCCTGTCATATGAATTAATTGCCTTTATAAGACCTATTGTGCCAATTGATATAAGGTCCTCTACTCCAACACCTGTATTATCAAATTTCTTGGCTATGTATACAACAAGTCTTAAGTTATGTTCTATAAGCATTTTCTTAGCATAATCGTCATTATCAGTCTTTAACATTGCCAGCACATTTTTCTCCTCCTCAATATCAAGCGGTGCTGGCAGCACCTCTGTACCTCCTATATAATGAACTTCTCTTGTCCCCATCATATAAAAATTCTTAATAGAAGGTACCACCTTAAGCTGAAAACGATCTGCAACTGCCACTTTAATCACTATCTTACTCCTCTTTTCTACGGTGCTTTCTTTTGTCTTTACAGGAATACGAAAGCACCGCCGACATACCCTGTTTATTATTGCATCATATGTCCCGTGACGCTTTTGGGGGGTGCATATGATGAGCATCTTTGTGCTCATTATTGCATCATATGTCCATTAATAAGTGCCTGATATTCCCCTGCCTGTGATACGCATACCTCTGACAATCCTATAAGCACATTTTTATAAGCTTTCGTCTTAACATCATTGGATATGTATATGTAATCTGCTGTAATTACCTCTATCATTCCTGTGTCCATACCTACACTCCTGTATGGAATAAGATGATATCTTATTCTGCTGTAATCATTTATCTTAGAAAGAACCTTGTCAAAACATTTCTTATCCATAACATTTACTGGTTTATTACAATAATAATCACTAAGCTGGTTTCCAGTGTCTATCATTCCCTTTAATGTAATACGTTCGTCCCCAATAACCACTGTTACTACATATATCTGCATTTTTCTATTGAGCTTCTCTTTGCTTCGTACCAGTATGATGAGCATAAGATACGCCACGACTGCATATATAACCAACTGCCTGTTGTTTATCATTATATTCTTTATCACAAAGCCAACATATGTATAGTACACGAGTAAATGTATCGCACCGCCAAGAAATACTGCTATGCCAATCATTACCGCTACGCCTTTTAACAAGTCCTTTATATAACTCCTTATAGCAAACCAATTAATCTTTCCTGAACTTCCCTTGATAATATTTAATGGACTATTAATTATCATAAGCATTAATCCAGTGATGATTAAATATGTGCACCAATTAACGAAAAGCCTATATTCATCCGGAATACATATTGCAATGACTGACCATATTGCCCCCAAAGTGGAAGAAAGCAGCAGACGGGGCAGTGATGTATGATAATGCATTATTTTGTTTACCATAACCATAACAATCAAATCCATACAATAATTAATTCCAAATAATACATCAATGTATATTACAATTCACTCTCACCTCCATTGCACAATCAGGTATACCCTGCATAATAGTTTACAGAAAATGCTTTCCTGCAACGAAAATAAGTATACATAACTTAATATGCAAAATTTGTCAAAAGCACAGAGTCACATTAATTTTCTAATATAATTCGCTATGAAATAAAAAAGAATGTGTGAAACACATTCTCGCACCGAGCACGGTCGCTTGCGACAAAATACATCTTCGTGCGAGTGTGCATCATCGGCATATAGTGCCTTTTATGTAATAGGGAATTCTATTGAAATTTCCTATTACATAAAAAAGGAACGCCGAAGCGTTCCTTAATATCAATATTTCATTAACAATAGTATAAGCCCAATAAGTATATGAACCGACAATCTATCTGTCAGATTAAATGATTATATTAATTACTTTCTGTTCTTCTGAAGGAAAGTAGGTATTGTAATACCATTAGACTTCACATTGCTTGTAACAGGGGCTGGCTGCTTAAGTCCTGGAAGTGGTGTCTGAGACTGTGTACCTGTCATACCGCCTGCTGGCTGAACTGGTGTCTGTGGAGCCTGATATGTATATGCTGGCTTTACTGCTGGTTTAACAGTCTGTCCAACTCCCTGTGTTGCCTGTGCCTTAGGTGAGAACTTTGCCATTGCAGTATTGACATTCACATCTTCAATACCTGTAGCAATTACAGTTATTGTTACGCTGTCTGTAGCTGTCTCATCATATATAGCACCAAAGATGATATTGGCATTATCACCTGCAAGTTCCTGAACATAGCTTGCAGCCTCATCTGCTTCAACAAGGCTCATATCACCAGATACGTTGATAATAACGTGTGTAGCACCCTCGATTGTTGTCTCAAGAAGTGGGCTTGTAACAGCCTGCTTAACAGCTTCAATAGCCTTATCATCACCTGTAGCATTACCGATACCGATATGTGCGATACCCTTGTCTGACATAACTGTCTTAACATCTGCAAAGTCAAGGTTGATAAGACCTGGTACATTAATAAGGTCTGTAATACCCTGTACTGCCTGCTGTAATACCTCATCAGCCTTCTTTAAGGCATCTGGCATAGTTGTTCTTCTGTCTACTATCTGAAGAAGCTTGTCATTAGGAATTACAATAAGTGTATCCACGTTCTCCTTAAGCTTCTCAATACCCGATTCTGCATTAGTCATTCTTGTTCTTGCCTCAAATCTGAAAGGCTTAGTAACAACACCAACTGTAAGGATACCCATCTGTTTAGAAATCTTAGCAACAACCGGAGCTGCACCTGTACCAGTTCCGCCGCCCATTCCGCAAGTAACGAATACCATATCCGCACCTTTGATAGCTTCTGTTAATTCTTCAACATTCTCTTCTGCTGCCTTCTCACCAATCTCAGGCTGGGCTCCTGCACCAAGTCCCTTAGTAAGCTTCTCACCTATCTGAATAGCTGTTGGAGCTTTACAGAACTGTAATGCCTGGCTATCTGTATTAATACCAATAAATTCTACCCCGCTTATATTCTCATCTATCATTCTATTAACAGCATTATTACCTGCTCCACCTACGCCGATGACTATAATTCTTGCTGATGAATCTGATTCGTTAATTATTTCTACCAAGGTTGTTGCCTCCTTTAATCAATCCTTATACATTTATCTATAATGATATAATTTTTCGCAATAAATATCAACTGATTTTTTCATTTTATTTCACTAAAAATTGAACTTTAAAGCGTACAATTCTGAATATTTACACATCATTTTAGTGTGTTTTAATTATATTCATCTTTTTTGAATATTATAGATGAACTGTCTTTTGTATAATCCTGCATATACAAAGAACCTTTAAGCCCTGCAAATTTGGTTTTCATCTGTTTTAACTCAAAAAGCTTGTCCGTATAATCATCACTCTTTCCAAGGTATACCTTAACCTCGTCTATATACAATATTACATTGTCCGATGAGTCAAAATATACTTTTGAAACATCAAGATTATACTTATCAAAGCTCTGTGTCAGATCAAGTATGTGCCTGAACACTTCATCATCTCCGACTTCAAGCTTGGAATCAAGCACTATTGAATTAAACTTAAGACCTATTATCTCAGGAACTTTTTCAAAAGTTTCTGTTGAACTTTCAACAACAATACCATCTTTGTCAAAATACATATTACAGCCCATATAACGTATATAACCAATAACTGCCTTTTCATAGACTGTTATGTACATACCTCTTGGCCACTGTATTTCAACATCATATTTCTGAATGAAAGGTATTGTCTTTTTCTTATTGCCAAACAGTGTATACAATACAGTGTTTGGTGTGTCATTTCCAAATATTCTGCTTGTCATTTCTTCATTAGAATAATGGGAATTACCCACATATGTTATCTTATCAGTTCTAAATCCAAAATAGACAGCCGCACACGCAGCTATCAGGGCTGCCACAATAATAGATATTATGAACAGCCTTTTTTTCTTTCTCGCCTTTGCCATAACTATCTCTCTAACCTAATCTGACTACTTATATTAAACACAATTCCTAACTCTGCCAGCAGGAACAGACTCGCCGTGCCTCCATAGCTTATAAATGGAAGTGTTACGCCTGTATTAGGAAATACATTGGTTACAACGGCAATATTAACTATTACCTGAATTGCTATATGGGCGAATATTCCAACTGCAAGAAGTGAACCGAACAAATCTGGTGAGTTCTGTGATATATATATAATTCTCCAGAGCATTATTATAAAAAGCATAATAACGCACGCAGCACCAAACAGTCCTAACTCCTCACATATTATTGAAAATATCATATCATTCTGCGACTCTGGTATGAAGCCTAACTTCTGCATACTCTTTCCAAGTCCCTTACCAAAAAGTCCGCCAGAACCTATGGCATAAAGCCCCTGCATAGTCTGATAGCCTTTTCCGTCTATGTACTTTTCAGGGTCTACCCATACTAAAAGTCTTGTAAAACGGAACTTCTTAAACTGGACTCCATTTTCAACAGCCTGCTTAAGCCACTGCCTGCCTGCTATATAGCCTGCCATTATAATTCCGATAATTCCGCCGTGAACCCAGTAATTAGGATATACAACAAATGTCATAACAAACACAATTCCACATACTATGATTGCACTACTTAAGTTAGATGTAATTCCAAAAAGCATAGCCGCCGGAATTACTGCACAGCCCAAAAATATTTTCGCTATCTGTGACAGTTTTTTAATCTTTGTTCCTGACGCACACATCTTAGCCGCCGCCATAATAATAACACTTATCTTAACAAGCTCTGCTGGCTGAAAGCTTATCGGACCAATATATATCCATCTTTTAGCACCGTGGCTTTCACGTCCAAATGGAATAACTGCTAACACCATTAAAAGTGATATAACAAATATCCACGGAGCGGCCTTTTTTAAAATATGGTAATCTACAAATCTTGCTATAAAAAACATACACGCAAAACCTAACAGGTCAAATATAAGCTGTCTTTTAAAATAGTATTCCGGATTGCCATAATTAATCTGCGCTGTGTAAGAACTTGTACTGTATATCATTGTAAGTCCGAAACCTACAATGAATATAAGCACAAACAAAAGACTGTAATCAAAATAGAATCCATTCTTTCTTTTTCTTCTTTTCTTTGCCATAATTAAAGCTCATTGACATATTGCTTGAACATGTCACCTCTCTGTTCATAATTATCAAACATTCCCCAGCTTGCACACGCTGGTGATAATAATACTGCATCACCTTTGTCTGCGCTGGCTGCACATATATCTACTACCTCTTTTAAATCATTAGCAAATACATAGTCCTTAAATCCGTATTTATCACAGGTCTGGGCTATTTTATTAGCAGTCTGGCCTATAAGAACAAGCTTCTTTACCTTGCCCTTGAAGGCTTTTACATACATATCAAATTCAGAGCCTTTATCATAACCACCACCTATTAATATAGTTGGTCTTACCATAGCCTCAATTGCTTTTACAGAAGCTTCCGGATTAGTTCCCTTGGAATCGTTGTAATACCATACATCATTCTTGGTAGCTACATATTCTATTCTGTGTTCTACAGCCTTGAACTTCTTTACCTGCTGTACAATTATGTCATCAGGTATGCCTGCTGCCTTAGTCATTGCTATAGCAGCACATACATTTTCATAGTTATGTGTTCCAAGAAGGTTCATATCGTGTACATTAAGCATAAGCTCATCTGTGGTGCCATCTGTATATCTTATATCATCTCCCTGAACATATGCACCAATCTCAGGCTTTCTCTTGCTTGAGAACCATACAACCTTAGCTGGACACTCACTTCCAAATCTGTATAATTCTTCGTCCTCCATATTAAGGACACACACATCATCCTTTGTCTGGTTCATAGAAATGTTTTCTTTAGTCTTGGAATAACATTCCATTGTATGATGTCTGTTAAGGTGGTCTGGTGTAATGTTAAGTATCGCACTTACAACCGGATGGAACTTGTGTATTGTTTCTAACTGGAAGCTGCTTATCTCTGCTACTGTATAAGAGTCATTACTTGTATTAAGCACTTCTCCCGTATATGAATTACCTATATTTCCAACAACAAATGTCTTCTCATTATAGGCTTTCACTATCTGTCCTACCAAAGCTGTAGTTGTTGTCTTGCCATTAGTACCTGTTATGGCAATTATTCTGCCTTTATCATAATTATATGCAAGTTCTATCTCGCCCCATACTGGAACTTCTGCTTTCTTAAACTGTTCAACAATAGGACTGTCAACCGGAACGCCCGGACTTATTACAAGAATGTCGACCTGATTAGTTATATCCTCGGGCAGCTTTCCAATAATAATCTCTGCTTTATTGCCTTTAAGTTTCTTTGATATATCTTCCCTTGAAAGCTTTTCGTTACCGTCATATATAATACAGTCTGCACCAGCTTTGTTAAGAAGGTCTATAGCACCGATTCCACTTATTCCAGTACCAACTACCATTACCTTTTTATTATTTAATTCCATAATGTTCCTCCATTACCACGCATATAATACGTTTTTTAAACAACTGTCTTTATTTTACTCTACACCTATCCATCTGTAAAGCGGATAAACACTGTTTTAACGCTTTATTAACGCATTTTCTTACTTGTTATTAAGGTACGGAAGTATATTTTCATATAACTCTCTTATGACCGGTGCTGCAATTGTACCGCCATAATATACCCCTTCTGGCTCATCAATAAGACACATAGCAATAACCTGTGGATTTTCCACACTTGAAAATCCTATAAATGAAGCGATATACTTTCCAGAGCCTCTCGGAAGCTTCTGTGATGTTGCTGTCTTTCCACCTATTGAAAAGCCCTCTATATATGCATTCTTTCCACCGCCTTCCTCAACTACCTGCCTTAATATGTCCCTCATAGTATCACTTGTTGATTTGTCAATTGTGCTCTCAGTTGTAGAATAATAGAACTCATTATAAGTCTGCCCCGAACCATCACTTGTCTTAACTGCAAAATGAGGTGTAACAAGGTTACCACCATTGACAATTGCTGCCGCCGCACGAAGCATCTGGATAGGTGTTATCTGAAATGACTGTCCGAATGACATTGTTGCAAGCTCTACTTCACCAACGTTTTCTTTATTGTGGATAATCGTTGAAGCCTCACCAGCAATATCTATTCCAGTCTTAGACAAAAGTCCAAGCTTGCCGCAGTAATTATAGAAATTATCAACACCTACCCTTCTTCCCCATTCAATAAATGCAGGGTTGCAGGAATTCATAACTGTATGTGTAAAATCCTGTGTTCCATGGCCCGTTGTCTTATGACACCTTATGCGCCTGTCACCAACAAGCGTTGAACCTGAACAGGTATAGGAGTCACTTAAACTTACAACTTTGGTTTCAAGTGCTGCTGTTGCAGTTACCATTTTAAACACTGAACCTGGCTCATAAGTATCATTAATGCAGAAATTTCTCCACATATTATTAAGAAGATCCATTTTATTGCCTGAACTGCCGTCATCTTCCACCTCGTAATTAAGTACATACGGCTCATTAAGATTATATTCAGGCACGTTGACCATTGCATACAACTCTCCATTATTAGGATTCATAACTATTATTGACACCCGCTTAGCATTTTTCTTTGCAAGCGTTGTATATGCTAACTGCTGGGCATATGACTGTATATTCATATCTATGCTTATATATAAATCCTGACCTCTCTGCGGCTCTAACCTTCCCTCTTTTGCATTTTTTATCTCTGTACCCCATGCATCGGTAAGTGTAAGTATCCTGCCATTATTGCCAGCAAGATATACATCATACTTAGCCTCAAGTCCGACTATTCCCTGATTATCACTTCCTGTAAAGCCAAGCACCTTGGAAGCAAGCGTATCATAAGGATAATATCTTTTATAATCCTCATCTACCTTAACTCCATTTAAGCCAGCTTTCCTTATTATATCTCCTGTATCTTTATCAACATTGGTCTTTATAGTTTCAATTGACGATACCTTTTCAACCTTTTTTCTTACAGCTGCTTCGTCCATATCAAGATTGTCACAAAGCATTTTAATAACTTCTTCCGGCTTATCTATCTGGCTGTGAATAACGGATATTGTACACACAGTCGTATTGTCAGCAAGGACAACTCCATTAGTATCAAGAATTCTTCCGCGCATAGCCTTTATGGCTCTCTCCCTCTCGTGAAGCTCTGTTGCACGCACGCTGTAATATTCAGCCCTGACGGTCATTATATATCCAACTCTTACTGTGAGCAGTGACATTATAAGCACAAGGCTTACTATAACCACCAGAAGCTTCTTTCTATGTCTTGTTCTTACAAAATAACCATATCTCTCATCTTCATTAAGCTTAATTCTTTCTGTCACTAATACAATAACCCCGAATAAACTTACTTATTATTATGAAAGTTTATTCAGGGTTATTCTTATACTTATTATTACTTAACAGCTTAATTAGATGAAGCTGTGCCTGCTGGTATCCCATCAACTGTTAATTCATCAGGACTCGAACTTGTATCCTCATATTCGTCTGAGGCATCCTTGTATACATTCATATATGGAAGAAGCTTTTCAAGTATATTGTGTGTAAGTGTAAGCACATCTGCTGAACTTCCTGATGTTCCTGTAGTTCCATATGGCTCATCAATAACTACATATATTGCAAACTTAGGATTTTCTGCCGGTGCGTGTCCTATAAATGATATAATCCACTTGTTATCCTTTCTATCACCCTTCTGGGCTGTTCCTGTCTTACCAGCAACTGAATATCCTGTAACGCCTGCTTTCTTGGCTGTTCCTTCTTCTACTGTATTCTTAAGATATCTTCTTAAAAGCTTTGATGTTGAAGCTGTAATTGTCTGTCTTACAAGATTAGCCTTATATTCCTTTACAACTTCACCATTGGCTGATTCAATTCTCTTTACAATATGTGGCTGGTAAAGCATACCACCATTAATAATCGAACAATATGCCGCCATCATCTGCATCATATTAACATTAATAGTCTGTCCAAATGAATTACAAGCCGCATCAATAGTTGTCATACGGTCACCATATACGATACCTGTTGTCTCACCTGGAAGATCTATTCCGGTTATCTTTCCAAATCCAAACAATGACTGGTAATATGCAAATCTGCTGTTACCCATCTCAAGTGCAAGATGAATCATATACGGGTTGCAGGAATTCATAAGTGCCTGCTCAACTGTAAGTGAACCATGTGAACCTATTGTACTGAACACATGACACTTTAATTTATAATCAGCTACAGTTTCAAATCCCTTGCATACATATGTATCACCATCCTTTACAACACCTTCCTCCAAAGCTGAGGCTACCGTTACTGGTTTAAATGTTGAACCTGGCTCATAACTTTCTGACACACAATAATTAGTCCATAAAGAATACAGGTTATTTCTGTATTCTTCATCAGACATATCTTTAATCTCCTCATCTGTATACATACCAGTTAATTTTCTTGGATCATTAAGATTAAAGGTTGGATAACTAGCCATTCCAAGTATCTCACCATTAGATGGGTCTGCCACTACTACTGCTGTATTCTTTGAAGGCTTTTCTTCATTATATTCTAATATGCATTTCTCAATAATCGACTGTACATTATAATCAAGTGTTGTAACTATATTATTGCCATCAACAGCATTTTTCTGAGTCTCTGTAACCTCAAGTCCCTCATCTACATAGCTATATGTTGTTCCATTGGTACCAGTTAATTCCTCATCATACTGGCTTTCAATTCCAAGTTCACCACCATTAGTGGCACTCGCAAATCCAACAACATCACTTGCAAATGTTCCAAGAGGATATTTTCTTATATAGCTGTCCTCAAACCATACACCTTTAATATTCTTTCCCTCAGTTGAATCTGCCATAAGATTTTTAAAATCTGCTATCTGATCTGTAGTAAGGTTTGATAAAAGCTTCTGATACCTGCTCTGTGAATTCTCACTCACCTTTTGCTCAAGCTCACTTCTGTTTAAATTAAAATATTTACAAAGAGCTGATAATGTAGGTTCTTTATATTCTCCGTCTGAAAGCATAAGCTTGACATCTAATATAAGATTATATACTCTCTCACTGTATGCAAGCACAGTTCCATCACCAGTTAATATCTGACCTCTCTTATAAGGTAGTTCTGTTGATGTATATGTCTGGTGATCTAACACTGCCTTCGCATATGTCTCTCCGTGTGTATAATTAATTCTGAATACCTGTCCACCTAATGCCATAAGAATTACTACTACCATTACAAGTGCAACCATTCCTTTGGTGTGAACACGTTTAAGCATAACTTTTTTTCTTCTGTACTTATTCTTTTTTAACTGTTCATCGCTTACCATAAGTACCTCTTATTATATTATTTTACCTGAATATTAATTGCTTTCAGGAACATCTTTATACTGCTTTACATATTCGCTCTCTTTAGAATCGTATGTAATAACCTGCTTCTTTTCTGGATACACCATTCCTAATTCATTAACTGCTGTATCATATATAGCATCATAATCTATGCTTGCATTAATATCTGACTCTAATACGTCATTATTCTCCTTTAATGTGCTAAGCTCGCTCTTTAACTCAGCTATCATATCTGAATTAGTCTTAGCTGCTGCCTGAACATTAAGGTACTGATAACATATAAAGAAGACAACTGCAGCAACACTCGCAACTGCAACTGTATACATAAGATTAATCTTATTATTGCGTCTTATCTGCTTCTGTCTCTGCCTTCTTATTTCTCTGTTGATTTCCTTCTGTGTCTGCTGGGATTCATCTGGGGTTTTAAGTGGTTCAGCGATATTTAATTGTCTTACCGCACTACCATATTCATACGGCACTTTGCTTACATTTCTTGAATTTCTTCTGTACTCTGCTCTACTTCTCTTTTCCACTTTACACTACCTCCCATTATACCCTTTCAAATACTCTTAACTTAGAACTCTTTGATCTGCTATTTTCATTAATCTCTTCATCTGTTGGAACTACAGGCTTTCTTGTAATCACCCTGCCCTTCGGTACTTTACCGCACACACACGCAGGAAAGCTTGGTGGACAGGTACAAGGATTCTCGTTATTCCTAAACCTTGTCTTTACTATTCTGTCTTCTAAAGAATGAAATGTTATTATACAAAGTCTTCCTTCTGGCTTAAGCCTGTCAATCATCATATCTATGGAATTCTCTAGCACTTCCAATTCTTTATTAAGTTCAATTCTTATAGCCTGATAAGTTCTCTTAGATGGATGTCCACCTGTCGCCCTTACCTTCATAGGTATAGCTGCCTTTATAATATCGTTAAGCTCAAATGTTGTCTCAATTGGCTTTTCCTGTCTTGCAGCCACTATATGCTTAGCTATATTCTTAGCAAACCTGTCCTCACCATAATCTCTTATTATTCTGTAAAGATCAAATTCGCTGTATTCATTAACAATATCTTTAGCTGTAATCTCCTGTCTTTGATCCATTCTCATATCAAGTGCTGTGTCCACATTATATGTAAACCCTCTGTCAGCCGCATCTAACTGATATGATGAAACACCCAGATCCAGCATAATTCCATCAACTTTATCTATTCCTAACTCATCAAGGACTTTGTCCATATTACAGTAATTATTTCTTACGATTGTAACCCTGTCCATATATGGTTCTAATCTCTTACTTGCTGCCTTTATGGCATCTTCGTCCTGATCTATTCCTATCAATCTTCCACCCTCGGAAAGTCTTCCTGCGATTTCGTATGAATGTCCGCCGCCGCCAAGAGTTCCGTCAACATATATGCCATCGGGTTTAATATTCAATTCATCTACCGTCTCATATAAAAGAACTGACTTATGCTTAAACTCCATACTAATCTCCTTTCCGCCTGCTATATCAGCAATTAATTATATGGTGAATCCCAGACTGTCCATATTCTCTGCGACCTCGTCCATATTGTCATCATAATTGCTTATACTGTCATTCCAGCTTTCTTTACTCCATATCTCTATCCTGCTTCCAACACCTACAAATACTACATCCTTCTGTAACGAAGCAAACTCTCTTAATACAGATGGTATAAGAATTCTTCCCTGCTTGTCTAATTCGACATCTGCTGCTCCTGCAAGAAAGAATCTTGTAAATGTTCTGGCATTCTTATTAGTAAGAGGCAGTGTCTTAAGCTTCTCCTCGAATCTCTGCCACTCTTCATTAGTGTATACAAATAAACAGTTATCAAGTCCCTTAGTGATAATAAAATTATCCCCAAGGCTTTCGCGGAACTTCGCAGGAACGATTATTCTGCCTTTGGCATCTATTGTATGTCCATATTCGCCCATAAACATAGCAATCGTTCCTCCTTTCCCCCACTTGTAACCACTTGCTACCACTTTTCTCCACTTTGAGAACAATTCTATACTGATTTTGTGCAAAATACAAGTGTTTTCCACTAATTTATAAAATTTTTTTAAACTTTTGCACTATATTATGCCCGTAAAATATACAATCATATGTATATACACATAAAAATAGTAATTTTAACACTCACACCATCTGATTGTATGTAATTAGTTGAGCTTTAGGAAAAGATATGTTAAAATACAGGTTGCGTTACTGCGTATATTTACTAAACATAAATCTGCATATGATACACATTTATGTTGGAAATGAGGAGAATATATGAAACTTGGAATAGTTGGTCTTCCTAATGTTGGAAAGAGTACACTTTTTAATTCTTTAACTAAGGCTGGAGCAGAATCAGCCAATTATCCATTCTGTACAATAGACCCTAATGTAGGAATTGTTGCCGTACCAGATGAAAGACTTGATAAGCTTGCAGCACTTTATAATTCAGCAAAGATTACACCTGCCGTTATCGAATTCGTTGATATAGCTGGTCTTGTTAAGGGTGCTTCTAAAGGTGAAGGTCTTGGTAACCAGTTCCTTGCTAATATAAGAGAAGTTGATGCAATCGTTCACGTTGTCAGATGTTTTGAGGACTCTAATATTGTTCACGTTGATGGTTCTGTCAACCCTGTAAGAGATATTGAGACAATCAACCTTGAATTAATCTTTTCTGATATGGAAGTTCTTGAAAGACGTCTTGCTAAGCAGAAGCGTGCTTCCTACAATAATAAGGACATTGCTAAAGAATGTGACCTTATCGAAAGACTTCTTAAGTTCCTTGAGGCTGGTAATCTTGCCAAGAACTTTGAATGTGAAGATGAAGACGAAGAATCATTTATGAGAGAATACAATCTTCTTACAAGCAAACCTGTTATATTCGCTGCTAATGTATCAGAAGATGACCTTGCCGATGATGGTGCTAACAATGAATATGTACAGAGTGTACGTGAATATTCTAAAAAGGATAACTGCGAAGTATTCGTTATATGTGCACAGATTGAACAGGAAATCTCAGAACTTGATGATGATGAAAAGAAAATGTTCTTAGAGGACCTTGGAATTAGTTCTTCTGGTCTTGATAAGCTTATCGCTGCAAGCTACAGAATATTAGGTCTTATAAGTTACTTAACTGCTGGTGAGACAGAGACAAGAGCCTGGACAATAACTAACGGAACTAAAGCTCCTGGTGCTGCAGGTAAAATCCACAGCGATTTCGAGAGAGGCTTTATCAAAGCAGAAGTTGTCAACTATAAGGATTTACTTGACTGTGGCTCTTATACTAAAGCCAAGGAAAAAGGTCTTGTACGTATGGAAGGTAAAGACTATGTTGTTAAAGACGGCGATGTAATATTATTCCGTTTCAACGTATAATAATATTAGTACATTAATAATTATATATTTATAATAATATAAGTTCTACAAGTCAGATAATATAGGATTTGTTCCAACTTCTGAACTTCTGACAAAGAATTATATAAAAGATGGTGGCACGAATTAACGTGTCACCATCTTTTTATCTACAGGACATAATTTTAATATGTGCTCATTATCTCCTTAAATCTCTTAACATTAGCTCCTGCATCATTCTTAAACACAGCCGAACCTGCAACTATTACATTAGCTCCAGCTTCAAGCACTGATACGAGATTTTCTATATTAATTCCACCATCTATCTCAATATCTACGTTATCAAGACCTTTTTCTATAAGCTTTGCTTTAATCTGCTTAACCTTTTCTAATGACTCCGGTATGAACTTCTGTCCGCCAAAGCCAGGATGAACGCTCATAACAAGCACCATATCCACCAATGAAAGATAAGGCTCAATAGCCTTTACTGGTGTCTCTGGATTAAGTGTAATAGCTGCTTTGACACCACATTCCCGTATCTTTTCAATTGTGGCAACAACATCTTCGCACGCCTCAACGTGGACAGTTATTATATCCGCACCACATTTTACAAATTCTTCTATATAACGGATTGGTTCTTCGATCATAAGATGAACATCAAATACTCTGCTTGTACAGCTTCTTATTGATTTGATAACAGGCATACCATAGGAAATGCTTGGAACAAACCTGCCGTCCATGACATCAATATGTATATACTCTGCTCCTGCTTCATCAATTGCTTTAATATCTTTCTCAAGATTTTTAAAATCTGCTGATAATATTGAAGGTGATAATATAGTCATTATATTCCTCATTTCTGTGTAATTAATATTATTTAACCTATACAGCCAGCCCTGGCATATAGATAATCAATTATCACTAATCTATAATTAATATTTCTTCTTGTTCTTTACCTCGTCATATATCTCTACATAACTTGTATAACGTCTTCTGCTTATTAATCCTGCCTCAACCGCTTCCTTAACCCTGCAGTCAGGCTCATTAATATGAACACAGCCATTAAATCTGCACTGCCCTTCATATTCACTGAATTCCTCAAAATAAAATCTTATCTGTTCCTTTTCAAGTTCTGGAATATTAAGAGATGTAAAGCCCGGCGTGTCGCATATATATGTAGCATCGCTCACATTAAATATCTCCGAATGTCTTGTTGTATGCCTTCCTCTTCCAATCCTGCTCACATCACCAGTTGCACTCACTTCCTGCGGAAGTATAAGATTGGTAAGTGACGACTTGCCAACACCTGATGGTCCAGCTAATATTGTCGTCTTTTTCTCAAGTGTCTTAAGAACTATGTCTATTCCTTTATTATCATAAGTACTTATAAATATGACTTTACAGCCACATTTTTCATATATGTCAGAAAGCTCTTCTAATGTGTCATCTTCTGCCAGATCTATTTTGTTAAACACTACAACTGTAGGCACATTCTGATAATCCATCATCATTATAAATCTGTCCAAAAGATTATAATTAGGTTCTGGTGATTTTACAGCAAATATTACCATAGCCTGATCTATATTCGCAGAAGCTGGTCTTATAAGCTCATTCTTTCTTGGAAGTATCTGTATGATATTACCTGTCATCTTATCGTTATCTATTATATCTATAATAACATTATCCCCGACAAGCGGCTTTATCTTTTTATTCCTGAATATTCCTTTTGCCTTACATTCATATATACCACAGAATTCTATATGGACATAATAAAATCCTGCAATTCCCTTTATTATCTTTCCCTGCATAAGACTTCCTATACTCTAATTGCTTGTATTGCCCGTTCCTGTATTAGAACTGCCATTGCCACTTGATGTATTGCTTCCACTGCTATTGCCCGATGTGTTAGAACCACTATTATTGCCGTTACTATTGCTATTGCCGTTACTGTTGTTATTGCTGTTACTATTACTGCTGCCTGAACCTGATGCTGTAGTAGAAGTTGTTGAGCTTGTATAGTTGCTTACATATATAGTTATAGTTGTTCCAGACTCTACAGTGTCACCACCAGAGTAAGGTGTCTGTGAAGTAACAGTACCATATGATGCCTTAGATGAAGTCTCATATTTTACTGATACCTTAAGCCCGGCTGCCTCGATAGACTGATTGGCAAGGCTTTCTGTCATTCCTATTACATTAGGAACTGTGGCTTTAGTTACCTGCTTTCCACGGCTTACTTCTATTGTAACTGTTGTACCTTCTGTTACTGTTCCAGATGGGCTGTATTTAACAACCTTTCCGGCTTCTACTGTACTGCTGTATACATAATCAACAGAAACGACAAGATTAACATTTTCAATAAGCTCTTTTGCTTCTTCTTCTGTCTTACCCTTTACATTAGGAACTGTGACATTCTTAGTTTCCCTGCCACTGCTTATTGTAAGAACAATCTGTGAGTTCTTCTCAACCTTAGAACCACCTACATTGCCCTGGTTTATTACACTGTTCTCTGCAACTGTATCTGAACTCTGTGTCACGGCTTTATAGCCAAGACCAACTTTATTAAGTGCACTTATTGCATCGTCCTTAGTCATTCCAACTACATATGGTACTGTAACCATATCTGATGCCTTTGAATTGCCAGACACAGCAGTTGTAACCTGATTAGAAGCCTGACTGTTATTGTTAGATGAACTCTTGCCGCTTCCTATAAGCTTTACAACAACAAATATTGTGATAATAAGAATTATAACTGCAATTCCTATACCGATACATTTCATAATAAGCTCTAACTTATCATTACTCTCATCATCAATATCGTTATCATCTTCTTCCTCATCTATATTATCATCAATATCTGCAAATGTATCCTCACCTAATAAGCCGTCATCTTCTTCCTGCTCATCTATATCCTCATCATCTGAATCAGTCTGTGCATAGTTATCATTAACTGATGTGTCATACATAGGAGCAAGCTTTACAAAATCGTCCTCCGGCATAACAAGTGACTTCTTTAAATCTACTATAAGGTCATAGGCAGACTGATAACGCCTGTCTGTCTTCTTCTGTGTACATTTAAGAACTATCTTATCAACACTTACTGGTATTCCCTCAACAAGCTGAGATGGTGCTGGTATTGTATCCTGAATATGCTGTACAGCTACTGATACTGCTGTATCTCCGTCAAATGGAACTGTTCCAGTGAGCATTTCAAATAATGTAATACCAAGTGAATATATATCACTTCTCTCATCCGAATAGCCGCCTCTTGCCTGTTCTGGTGATATATAATGTACAGACCCCATAGAAGCTGATGTATTAATTGTTGCTGTTGAAGCTACCTTGGCAATACCGAAATCAGTAACCTTAACCTTGCCCTCTTTAGATATAATTATATTCTGTGGCTTAATATCCCTATGGACAATATTATGTTTATGAGCTGCATCCATACCATTAGCTACCTGTATAGCAATGCTTACAGCCTCTTTATATGGAAGTTTGCCTCTCTTTTCAATATACTTCTTAAGGGTAACTCCCTCAACAAGTTCCATAACTATGTAATATATGCCATTCTCAACACCGACATCATACACATTTACAACATTAGGATTAGTAAGTCCGGCAGCTGACTGGGCCTCAGCCCAGAATTTGCTTACAAATGTCTTATCCTGGCTAAATTCTGACTTCATAACTTTAATTGCAACATATCTGTTAAGCTTGTGGCATTTGGCTTTGTATACATCTGCCATTCCGCCTGTACCAATCTGTTCAATTATCTCATATCTGTCAGCTAAAAACATTCCTTCTCTTAACATCATTAAATTACCTCTCTGCCTATGGTTCAATTAAAATCACTGATATGTTATCTCTGCCACCATTATCATTGGCCCTGCTTACAAGCCTTTCTGCGGCTTCCCTGATATCGTGGCTGCTCTTTATTATATGAAATATCTCCTGGTCTTCTAACATATTAGTCAATCCATCAGAACACATAAGTATCATATCTTCCTTTTTAAGATCAACTGAAAACATCTCGGCTTCGACGGTATCATAGCCACCTATTGCCCTTGTGATAACATTCTTTTTCTCATGGGTTCTTGCAGCTTTTCTGTCAATTTCGCCCCGCTGTACCATTTCTTCCACCCACGAATGGTCTCTTGTAATCTGGATTATATCTTCTCCGATTACATACAATCTGCTGTCACCCACATTGGCTACTCTTAAAGTATTGTCAAATATGCTGGCTACCACTAATGTAGTTCCCATTCCATTATATTCTTCAGACTCGCCTGCCTTTCTAAGAAGCAGTGAGTTGACAAGCTTAATGTTATTATCTATTGTTGCTAAAGGATCTTTGCCTTCTGACTCTTTTAATAATTCAACAAGCGTTTCAACTGTATATCTTGACGCTGTGTCACCAGCTTTATGTCCTCCCATACCGTCTGCCACAATAAACAGATTAGGCAGACACCCTATATCATCAAGCTTTGCATAGACATAGTCCTGATTGACATTTCTTTCAATTCCTACATCTGTTGTTGCAAATGCGTTCATTTCATTCTCCATCCATTCTTTAATGTATCAGTTTTACTATTAATGAATAGTATCCCATATCAATATATATTATCATACCAGCTATAAAAATGCGACATATTTCAGCCACTTTTTATGCAGCTGGCTCTATATGGCAGAATTCTCATCTATATGATTCTGTCTCAACTGTCCACAGGCACCGTCTATATCGCGCCCCATCTCACGTCTGACAGTCGCATTAATTCCTTTTCTTTCAAGCATATCCCTAAAATTCTTTATAGAATTCTTCTCTGACTGCTCATAATCTCTTTCCTTAATCGGATTAACCGGTATCAGATTAATATGACAGTTAAGCCCTTTTACAAGCTCTATAAGCTCATTGGCACATTCTTTAGTATCATTAATGCCCTTAACCAGACTATATTCAAATGATATTCTTCGTCCTGTCTTATCAAGATAATACCTGCACGCATCCATAATCTCTGCTATGCTGTATTTATTAGCAATAGGCATCATAGTCTTTCTTAACTCATCATTAGGTGCGTGAAGCGATATTGCAAGTGTTATCTGTAACTTAAGATCTGCCAGTTCTTTTATCTTAGGCACAATTCCACATGTTGATACTGTTATATTTCTCTGGCTTATATTAAGTCCTCTTTCACTGTTAAGCAGTTCTATGAATTTAATAACATTATCGTAATTATCCATAGGCTCACCAGAACCCATTATAACAACATTGCTTACTCTCTCATTAGTATCCCTGCTTATTCTGTATATCTGGTCAAGCATTTCTGATGGTAAAAGATTTCTTACACATCCATTAAGAGTTGATGCACAGAAACGACAGCCCATTTTACAGCCCACCTGTGATGAAATACATACCGAATTGCCGTGATGATACTTCATAAATACACTTTCTATAAGATTGCCGTCATAAAGCTCAAAAAGGTACTTTCTAGTGCCGTCTATCCTTGACTCCTGCATTTTTACAATCTTAAGACTTGTATACAAGGTATCTTCCTTTAAAGTATTCTTAAGCTTATCGGAAATATTGGTCATCTCATCATAACTTTCTGCCAGTTTCTCGTGCATCCACGAATATAACTGGGCAGCTCTGAATTTCTTTTCATTAATACTCTCAACATATTGTACAAGTTCATTGTAATTCAATGATTTTATATCAGTCTTATGCGGCATAACCATACTCCATTCCATTTATCTGTTATTTCTTAAATATATTTACATTCCCCTGTTTAACTCTTAATAAGACGAGCGACAAAGAATCCGTCCATTCCTGAATTATTGGCAGGAAGCAGCTGATGATACTCTCCGTCTTTCGTAAAGCCTGATTCTTTACATATCCAGTCGGCATTATCCTCATTTTCTGCCCTGTTAATTGTACAAGTACTATACATTAACACTCCACCACTCTTAACATAGCGTGATACGACCTTTAAAATATCTCTTTGAAGATCTACAAGTGACTGCAATTTTTCAGGCGAAGCATTATATTTTATATCCGGCTTTCTTCCTATTATCCCAAGACCTGAACAAGGAAGGTCAGCTATAACAATATCAGCTTTATTAATCAGACTTTCATCACAATCAAGTGCATCATATACCTGTGTCTGTATATTAGTGATATTAAGCCTCTTAATATTCTCATCAATAAGTGCAACCTTGTAATCTGACAAATCTCTGGCGATTACCCTGCCGCAATCCCCTTGTTCTGACATCTTAAGTGCGGCATTAATTGACTTTCCGCCCGGTGCACCGCATACGTCAACTATTGTATCTCCCGCTTTTGGTGCTGTGTATTCACCTGCAAGCATTGAGCTGATATCCTGAATCTGATACATACCGTCCTGAAAGCTTTTAAGCCCTGCGATATAATCATAATCGGATATCTCATACGCATATGGTATATTCTCTACTTCTTTTACTGTCACATTCTCACGCTGAAGAAGTTCTTTAATCTGTTCCCTGGAAGCCTTTGATGTATTACATCTTATATATGTCTTCTTCTCACACTTCATACCCTCAAGCACGGATTTAACAGTATCTATTGACATCTGCCCTGACCACAGCTCAATTATCCACATTGGCATAGAATACTTAACAGACAGATATTCATATGGACTTTTATTATAATCTGGATATTCAATATTGTCTTTATTGCGTGATATATTTCTTAACACACCATTAACAAAACCCTTAAGCCCCGCAAATCCCCTCTTTACAGCAAGCTTGACAGCCTCATTACAAGCTGCACTATCAGGCACATTATCCATATATATTATCTGATATACACCCATTCTTACAATTCTTCTTATAACAGGCTTCATCTTCTTAACTGGTGTCTTTGAATACTTGTTAATAATATAATCTAATTCTATCTGGCTCTCTATAATGCCTAAAGACAGCTTATTGATAAATGATCTTTTACTCTTATCAAGATACTGGTACTTTAAAAGTGCATTGTTGATTATTATATGTGAAAATTCATTGTTACTCTCTATTTCTTCCAAAATATCGAGTACAACCGCTCTTAAATTAACTTCCATACAGATTATTCTCCATTATAATATAACTAATTACCCTAATGCAGTCCCTTCTTCAACGTGGCTTCCAAGAAGAAAGGCATCTGTTGACATTCTCTTCTTACCCTCAAGCTGAAGTTCATTAACCTTAAGATAATCTTTTCCGCATTTTATAATAAATGTCTTCTTATCTACATAACATACTGTTCCAGCTTCACATTCCTTTGAAACATTATTGTTATTTATAATATCATCACTGTCATTCACAACATCTGCATCCCATATTTTTAACATTTTGCCATTAAGATGTGTAAATGCACTTGGCCAGGGATTAAGTCCTCTTATAAGGCACTCAATCTGTCTGGCACTCTTAGTAAAATCAAGCTCTCCCATTGACTTTTTAAGCATTTTGACATATGAGCTTTCAGCTTCGTTCTGCTTTTCTGGTATAATGCTTCCAGTCTCAAGTCCTTCAAGTGTCTTAATAAGAAGCTTAGCACCAACTATGCTTAATCTGTCAAAAAGGCTTCCGCCTGTCTCTTTCTTATCAAGTTTAACCTTATCTACCAAAAGAATATCTCCTGTATCAAGCCCCTCATCCATCTTCATAGTCGTAACACCGGAATACTCACATCCGTCTATTACTGCCCACTGGATTGGAGAGGCACCCCTGTACTTAGGAAGCAGTGAAGCGTGTACATTAATACATCCAAGACGTGGCATATCAATAATACTCTTAGGCAATAGCTGTCCAAATGCAACAACAACAAACACATCTGCATTATATTTTCTTAATTCTTCAACAAATGCTTCATCTCTTGCTCTTTCTGGCTGAAGAACCTGTATATTATTCTTAACAGCTTCTTCCTTAACAGGTGAAAATACAAGCTCCTTGCTTCTTCCCTTTGGCTTGTCCGGCTGTGTCACAACAGCCACTACATCATACTGGTTATCAATAAGTTCCTTTAACGTCCCAACTGCAAAGTCAGGAGTTCCCATAAATACAACCTTCAATATTAATCTTCCTCCGTTTCAGTTTCCATAAGTGGACCTTCTGCCTTATCAACATACATTACTCCGTCAAGATGATCAATCTCGTGTAAAAGACATCTTGCAAGAAGTTCTTCACCCTCAACGATAATCTCTTCCATATCTTCATTAAGTGCCTTAACCTTGGCATAAGATGGTCTTGTCACGATACCAACCTTACCCGGAACACTAAGACAGCCCTCCTGTCCTGTCTGTGAACCACTTGTCTCAAGAACTACAGGGTTAATAAGCACTATTGGATCATCACCACAGTCAATTACTACTAATCTCTTTCTTATTCCTACCTGTGGAGCTGCAAGTCCAACTCCATTAGCCTCATACATTGTTTCAAACATATCATCAATAAGTTCCTGTATTCTAGGTGTCATCTCAGTTATTTCTTTTGCTTCTTTTCTTAATATCTCATCACCTAATGTTCTTATATTTCTGATTGCCATAACTTCCTCCATAATCAAATAACATATGCGTATGTTTAATTAACATCATATGCAATGTTAATATTCTTGTAATCTGAACTTCCATTAATATTATTATCCAGCATATCCATAATTAGTTCAAGTGCTTTAAAGCTTGAACTTCTTAAATATATCTGCTTCGTGTATATATCTTTAATCTTGTATATAGAAGCATTTGATGGACCAAGTACTATAATCTTGTCATCTTTAACAGTATTGTTATCCTGAATATACTGCTGTATCAAAGCTTTAATATTTCCTGCACGCTCTGATAACAGCTTCTCATTAATACTGCTTATGTTAATCTTTACCATATTATTAACAGGTGGATATGAAAGCAGCTTCCTGTAAGACATTTCCTGCTCATAAAAACTCTTATAATTCTGCTCCGCCGCACATAACAAGCCATAATTATCAGGTGAATATGTCTGTATTACAACTTCACCCTTTCTTTCTCCTCGTCCAGCTCTTCCTGCCGCCTGTGTTATAAGCTGGAATGTACGCTCAACAGCCTTATAATCACTTGCATACAAGGATATATCTGCCGCTACGACTCCGACAAGAGTAACCTTTGGGAAATCGTGTCCCTTTACTATCATCTGCGTGCCTATAAGTATATCTGCCTGTTCTGTCGCAAATGCACTTAATATATTCTCGTGTCCGTCTTTGCCTTTGGTTGTATCCATATCCATTCTTAATACCCTTGCCGCAGGAAACATCTTCTTAACTGCATCCTCTACAGCCTCTGTTCCTGCCTTAAAGCCAAGAATATACTTAGAACCACATTCAGGGCATAACGATACATTAGGAGTCTCGTATCCACAATAATGACATACAAGCTTTCCATTCCTGTGAAGTGTCATAGATACATCACAATGCGGACATTTCATAACATAGCCGCACGATCTGCACGAAACAAATCCGGCAGTTCCCCTTTTATTAAGAAACAGCATTATCTGTTCGTGTTTATTAAGCCTGTCACTGATAAGCTCATACAGCTTTCTTGAAAATATTGTCCTGTTACCTGTCTTTAACTCCTGTCTCATATCAGCTATATATACCTGTGGCAGGCTTGCCTCTCCTGCCCTGTTATTAAGCTCTATAAGCTTATACTCGCCTGCTTCTGCCCTGTAATAGCTGTCAATTGACGGTGTTGCAGAGCCTAGTATAACAGAAGCTCCCACCTCCTTTGCAATATGTATTGCAAGGTCTTTGGCGTGATATCTTGGGACTTGCTCTGATATATACGCACCCTCGTGTTCCTCATCTATAACAATAAGTCCAAGATTAGGAAACTGTGTAAACAATGCCGATCTTGGACCTATCATAATACTTATTTCACCTTTAAGTGCTCTTACGAACTGGTCATATCTCTCACCTTTTGACATTCTTGAATTAATAATAGACACTTTATCCCCAAATCTGTGATAAAATCTCTGAACAGTCTGAAATGTAAGTGCTATCTCAGGTATAAGCATTATAACCTGCCGTCCGGAATTAATAGTATGTTCAATAACATCAAGATACACTTCTGTCTTTCCGCTTCCGGTTACTCCTCGTATAAGATATGTATTGAACGCTTTATTATCATAATCCTCCACTATTGTATCAACGGCTCTTTGCTGTTCCTCGTTAAGCACAACCTTTTTATTAAAAATGTGCTTATCAGACACAGGATTTCTATAGTAACTTTCAACCTTGACATTTATAATTCCGTCTGCTTCAAGTGCCTTTACTGTTGCTGGCGAAATATTAAGCTTGTCTTTTACTATCTCCATATCAATAACAGGTTCATCAATAAGTGCACACATAAGCCTGTACTTGGCTTTCGCTTTTTTCTCATATATGCTTATAAGTTCTTGTGCCTTTTTAGTATCAACCAAAAGGCAGACAGACTTTTTCTGCTTATGTCCGACCTCGTCCTTAACAGGAATAACCGTCTTTAATGCCTGATTCATAGTACAGCCATAATGCCGTTTCAGCCACGCTGCAAGCTTTATCATACTTTTAGCGACATTTACTTTTCCTGTAACAACACTGTCAATGCTCTTTATCTTATCAACAGGATATGATGGCTTATCAGTTAAACCAATTACATATCCTGTTATAATTCTGTTACCTTTTCCAAAAGGCACTCTTACAGATGTTCCGATATCAACACTACCATCCATATCATCAGGCACAGCATATTGGAATGTCTTATCAAGCTGTTCGTGTGAAATATCTATTATTATATCAGCGTACATTTTTCTCCTTTAATTCTTCAAGAACTTCTGATATAAGAACACGTTCGTCCATAGGATATTTAACGCCTTTTATCTCCTGATAATCTTCGTGTCCCTTACCTGCAAGCACGATAATATCTCCAGGTTCACCATTCTCAATAGCATATTTAATAGCTTCTTTTCTGTCTGCAATATCAATATGCTTACCTGTAGTCCTGTTAATTCCAGTCTTAATATCTTCCATAATAGCAAGAGGCTCTTCAAATCTTGGATTATCAGATGTTATAATCGTAAGGTCTGCTAATCTTCCAGACACTTCACCCATCTCAAATCTTCTCTCTTTAGAGCGGTTGCCACCACAGCCAAACAGGCATACAAGTCTATGTGGATTGTACTCTTTAAGTGTCTTTAAAATACTCTCTAAGGACATCGCATTATGAGCATAATCAATCATAAGAGTAAACTTATCAGATACTGGAACAAGCTCTATTCTTCCTTTAACCTTTACATCTTTCAATACATTTTCAACAATAGCATTATCCACATTAAAATGTCTTGTAACAGCTATTGCACACAATGAATTATATACTGAGAACATTCCCGGAAGTGAAAGTTCCACATCCATATTGACAAGACCACTACACTTATAAGTAAGACCTATCTTTCCTCTCTCATGGAACAACTTGATATCACTTGCCTTTATGTCTGCATCTTCTGATATGCCATACTTCTCAACACTGCATACAGAGTCTCTTAATATATCAGCTGTATGCTTATCATCTGCATTGACTATTCCTGTCTTGCACTGCTTAAAAAGCTTAGCCTTACATTCAAGGTACTCCTCAAATGAAGCGTGCTCATTAGGACCGATATGATCAGGCTCAAGATTAGTAAATACTCCGATGTCAAATACAATACCTGCAGTTCTGTCAAGCTTTAAGCCCTGTGAGGATACCTCCATAACTACTGCCTTACATCCCTCATCAACCATTTTCCTGAAGGTTTTATGAATCTGTATTGACTCAGGTGTTGTATTACAGGACGGAACAGCCTCATCTCCTATAACTGTCTCGATAGTTCCGATAAGACCTGTCTTTATTCCACACGCACAAAGAACATTCTTTATCATATAAGTTGTAGTTGTCTTACCCTTAGTTCCTGTAATTCCAATTGTAAACAACTTCTTATCAGGATTGCCGTAAAATGCTGCTGACATAAGTGCAAGGGCAAGTCTTGTATTATCACATTCTATAACTGCTGCCGGTATCTTCTCTGTATTATACTGTGATCCCTTCTGTACAACTATTACAGCCGCCTTATCCTTAACCTGCTCTATATATTTATGTCCATCGCTTACCGAACCAACTATGCAGACAAAGATACCTCCGTCTGTTACTTTTCTTGAGTCAGAAGCAATACCTGTAACAGTTGTATTAATATCACCATTAACAACTGTATATTCAAAATGTTCTACTTCATTAGCTCTGCATATATCCAAAATATCTTTTAACTGCATAACTGCTCCTTTCTTTTCAAGACACCTAGAATAATCCTGTTATCTTCTCATTCTCTTCATCATAATCAATGCCTTCTGCCGCTGGCACTTTAGGAAGTCCTGGCATAGTAAGAACTTTTCCTGTAAGTGCTACAACAAAGCCTGCACCAGCATCAACATACACTTCTCTAATATTAATTGTAAAACCTTCTGGTCTTCCTAACTTAGATGCATCATCAGACAAAGAATACTGTGTCTTAGCCATACATACAGGAAGATTTCCAAAGCCCATCTGTGTAATATGGTCAAGTTCCTTCTTAGCCTTAGAATCATATGTAACACCATCTGCTCCATATATTTCTTTAGCTATTGTCATAATCTTATCCTCTAATGGAAGTTCATCTTCATATAAAGGCTTAAAATCGCTCTTCTTATCAAATGAAGCAAGCACCTTATCTGCAAGTTCTATTCCGCCTGCTCCGCCGTCTGCCCATACATTAGATAATGCAAATTCACAGCCTAATTCTTCACAGTGCTTCTTTATGAATTCATATTCTTCCTCTGTATCTGTCACAAATGAGTTGAGTGTAACAACTACAGGTACACCATACTTGTGAATATTCTCAATATGTTTATCAAGGTTTACTATACCATTCTTTAAAGCTTCCATATCTGGCTTTGATAATTCCTGCTTAGGAACTCCACCATTATATTTTAATGCCTTAACAGTAGCTACAATAACAACTGCATCAGGCTTAAGTCCAGCCTTTCTGCACTTAATATCAAAGAACTTCTCAGCTCCAAGATCTGCACCGAAACCAGCCTCAGTAACAGCAATATCTGCCAGCTTTAAAGCAAGCTTTGTTGCTCTTACAGAATTACATCCGTGTGCAATATTGGCAAATGGTCCACCGTGTACAAGCACAGGTGTATTCTCTAGTGTCTGAATCATATTAGGCTTTATTGCATCTTTTAATAAAGCTGCCATAGCTCCTGTTGCCTTTAAATCCTTGGCTGTAACAGGATCTCCTGCATAATTATATGCAACAATTATCTTGTCAATTCTTTCCTTTAAATCTTTCATATCCTCAGCAAGACAGAGTATAGCCATAATCTCTGAGGCTACTGTAATTATAAAATGATCTTCTCTTGTAACACCATTAGGCTTGTCACCAAGTCCGATTACGATATTCCTAAGAGTTCTATCATTCATATCCATACATCTCTTCCATACAATTCTCTTAGTATCTATTCCAAGAGCATTACCCTGATGTATATGATTATCAAGCATTGCTGCAAGAAGGTTGTTAGCTGATGTTATCGCGTGGAAATCACCAGTAAAATGTAAATTAAGATCTTCCATAGGAACAGCCTGTGCGTATCCGCCGCCGGCAGCTCCTCCCTTTATACCAAAGCAAGGTCCTAATGATGGTTCTCTTAATGCAGCAATTGCACTTATTCCTTTCTGGTTAAGTGCTTCTGTAAGTCCAAGACTTATTGTAGTCTTTCCCTCACCTGCCGGAGTTGGATTGATAGCTGTAATAAGAACAAGCTTTCCATCTTCGTTATTCTCTACTCTGTGGATAAGCTCATCTGATAACTTAGCCTTATACTTTCCATACATTTCAAGTTCGTCTTCTGTTACTCCAACCTTTGCCGCAACATCTTTAATATTCTCTAAATGTGCTTCCTGTGCTATCTGAATATCGCTCTTAATTTCCATAATTTCATCCTTTCCCGCAGCGTAATTATAATGACAGGACTAATGCCCTGACTATGATACTTATGCTACTACATATATCATATATAATCTATTTTGTACATATATTCATTATATATTTTTAATAAATTCTTCAAATTCCTCTGCTGTCATAAGCACCTTCCTTGGCTTAGTTCCAATCTCTGGTCCTACAACACCGGCATCTGCTAACTGGTCCATTATTCGTCCTGCCCTGTTGAAGCCAATCTTAAACTGTCTTTGTAACATTCCAATTGAACCTCTCTCTTTCTCAATAACAAAACGTCCTGCATCTGCAAATAATGAATCTCTGTCATCCTGCTGTTCTGCTGCCTGTCCACCGGCTTTTGAAGCTATGGCAGTCTCCGTTATGCTCTCATCGTAATTAACCTCGCCTGACATATTATCTTTAAGGAACTGAACAACCTTTGACACTTCTTCATCTGACACAAATGCTCCCTGAACTCTGATTGGCTTAGGTATATTAGATGGGAAGTATAACATATCGCCTTTACCTAACAGCTTTTCTGCACCATTCATATCAAGTATAGTTCTTGAGTCAACACCCGATGACACGGAAAATGCTATTCTTGACGGTACATTTGCCTTAATAAGTCCAGTTATTACATTAACCGATGGACGCTGTGTTGCTATAACCATATGGATACCTGCCGCTCTTGCAAGCTGTGCAAGCCTGCATATTGCATCTTCGACCTCTCCTGGTGCTACCATCATAAGATCTGCAAGCTCATCAATAATTATAACTATCTCTGGCAGCTTTTCAACAGGAATTTCACCTTCTTTGAATTCCATCTTTGCAGCTATGTCATTATAGCCCTTAAGATTACGTGCACCAACACCTGCAAACTTCTTATATCTTGTATTCATCTCATTGACTGCCCAGTTAAGAGCACCTGCCGCCTTCTTAGGCTCTGTCACAACCGGAAGCAGCAAATGTGGTATTCCATTATATATGCTTAACTCAACAACCTTAGGGTCAACCATAATAAGCTTTACTTCATCAGGGCGTGCCTTATATAAAATACTCATTATAATTGTGTTAATACATACTGATTTACCTGAACCAGTAGCTCCTGCAATAAGAAGGTGAGGCATTCTTGCTATATCTGCAACAATGGTCTTTCCTGCTATATCCTTACCTGCTGCAAATGCAATCTTTGACGAAGTATTCTTAAATGTATCAGTTTCTATTAGCTCTCTTAAGAATACACTGCCTGCCTCTTTATTAGGAACTTCTATTCCTATGGCTGATTTGCCTGGAATAGGTGCTTCTATTCTTATATCTGCTGCCGCAAGGCTTAACTTAATATCATCTGCTAAAGATACTATCCTGCTTACCTTAACACCAAGCTCAGGCTTTAATTCGTATCTTGTTACTGATGGTCCGCAGCTTATATCTGTAATATCGACCTTAACACCAAAGTTCTGCAATGTCTGCTTTAATGTGATTGCTGTATCCCTGTTCTCACGCTCAAGATTAGAAGCTTTCGAATTAGTATTGCGGTTAAGCAGGCTGACTGGCGGGAACTTATACTGCTTAGAACTTTCAGCCGATGAATCAGCTGTATTTTCTTTAACCTGCATATCCTCTGTCTCAGATGGATTAGACACATCTGACGTATTATCCGTATCTGATGTATTAGTCATATCTGATACATTAGCCATACCTGATATATTAGCCACACCTGATATATCAGTCATATCTGTTACATTAGCCATACCTGATACATTAGCCATACCTGATATATCAGTCATATCTGATACATCTTCTGACATATTATCATCTTTATCAGGTATGTCATATGACTCGTCCAAATCAACCATCTCGTCCCGATGTTCGCTTTCATTTTCTTCTGATGCACTATCTGTATGCAGCTCCCATACTGGCTCTCTGCTTATACGAGGCATAGGTGTAATCAACGGATCATATATATCATCACTATACATATCATCTTCATTATCCACGGCCTCTATCTCTGTTATATCTATATCTGAACCTTCATTCCTGTTATCATCATATATTGTAAGGTCATTAGTAACACCCCTAACAACATTATTCATACGTGCATTAGCAGAGGCTTCTTCTCTTGCTTCTTTCTGTGCCATTCTTACACGATTGGAATGTTCCTTATATTCTGAATAATCTTTTCTTGCCTCACTTACTATCCTCTCTCCGCTATTACGGATACCTTTGATAAATGATTTCTCTGTAATAACAATTATACAGATAATAGCAAGAATTATAAGTATAACTAAAGAACCTGCCATACCCAGTGGATTTAACATCTTACATAATATCCCTCCAAACAGGCCGCCTCCAGTCTTATACTCTGAACAATATGTAAAATATGTACCAACCGG
>ULOD01031149.1_pt1 | contig 44594 bp, 37 predicted proteins | sample 1952351 | NCBI WGS metagenome assembly ULOD01 (sample SAMEA4835596, study PRJEB28245) | human gut metagenome | biome: gut microbiome; material: fecal sample | place: Denmark | collected 2008 | reverse complement strand
ATTGTCGCAAGTATGATGCAAGCTATGCGTTTTGGAGTTGCAAGAGGTGTATTCTCTAACGAAGCAGGAATGGGTTCTGCCGCCATCACTGCTGCCGCAGCTACAACTGATGACCCTGTACGTCAGGGATACATAAACATGACAGGTACATTTTGGGATACAATTGTTGTCTGCACAATTACCGGACTTTGTATTGCAAGTTCCGGCGTTCTCGGCTCAAAGGACATTGTAAACTCAGGACAGTACACATACACAAAAGAAGCTCACACTATCTCTGTAGCAACAAGAAACGGAAATAATATCGTAACTGACAATTTCGTCATAAAAGATGTCAAGACAGATAACGGAGGAACAACTCTTGTCATATCAAAAAATGATAAAGACATATCAATGACAAACAAAGAAGCGTCACTCACTTCAGATACCATAAATGCTGATAACCTCACAGGAACCTGGATAGATTCCTCTGAAAACGAATATGTATTTGAAAAAGACGGTTCTTATAAATATAAAGAACTTACTGTAGGCTCCGCACTCACCATAAAAGCATTCAAAACGGTTCTTGGAGATACCGGCGGATGGCTTGTATGTATCGGCATTGCTCTCTTTGCTTTTTCAACAATACTCGGCTGGGAATACCACGGTGAAAAAGCATTTGAATACATACTCGGAACCCATAAATACAACATGGTCTACAGAATAGTTTTCTCACTTATCGCATATGTCGGAGCAACAACAACACTCGAAATCGCATGGACTTTTTCCGACATTGCAAACGCACTGATGGCAATACCAAACTTAATCTGCCTGCTCGTTTTAAGCGGTACGATAGCTAAAGAAATGAATCGTTTCCAGGAAGTGCTGAAAAAGGAGAGAGGAAAGTAATATTTATATTACTGAATTAACATCAATGCTTTCATTAAAAATATCCAGCCCGTAAGCGTAATTGACGAAAAAAGAGTAGTACTGACTACTATACTTGCAGCTAATGTATCATCTCCATCCATATTTTTTGCCATTATGTAGGATGTAGGTGTGCATGGCGATGCAAGCATTATGACTATTGCAATCAATTTCTGGTCACGAAAACCAAAATTTGCCGCTATCGGCAGAAAAATTCCTGCAAGTACAACAAGTTTTATAAGCGATGCCACTATAGTCGGCTTTATCTTTGCAATTGCTTTTCTGCCCTCGAATGTCGCTCCTATTGAAATAAGTGCAAGCGGTGAAGCCATAACAGCCATATTGTTGATTGTTTTATCTATCATTCTCGGAAATTTTATATTAAAAAACGATGCTACAAGACCGAGAAAAATTCCGATTATTATAGGATTTTTCAATATATTTATAAGTGCATGTTTTATCTGGCTGTTGTCTCCGAAATTTTCTTTATTGTTGCTTTCCAAAGTCAGTATAATAACAGCAAATATATTGTAAAGCGGCACTGAACCTATTATCATAAGCGGTGCCATACCTGATGTTCCATATATATTCTGAATAAACGCTATACCGAGTATTGCAGCACTGCTTCGATAAGACCCCTGTACAAATGCACCTATCATACTCTTATCTCTCATAAATTTTTTAGCCAGAAACCATATTACAAGAATTGACGTAAGCGTTGCAATAAAACAAAAACCTACATATTTAAAATCAAAGTTCTTTCTTATATTTGTGTCAGCAAGATCCTGAAACACAAGACATGGCAGACATGCCTTAAACACAAACTTATTGGCGACCCCGGCAAAATGTTCATCTATCAATCCTATTCTCTTAAAAAAATGTCCAAGCACAATCACGGCAAAAACCGGAACTGTCGCATTCAGACTAAATAAAAAATTGTTCATCTCTAATCCTTTCCTAAAATAAATTTATTGTTAACATAACGCCACGGAATGCTCCATTGCTATGCAATTTTGGCAATCCTGCACAATTTATAGCATAGAAGCGAAATAGAGAAATGTCAATGACTGCAAATAAAATTCGCTGTGGCTTTTCACTTAAAGATTAATACGAAAAATAAGCAGTGATCTGTTATCTCTCAAACCGCTGCTTAAATTTTTGTTAAAACAATATCCAACTCTCCATACTGTATGTAAATTGACTTTCTGGATAGTAATTTTAAATAAGTATCTATTTTAATTCAGACATTTCCATTCACATAGTAAAATAGGCAGCTATTTCTTCTTAGCTGCCTACCCGCCAATGGAATATTTGGATTCGGGCATTACCCATGCCTTCCTACGGTCATTTTTATTGTATTCTTAAACCAATTTATTATTCCTACAAAAACAATATTCTATCGTATAAATCTTTCCAATTTGACGGAAGTATATTCATTTTATATACATCAATTTTTGCTCTTGAGACAAGCCTGTCTAGTTCTGTTTCCAACATATTTGCATCTTCTTGGGATAATATTTTCTTCAATGCATACAATCTGGAATAGAGGTTTGTATTATCCGGAAGAACATCTGAACTATCCTTGTTATCTGGAATCACCACAGAAGAAGTCATTCCAACTAACATAGAATGATGAGCACAATAATTTCTTAGATTTCTGACTGCATCTAACCATGTATCCATCTGCTTTGTCACTTCTTTTTTATAATTCTTCTGTGAATATGTATAATCTAATACTTCTTTTCTCAGATCACCTCGCAAATATGAATAAATTAACACCATTGTTCCCATTTCAAAATAAGAAAATGCGGCCCACACAGGTAATGCATTATTTTGACGAGTTCCACCTTTCCGATATTCTTTCAGTTCAGGGTGTTTTACAACATCCCTTCTCAGTTTCTCCTCGTCATTTTTTAACCCCACAAAAAATTTTGTATGAAAAAACAAAACATTTCTATTTCTAGTCTTTTTATCCTTCTCACTTTTTGTTGGCGTATAATATTGCTTATCCAAATAAAAGCCAGCATCTCCAGTCTTTAACGAAACCGCATTTGCTATGGCACTTTTAAAACGAATCTCTGCCTTTTTACAATACTTAAACAGCAACAATCTTAATTGTACATCAAAATTATAAAGTTCAAAGAAAACTTTTGAATCAGCCTTACTTCCAAACGCATTTACTTGTGTTAAAAGATATTTTCCATAACGACTTGCTCTGAAATATCCAGCATACCCAAGAAACTCTCTCATCTTTTTTCTTTGTCGAAAGTTTACATATTTCTTCATCAGCATGACTTGAGTTTCTAAATCTATCGGTAGTTCTGTATTTGGCATTTGTAACACCTCTTTCATAGTAAAAAAAAAGAATGGATATACCATTCTTAATCCCGCCAATGGAATATTTGGATTCGGGCATTACCCATGCCTTCCTACGGTCTATAATTATATTAGCACATAAGAATTAAATCATCAACTACTTTTTCAAAAAATCATAGATATACATAAAAAAATAGTTGCCGCCAAACAACAGCAACAACTATTTTCATATAAAGACCCATCCAAACTAAATATTCTCGTTTCTAAGTGTCTCAATCACATTATCTTTTTTAATCTTTTTCATAGTATAAATCATGCTTGCAAATACAACCACAAATATACTTGCTATTACCACGACAACACTTTGTATTGGAATATAAAATCCCACATTAAAGCCGTTTCCCATAACCCTGTACATTGCATAAGTAAACAGAACTGCCGCTATCATACCAAAAATAAGACCCTTTATTCCATAAAATGCACATTCATAATTCATCATTTTATTAAGACCTTTTTTAGTCATTCCGACCGATTTAAGCATTGCAAATTCCTGTCTTCTCAAAAGAATGTTTGTCGATATTGTATTAAATACATTTGCAATCACTATAAGTGATATCAATATGATAAAACCGTACGAAAAAACATTAACGATCAGCACCAAAGCATTGCTTATTTCTTTACTCTGTGTATTGTCATATATATATACTTCATTACTTCCTAATTTGGCTGCAGTAAAAGCATAAAGATTTTCCTGAGCTGCTGCATGTTTTTTTGCTTTAAAACCAAATTTATATGTGTTTTTTTTGATGACACCTGACGGTATATTCTTTATCTCAGAGTACGGACGCACTATTGTAATCATACTCTGTTCACTCATATCATCAACTGCCAGCGGAAGTTCCATATCGCATTTCACAACTTTTACATTCTGTGAAACAAATGCATCTTTTCCCGAATATTTTTTAAATTCCAGTTCTCCTTCATCTTCATCATTTGAATTTTCATCTAAACAATAGCTCTGTTCAAGTTTTTTATAACTTGTCACAATATCTACACTGAATCCCTTTTTTTCTTTTGCACGATAAAGCTTAATATCTGCATCTGATTTCAAAACATCATAAGAATAATTTTTCTGCTCATCATCATTGTACATTATTAAATGCTGCCATACCAATGTGTTGTTGTTTTTTAAATTATTTTTTTTTATGAAATCATGAAATGCATTATCTTCAATATAATATACCATAGCATCCATTCTTATGATGCCTTTTTTCTCATCTACCTTGTCAGAATCATTCTGTTTCAGTTGTTCAAGATACTCTTTATTTATATCACTTATTTTTATTTCAGCTACAGCATTATCGTAAAGACTATAACTGCAATCATCTATATTATCTACTCCCTTAAATCTCTTTAACGCATCGTCAACATTCTTAAACCCCTTATCCATGGCATCTTTTTCAATCGTCATAGACAAATCTGCTTTTGAATTGTTCTTATACACTTTCAAAGATGCCGACATATATGAGGTAAAGCTGTTTACCGCAACAAACAATGCCGTACTTACAGCTATTGAAAATATTGTAACTCTCTGTTTTCTTTTATTTCTCTTAAAATTTTTGTCTGCAAGTGTTCCCTCAAACCCAAACACTTTTGCCATAACCGGATTTACTTTTACATTTTTTCGCTTAAGTCCGGTACTTTCATTTTGTTTAAGTGCCTGTAAAACTGTAATTCTTACCGCTTTTAATGCCGGTATAAGTGCTGATATAAATACAGTAATAACTGTAACCGCTATCGCAATAATTACGCTTACCGCAGATATATGCATTTTAAGTGTATTTACCGATTCACTTGAAGTAATAAGCACGGCAAATTGTTTTCCAAGAAGATTTAATGTAATTCCTATTCCTGCTATTCCGCATATTATACCAATCGGAATACCTATTATACACAAAAGTCCCGCCTCAAAAAATACGCTTCTTAAAATCTGTTTTTTAGTCGCTCCTGCCGACTTTAAAAGACCAAACTGTTTTGTTCTCTCACTGACTGATATTGAAAATGCATTATGGATAAGTGACACTGAAGCAATCATTATTATCAACATAAGTATAGCTCCCATACCATACAAAGTCTTATTATAATTGCTATTTGAAGATTTTCCGTAAAATTTCAAGAGTGAACTGTTCGTATACCACTCCATATCATCAGTATTGTCTTTTTTTTCTTTGGTAATCTTTTGCATAATACCGTTAAGTGTATCTTCTGTTTTTGATATATTTTTACACTTGAAATATACAGCATAGGTTTCAGGCTTTGCAGCACCTTTCTTTGTATATATCTGCATATCATGCATCGAATCACCCGACACCTGTTGGCAAAAACCGGTAATTTCAAATTCTTTATCTTTACCGCCAACATCTAATTTCACTTTATCCCCTATCTTACAATTTTTAAAATATACATTCTTTGCCATAGATGTCATGATAATCTGTGAACTATTCTCAGGCATCGTTCCTTTTACCAGCTTGACGGATAACATTGACTTAAATTTGTCATCTATTCCCCTGAATGTAACTGCTTCTGATTCACCCTGATTTTTGTATATCTCCACGATACTGCTTTTACTTACATTTCCTTCATCTTCACATATTTTTGTTTGTTTTTCGTCAATACCGTATATATGTCCATGCCAATCACCTGTCTGCTCTATAGACACATCAAGCATGTAATTTTGTAAGCTCACTATTATACTTGTAATTGCAACAAACATTGAAGTTGCAAGAATAATTCCGAGTATTGTCACAAGGGTTCGCACCTTATTTTTTTGAAGTGTACGCAATGTAAATTTATTTACGATATTCATTATCTGTTCACCTCATCTCTCGTAATACGACCATCTTCAATGGCAATTATTCGATCTGCCTGAAGTGCAATATTTTCATCATGTGTTATCATAATGAGTGTCTGATTGTATTTTCTGTTTGATTTCTTTAAAAGTTCCATTATCTCCTGACTGTTTTTACTATCAAGATTTCCCGTCGGCTCGTCTGCAAGTACAACAGAAGGTGAATTCATCAATGCCCTTCCTATTGAAACTCTCTGCTGCTGCCCTCCCGAAAGCTGATTTGGAAGATGTTTTTCTCTGCCATGAAGCCCCAAAAGAGCCACCATGTCCTGCAAACGCTCTCTATTTACCTTTCTTCCGTCAAGCTGTACAGGAAGTGTAATGTTTTCAACAACATCAAGCACCGGAATAAGGTTATAAAACTGATAGACAAGACCCACCTGCCTTCTTCTGAATATCGCAAGCTGCTCTTCATTCTGTTTAAAAACATCCTTGCCATCCATAAAAACTTTACCCGATGACGGCTCATCAACAGCCCCTAATATATGAAGTAATGTTGACTTGCCTGAACCGGACGGCCCTATAATAGCAACAAACTCTCCCTTTTCAACAGAAAATGAAACCCCATCTAAAGCTCTGACCTCATTTTCTCCCTTTCCATAAACTTTTGTCAGATTTTCTACTCTCAAAATTTCCACTCTATTTCCTCCATTCTTGCCAGTATACTGTATCATTGATATCGTACACTATTTTGCTCTTTTCTTATTTCTTTGGCGGGTCAAGCCACCAGATAGCAATTTGTATGTAAACATACTTTGCTATCTGCTTTTGACCCTTACATCATGGTTTTAATTTAGCATACACAGATTACAACCGGGTGACTTTAAAGTGACAATATTGTCATTTTATTAACAATTTTTTGAAAATAAATTACTATTTATTGAACATACATTCTTACTATGTTATACTTTTAATGTATAATTGAAACGAAAGCAGGATGTGATTTTCCGATGTTAGATGCCCTCTAGTTTATAAAGGAGGGTGATGCCCTATGAACACACTTGAAGTTTTAACATTAGTGCTTGTTATATTTGCGGCTCTGTCATACATAGACAATCATAATAACAAAAAGAAATAGCATCCTCCGACCAAAGTGAATGCTATTTCTATAATTTCTATTCAACTGAGGGCAAATCGGATATACATCCGATTACCTTTCTGAGTAAATTATACATCAGGGCACTTGAATTATCAAGTGCCCTTTTTTCATTCGATGAAACAATCATCATCCATATGAATTCATGCTGTTTACATATTATCATTTCTTCTAAACTACCCCTTTGTAAAATCTTATATCAAACGAAGTCCCCTTACCAACCTCGCTTGTTACCTTTATCGTTCCGTTAAACTGTGTTATTATACTTCTCGACAATGCGAGTCCGATACCAACGCTTTCACTTTTATGCCCGTCTAAATCATTTTTCTTTTTTCCTTTATAAAATCTCTCGAATATATGTGGCAGGTCTTCCTTTGCAATTCCCATTCCGTTATCACTTATAACTATCCGACTGTATATCGTATTTTCCTCGCATGTAACAGAAATCTTACCTCCGTTAAAACTATGCTCCATGCAATTTTTTAATATATTCCCGAGTGCTTCAACAAGCCATTCCCTGTCAGCTTTCACTTTTGATTTTTTTTCATATGAGCGTTCAAATTCTATTCCTCTTATGTCAAGCGGTATCTCAATAAGCGAATATGCTTCATCAATCACTTTTCCCATATCTATATTTTCAATATCAAAGTCTACCATATCGGCATCCAGCCTTGATATTCTGAGTAATGTTGTTATCTGCCACTTTATTTTTTCAGCAAGTGTCGTAAGTTCCATTACTAAGTCCATTCTTCTCTCATATGTAATATCTTCTTCTCTCAAAAAATTCAATATTAAATTTATCGAGGTAAGTGGTGTCTTTATCTGATGTGAAATATCTGCAATGGAGTCTGCAAGAAACACTTTATCATTTTTTAGATTTTCTGTCTGCTCTCTCAGCCTGATAACAAGTTTTTCCACCTCATCAGAGAGCACCGAAAGCTCTCCCTCTTTATACTGCTCAAATGACAAATGTTCATCACCGTGTAAAATCGCATCTATTTTGTCACTTATTTTTGCAAGTCTGGTATATCTTTTCTTTGTGAAAATCATGTTTATCCCAAATTGTACAATTCCGGCAGCACACACAACCGCTGTCAGTTTTGTATTTTTATCAGATAATAAATATATAATTACTGCTGTAAATATTATGACTGCCAAATTGATAAATGAATATTTTTTTATCTCACCGTTTCTGAAAAAATTCATAAGCACCTATACCCCATTCCTCTGACCGTTTTTATTATCTCAGGTTTCTGAGCATCATTTTCAATCTTTTCCCTGAGCCTTTTTATGTAAACTGTCAATGTATTGTCATTCACAAATTCCCCTGATGCGTCCCAAATTTCTTCAAGCAATTTATTTCTCGATAAAACAACGCCTTTATTTGCAGCAAAAATAAGAAGCAGGCGGTATTCGAGCGCAGAAAGAAAAATTTCCTCACCTGATTTTATCACTTTTCCGCCTGTCGTATCAATTTTTATATCCGCAAGTTCAATCACATTTGAAATGCGCCCGCTTCTTCTGAGAACACTCTTTATTCTCGAAACAAGCTCCCTCGGTCTGAATGGTTTTCCTATATAATCATCCTCACCCATATCAAGTCCCATGACAACACTGTACTCATCACCTGATGCCGTCAGAAAAATAACCGGAATATCTGTATTTTGTTTGATTGCCGTACATACCGCAAACCCGTTTCCATCCTCAAGCGAAACGTCAAGAAGCACAATATCTATGTTTTGCATATGCTCATCAACATACGAAAGAGCATCCTTTTGTCCTGTCACACTTTCAACATTAAAACCTTCATTATTCAAAAATTCAGTCAGTTTTTTTATTATCTCCCTGTCATCCTCAACCAATAAAATATTGTATAATGATTTACCCATAATCCACTCCAAAATTTGATATATTAATCTTTCTTACACAACCAAATTCGTAATCCAAACACCCTTTTTAACAAGAATATAACCGAGTATAACCTTTATCACATCGGCACTCTGCACGATAACATATATTGTGAGTACAGGCAGTGCCGTAAATTTACACAGAATAAACGCAATCGATACCGATACCACCCATGTAAAAATGCTGTCAAACAAAAACGTAATTATTGTTTTTCCGCCGGAACGGAGTGTAAAATACAGCACATTTAAAAATCCCTGCAGCGGGAAAAATGATGCCGTAATTATGATAAACCACTGTCCCAGGCGCCTTACCTCTTCTGATGTATCATAAAGTTTCGGAAAGAACCCTGAGCAGGCAACGAGGATTGCTGTAAGAAAAACACATATTCCAGCCGTAAACCACATAAGTTTGTTTGATGCTTTCTTTGCTTCGTCAAACTTAGACGCTCCAAGATACTGTCCTGATATTATCCCGACAGCATTTCCCATAGCAACAAACACAACATTTAAAAGATTGCAGATTGCATTTGATATGTTTAGTCCTGCAATAACCTGTAACCCTTTCATTGAATAACATTGTGTCATGGCTGCCATGCCGCCTGACCAGAAAAACTCGTTTAAAAATATAGGAAGTCCTTTTATTATAATTACCTTTACTTCACTTATTGAAATTTTAAGTGTCCTATATACACCTCTTAAAAATTCATACTTCTTTAGGCTAAGATGTGTCCACGCTACGACCACGAGCATTTCAACAAACCTCGCAAGCACAGTTGCTATAGCTGCACCCTCTACCTCAAGTCTTGGAAAGCCGAACTTTCCATATATAAGCAGATAATTAAAAACTATATCAACAACAACAGATGCTATACCTCCAACCATCGGCTTGACACTCTCACCCATCTCTCTCAAACTTCCCGCATAAATCTGTGTAAACGCAAACGGAACAAGACCGATAAGCATTATATGAAGATAATCAAGTCCATATTTAAGCGTTTTTGCCGAGTCAATACCGCCGTCATTGCCATGCAGATACAGACCTATCATTTTCTCTCCACCAAAAACAAAAGCTATAAGTCCGCAAATTGTTATGGCTGACGTAATCCAGATTTTTAATCTGAATACATTCTGATAACCCTTTTTGTTGCCCTGCCCGAAATACTGTGCTCCGTATATACCGGGGCCTGACAAGCCTCCAAACACAGCAAGAAAGAATACAAAAACAAGCTGACTGACAATAGATACCGCTGTCATATTCTCTGTTCCGAGACTTCCGACCATAAGATTATCAACAAGTCCGACTGCATTTGTAATACCATTTTGTATCATCATCGGAACTGCCAGCGTCATAGCCTTTTTATATACTGAATTTCCGTTACTTTTCATCATCTTTTTATCTTTACTCCTTTATAATTTTCCATACAAAAGACGAGAAGAAATTCCTCTCGCCTTTATTTTCATGATATCTATTCTACCCAGCTTTCATATAAATTACAAGCAAAATTTTCCGTAAATGCGTTTTTCAGTGTAACATTTCAGTTACTTTTCGACAGCAAAATCTATCTTTCAATCTTTAATTTTTTCTTAAGATTAAATTATTTATTATATAACTTGCAACAAATTTAATTTACTTCTGTTATTATAGGTATAGGGAGACATATTACAATAAATTACATGCAGGATTTGTGTCTGTGCGCACTTGGCACAAACCTGCTATGTACAAAAAACGTGCGCAGAAATGAGGATATTATGAAAAAAAGAAAAGTTCTAAAAAAAATAATAGGCACTGCCACCGCACTTGCAATAGTCTTTTCAAGTACATTTTCATCCTTTGTACCTGAAACCTCAAAATCCGTAAGTGCAAAACAGACAACTGAAATCAATGACTACGGCGTTCTGACAGACTGTAAAACAAACGGCACATTATACATTTCAAAGAAAGTTTGTGCCATTTCTGCCATTGCCCTTGATAAGGCAAACATAACCAAATTTGTCGTAAACAACGACAATCCTTCATTTAAAGCTATTGACGGTGTTTTATACACAAAAAACGGTACAAGATTAGTAAGATTTCCTAATAATTATTCTAAATCATATACTATTCCGACCGGTGTTAAAACAATTTCCCAATATGCTTTTAGAAATTCAGAGCAATTAGAAGAGGTAATAATTCCCGACACAGTTACAAAAATAGGCGAGGGTGCATTCTACGGATGCAGTTCACTCAGCAAAATATCTATTCCGCAAAAAATAAGAGCAATACGCCCTTATACATTTTTTAACTGCTCATCACTCAAAAATATTAAACTGCCTTCAAAACTTCAAATATTAGGCAGTTGCTCATTTCAAGACTGTAAAAGCCTTAAAACTATAAATATACCAAAAAATATTGAAAGCATTACATATGGTACATTTATGGGATGCGAAAAACTAAAAAAAATAAGTTTTCCTACATCTCTTGATACAATCGGTTCTCAGGCATTTAAAGACTGCAAGAGCCTGAAATCATTAAAACTTCCAAAAAAGCTTGCCTATATTAAGAAAGGAGCATTTTATTCATGCAGCAGCCTGAAATCAGTCAGCTTACCTGACAATATTCCAACTGTAAATTACAATACTTTTGCCGACTGCACCAGTCTTAAATCATTTACATTTGGAAAATACACAAATGAGATAACTTCACACGCCTTTTACGGCTGTACATCATTGAAGAATATAACAATACCAAAAAATATCGAAAGCATCTCATCAAGTGCATTTGAAAACTCTGTTGAAAACTTTAAAGTCTCATCAGAAAATGCTGTGTATTCATCAAAAAACGGTGTGTTATATAATAAAGCGCAGACTTCAATCAAAAAATACCCATGCTTAAAATCAGGAAGTTATACTTTCCCTGATACTGTAAAAAATATTACTTACAGGGCATTCGCTAATTGTAAATATTTAAAAACCTTAACACTTACGGATAAAATCAAAGTATTGGATTTAAGTTCTTTCAGCGGTTCAGGTATAACATGTCTGAATCTTTCCGCAAAACTTGAATCTATTTACGGCAGTTCATCAAACTTTAAAAACCTGAAAAAAATAACAATACCTAAATCAAACCCAAGATTTTTTGTAAATGATGATGTTTTGTATTGTTATTATGATGTTGATAAATATATGTCATCAAACTCTGCATCATCATGGGATGAAAACCAGTCAACATCAAACTACAATATACTTATTTATCCTACAGGTAAAAAAGGTACTGTTACAATATTAGAGCAGACATTATACACATCTGATATTCCCCGCGAAAATCAGGCATCATACTTTAAAACAGCATCCATAGCAACAGGTGCGGCTTTCTGTACATCTGAAAACGGAATACTTACAAATATGAGCAAAACTGAAATCTCAGTAATGCCTGGCAGAATAAGCAATTGTTACATTGGCAGCAAAATCAAACACTTATATTACATACAGACTTACAAAACATACCTTACAAATCTGAAGAAATATACAGTATCAGACAGCAATAAATATTATAAGGCAAAAAATGGTGTACTTTACAATAAAGCGGTTACAAAACTTATTGACTATCCTTCACAAAAAACAGGTAGTTATAAATTTCCAAGTACAGTAACATCTGTATATTACACAGCATTTAAAAATGCAGCAAAGCTTGAGGAACTTAAAATCGGTAAAAATATAACGTCCTGCAGAAACCTTTCACTTGAAAACTGCAAAAACCTTACAAAATTTACCATACCTGAAGACTGTTCTGTAAGAAGAATATCCTTACAGTTAAATTCTTCTGTTGCACCTAAGCTTATATCTATCCCTACATCGCTTATCTCATTCAAAATGTATGGCGTATCCGATAAGCTTCGTAATAAAGCTACAATACAGGGATTTACAAACACTTGTGCCGAAAAAGCTGCAAAAAAACACAAACTCAACTTTATAAGCAAAGGTGTTGTCCCAACAGCTTTGAAACACATCAAGATAAAAGCATATATAAATGAAAGATATTTAAAAGTAAGCTGGGCTAAATCTAATGATGCAAGCGGATATGAAATCTATACAGATAACAATATCACTAAAAAGATTACAGACAGCAACATAACAACCACTAATATTTATATAGGTAAAAAGAGTTCAACCGTGTTGTACATAAGAGTTTACAACATTGTAAAAGGAAAAAAACTGTATTCTAAAGCCAGCAAACGTTATGTATTTCTTGATAATTAAGTTCAAACTTGATAATTAAATTCAAATAAAATAAGTCCATAACTTATTTAAACCAAAAAGATGCCACACGAAACCATGTGGCATCTTTTTTAATACGCTTTTCAGACATAGAAAAAAGCGGGTGATGGGAATCGAACCCACGTATCCAGCTTGGAAGGCTGGTGTTCTACCATTGAACTACACCCGCGTCAAAGACAAGAACTATTATAACACACTGTTTTGAAAATGCAAGAGGAAATTTGATTTTTTTTAGATTTTTTTATCTTCTGGAAAAGCTGCTATTTATATTTCTATAAACAGCAGCCAAATTGTACAAAACTATTGCTACTCCTTTGTTAGAATATACGCTTCATGAAATTAACAAGTCCATTTTTCCAAACTTCAGGACTATGCCCCCCACTCGGATACTGATACCATATATGATCTACTCCATTTTTTTCAAGCTCCAGATGATAATTCTTAGGATTATCTCCTACAGTTCCATCTGCATCCCCACTGCAAAGCATAACCAATGCAGGTGTATCCTCTTTATTTTCAATCTTTAACAGTGACTGGTTTAATGTTGGTGCTGCTGAAAATGAACCTATATAATTGAACTGACCTTTTAATGTGAAGCCTGTGCAAAGTGCTTCCATGCCCCCCATAGACAAACCACATATTGCAGTATATTTTTTGTCCTTAGAAACAGCATAATTTTTATAAATATATGGTTTAAGATCCGTACTAAATTCTGCCTCAAAATCAGTGAATGCTTTAATATTTTTTGGGCTCAATGTTTTTTTATCCAAACCATCAGGCGGTATAATACTTGGAAAAACAGCAATAACAGGTGCTGCTTCTTTTCTTGAATAAAGACTATCCAAAATACCTCCTGCATTCATAGATACCCACTGATTTCCATCGCAGCCAATACCATGTAACATATATACTACAGGATATTTTTTCTCTTTATTATATTTCGGCGGCAAATAAACATATGCCTCTCTATCTTTATTATAAATTTTAGAATGATATGTGATTTTAGAAACAGTCCCATGTTCTACACTTTTGTCTTCATATAAAGACATATCAACATCAAAATATTTCTTAAAATCTTCTAAGCTGCCACTTGATTTTGCAGTCTGCCAATTTGGATCATTTATTGTCTCTGCAGGTTTTCTTGTTTCTACAGGCACCTCACCTGCCTTAACCACTTTTACATTACATATCCACTTATCTTTTTTATATTTAGCGGTTATTTTCGCATTGCCAACATTTTTGGCAGTAATAATTCCCTTTTTGCTGACTGTAACAACATTTTTCCTATCAGAACTCCACTTGATTTTATTTCTTATCTTTTCTTTTTTTACCGAAATTTTCATTGATTTTCCTTTTTTAATTTCTAAACTTTTAGGAATCATTGTATTATTTTTTGCATATGTACTTTTACAGAAATATGTTCCAATAACAATTACAACCAAAAGAGCTGTAATAATTAAACATGCTGTTTTTCTACTTATTTTTTTCATTTCTAATCTTCCTCCATACATTAAATTTTCACTTGATTTATTGACTTAGAACTATATATATGGTACTATTTCAACGTCATTATTGCTATAGAATAAATCGCAAAAACATATAAAATATCGACTTTAACACATATTGTACATTCATAGAAATGAGGGATTAAATGGTGCAAAAAATATTTTTTAGTACAACACCAAATATTTTTCCAAAAATTATACTTGCAAACAGCGTATATATAAATGCTCCAAATTGTCATTTTACCAGAACTCCAAACGAATATATAATTTACTTTATTTTAGACGGAAAAATGATTCTTAAAGAGGATACAAATATTTATAATTTAAAAAAAGGGGATTGCCTTTTGTTAGATTCCTCAAGAACACATAGTGGTATTCGCTCAAACTCCTCTGTAAAATACCTATATATTCACTTTCAAACAGATTTTATTGAAAATATTTTTTTGCAAAACGACTTTACAAGATTATCTATAAAAAATAAAATATATTTAAATGAGACAACCAATAATACTATTTTGATACCGAAATATTCTACTTTAAAACCGCCTTATTATAAACAGTTTTTAAACAATAGCAACGAACTCATTCATATAATGAACAACATTACCGAACACAAAAACATACTTGCCGGCTGCTCATTACTCAAATTATTTATTTTATTAGAAAAAGCATTTCAATATAGCCTAATATCCGATACACCGCCCAAAGATATTCGTGTACTTGAATTGATAAATTACCTAAATGAACACTATGCTGAAGATATTACCAGCAGTAAAATTGCAAACTATTTTTACAATAACTATGATTATTTAAATCGTATATTCAAAAAGCAAACAGGAAAAACTATTTTTTGTTATTTAAATGAATATCGGATTACAGAAAGTAAAAAACTTTTATACAGTGGTTTATTAACCAATAAAGAAATTGCAGAAAAAGTTGGTTTTCATAATGAATTTTACTATTCAAAAGTATTTAAACAATATACCGGTTTAAGTCCAAGAGAATATAAAACAAATGGAGGTATAAAATGCAACAAAGTAACGCAACCTTTTTCTACTTAAAACAAATAATAAATAAACAGCATACATTTTTTAATCACAATCAGACAAAAGATATTGCTTTTAGAAAAAACATGCTTTGCAGACTCAAAAAAGCCATCAGAAAAAACGAAAAAAATATTTTTAAAGCACTCCACCACGACCTCGGAAAATCAAAAGCAGAAGCATATATGTCAGAAATCGCCATGGTCTATCAGGAGATAGATACTGCAATAGCCAATATCCAAAAATGGAGCAAGCCAAAACACGTATCAGTCACTTTAAGCACGTTTCCATCAAAAAATTACATTTACAATGAACCTTACGGAGTAGTGCTGATTGTCGCACCGTGGAATTATCCGGTCAATCTCTCACTCTGCCCTTTGGTCGGAGCTATCGCAGCCGGAAATTGTGCTGTAATAAAATGTTCCAAAAACAGTCAGGCATCATCTGAACTTATTCAGGACATTATCAACGATACATTCAGCAATAACTATATTTACTGCACAGATGCCGACATAAATCATGACATACTGCTAAATCAAAAATACGACTATATCTTTTTTACCGGAAGCCCTGACGCAGGCAGAAAAGTCATGAAAAAAGCCAGCGAAACGCTTACCCCTGTTTCACTTGAACTCGGTGGGAAAAGTCCTTGCATAATAGACGAAACAGCCAATCTCAAAATGGCAGCAAGAAAAATTGCATGGGGCAAATTCCTAAATGCCGGACAGACCTGTATTTCAATAGATTATGTATTTATACATGAAAGTGTAAAAAAAGCATTTATAACAGAACTTAAAAAAGAAATCAACAAACGTTATGCCAATGCTGCCTTTAACGATTCATACCCCAAAATTGTAAACCGCCGCCATTATAACCGTTTAAAGAAACTGATTTCTACAGAAACAAAAATTATAGGCGGAGAATATAATGATATCGAACGAAAAATCGCACCTGCTCTTTTACCTGAAACCGATTTTAACAGACCTGTCATGCAGGAAGAAATATTCGGACCTTTGCTACCGATAATCAGTTATAAAAATACAAACAAGATTATACAGACCTTAAAAAACAAAGAAAAACCGCTTGCCTGCTATGTTTTCACATCAAAAAAAGCCACCGCACATAAGATAATACACGAGGTATCTTATGGCGGAGGCTGTATAAATGATGTAGTTGTCCATATCTCTAACCACAACCTCCCATTTGGAGGTGTCGGAAACAGCGGTATGGGCAGTTATCACGGAAAATACAGTTTTGAGACATTCAGCCACAAAAAAGGTATCGTTAAAAGCAGCAGTAAATTTGATGTTCCTGTAAGGTATGCACCGTATGGAAAATTAAAATATTTCCTTATAAAAAAACTTTTATAATCAACAAATTTTTTCTTCCGGCAGCCACTTGCGAAGCATCTTATAAAGGTCACCGATAACTATCGGTTTTGTAAGGAAGTCACTCATTCCCTTACTTATAAGTTCCTCTCTTATTCCTTTCATCGCATCGGCTGTCAATGCAATAACAGGCAATTCTCTCTTATTTTCATCCGACAGGTCACGAATTCTTGCTGTTGTTTCAACGCCATCCATTCCCGGCATAAAATGATCCATAAAAATAAGGTCATAATCAATATCGTGGTCAAGATACATATTTTCAATACGCTGACGTCTCATGCTCATCTGAGCCTGCTTTATCCTTGTAATATCGTGCAGCTTTCCAATAACACTCACAGGCATATTACCGTCTTTTACAACGAAACATTCAACACGATACCACAATTCAACCCTGCTGCCATTTTTATCATAAGACATATCAATCTCTGATTTTTCAACATTTTCTTCCCTAAATCCTTTTTTGATGCATTCATACAATTCATGCATTTCAGGATAAGACTCCATGTTTTCTGAAAATTTTTCATACTCGATGTGACCAGCCAAGATATGTAATTTCAAGTCTCCCTGCCGAATTCAAATAAACAGAAATAACCATCACAATATACGAAAAAACAGAGCAGAACATCGTATAATACACATCAAAATAAAGACAGCTTGCAACAGGTACAAGTACAAATGTAATGTATATTCCAATATCATTGAAACAGCCAAACATTCCTATCAAAACCGACATTGCAACAGACATATAATACTTCAAAAATTTATCAGGAACTTTAAAAAAGCATAAAATTAACGGTGATATCAATGTCGGAATTCCAATTAATGAAATTGCAAACATCAACTCTTCACTAAAATTAAACACAGCAAAAAAGTCAAGTAATAAAAGACATATTAAAAATGTCGTACAAATTGCCATTGTAACCGCAATCTGCCTGTTAAGATTATGTGTATTGTCAATCATACGATAACTTTCCTCCTTTGTAAAAAGCGAAATGTCATTGATACATTACACTATAGATACTTTCCCTTCAATAATACTGTTCCAATTAAAAATCCCAAACACAAACCCAAAGCAACAGTTCCGGCAAAAAGCAGACCTATTTCCAGCACATTGTTCGTGCGGATATTTAAAATAATTTCGCAGACAGCATACACTGATAAACCTGCTGCCATTCCGACAAATCCTTTTCTTTTGTCACTAATTTTTATACTGATAATAACCGCAATTACAAAGCCTATAATCATAAAAATAATACTATCACTTGAAAATAATTCACTTAAAACAGGTAAAAATTTCATATCCAATCCTCCCATCTTTAAAATTTTCTCATTTTTTTCTAAATAACGCCGTTATTTTTTCCTTATTATACATTATTTTGTACGAAATAATCAATAAGGGGAGTGGGAGGAATAAATTTTGCTTCACATGTTTTAACGCAGAAATTAATATAAAATTCGTACAAAACAAAAAAGCCACAAAACACACGACTTTATCGTTATATTTTATGGCTTTTTATTTCCTAAAACATCGAAAATCATATCACAACACTCTCATTATTTCTAACCGCATGATTTACAATCACCTCAACTTTTCCCGCATTGTCATCAACAAGATATATCTTATGTAAAAACACATTTACATGTTCACCCTCTGAAACCATTTCTTGACCTATCTGTCTGTTTGCTATTAAAATTTCATCATGAACTCTTATTCTAAGTTCAAGTCCGTTCCCTCTGAATGAAACTCTTTCTACTACTCCTTCCTCTTTTGTAACAGGATAAGGATTAAATTCATTTTTCTTTCTAACTGTAATAAACTCTGGTCTTATGACCGCTGTCTTTCCATCTGAAACATCATGAAAACCATTAAATGAAGCATAGTCATTGATTATAACGGGTTCTCCCAAAAACTGTGACATAAACGGTGTCTGCGGATTGCTGTAAACCTCTACCGGTGTTCCAATCTGTTCAATTCTCCCCTTATTTGTCACAATAATCTGGTCAGCGACCTCTATTGCTTCATCCTGGTCATGCGTGACAAAAATACTCGTTATCCCTACTCTGTTTATAAGTTCCCTAAGCCATGACCTCAATTCTTTTCGAACTTTTGCATCAATTGCGGCAAATGGTTCATCAAGCAGAAGAAGATGCGGCTGTGTTGCCAAAGCTCTCGCAAATGCAACCCTCTGCCGCTGTCCTCCTGAAAGCTGTTTTGGGTATCTTTTCTCAAGCCCCTTTAGCCCCACAAGTTCAATAAGTTCCTCAACACGATTTTTTATTTCCGCCTTGCTTTTTTTCTGAATTTTCAGTCCGAATGCTATATTATCATATACAGTCTTATATCTGAACAGCGCATAATTTTGAAATACAAAACCTATCTCTCTCTTACTTGCCGGAATATTATTTACCTGTTTTCCGTCAATATAAATTTCACCTGAATCCGCATTTTCAAGACCCGCTAAAATCCTAAGTATTGTTGTCTTTCCGCTTCCGCTTGGTCCCAAAAGACCGATAAGTTTTCCCTTTTCAACAGAAAAACTGACATCATCAGATGCTTTGAAATCATTAAAAACCTTATTTATATGTTTAAGTTCCACATAAGCTGTTTTATTCTGTTCCATACTCATTTCCTCACTTTAAATTATAAATCTATTCCTATATCATGATTTATTTCACTCTGATACCACGCTCAAAAATATTTTTTAAGACTAATATAACAAGTGCCATTACAACCAAAATAGCCGACATTGCAAATGCTCCCGTAAAGTCAAATGCCTGATACAAAAGTTCTATGTACAACGGCATTGTATTTGTAATACCCCTCAAATGTCCTGATAATACAGAAACTGCACCAAATTCTCCCATTGCCCTTGCCGAACACAAAACTACTCCGTAAAGAAATGCCCATTTAATATGAGGAAATGTAATCTGTGTAAAAATCTGAAAGCCATTTGCTCCCATAAGTGCAGCGGCTTCTTCCTCATCACTTCCCTTAACCGTAAGAACAGGTATTATCTCTCTTGATATAAACGGAAATGTCACAAATATTGTCGCAAGAACTATTCCCGGAACAGCAAATATTATCTGAATTCCCCACTTTTCAAGGAAAGGATAAATTGCACTCTGACGGCCGAAAGTCAATACAAATATCAAACCTGCAATAATAGGTGAAATAGTAAGCGGTAAATCTATCAAAGTTGATATAATCTTTTTTCCCCGAAACTTAAATCTTGTAATAAGCCATGCGGCAAAAATTCCAAACACCGAATTTATAATTACTGTAATAACAGTAACCTTTACAGTCAAAAGAATTGATTTAACGGCATATTCATCCGTAACCGATGAAACAAAAACTCTCCATCCCTCCCTCAATGCCGTGTAGATAACGTACACCAGCGGAAGTACAAGCATTATAAGCAGAAATATTACACTTACACCAATAAGAAGCCATTTTACAAAACCTTTATTATTTCTAATTTCCATATCCTGCACCCCCTAATCAATTCCACTTACAATTTTTGACGTATGACTTTGAATCAATGCATTTATAAAAAGAATTACAAATGATATAAGAAGCATAACAAGCGCAATGGATGTAGCACTTGCATAATCAAATTCCTGCAATTTAGCCATTATCATAAGCGGTGCAATTTCTGTTTTATACGGAGTATTTCCTGCAATAAATACAACACTCCCGTATTCACCTATACACCTCGCAAAAGCCATTGTAAAACCGGCTATAAGTGCCGGACGGATTTCAGGAAATATTACACTGAAAAAGATACGGGTACGGGAAGCCCCAAACATTGCTGCTGCCTCCTCATACTCTTTTTCAACCTTTTCAAGAACCGGCTGTACACTTCTGACAACAAACGGTATTCCGATAAAAACAAGTGCCACGGTAATTCCAATCCGGGTATATGCAATTTTTATCCCGACATTTGCAAAAATTCTGCCGACCCATCCTTCCGGTATTGTAAGATGCGTAAGTGCAATACCTGCAACGGCAGTAGGCAATGCAAACGGCATCTCTATAATCCCATCCATAATCTTTTTTCCCGGAAAATCATATCTCACAAGTACCCACGCAATAATCATTCCCATAACCGCATTTATAAGCGATGCGATAAGTGCCGTTATGATACTCACCTTATAACTTGCCAGAACTCTCTGTCTTGTCACTGTCACCAAAAAATCATGTGGTGACAGTTTAAACGAAAAGAATACAAGTGAGCACAATGGAATAATAACAATAAGTCCAAGAATTGCCATGACAATTCCGAAAGATAAACCAAATCCGGGAATCACACTTTTTTTATGCTTCATATCAAACTCCATTTCTCATTGTACCAGTACAAAGAACACCAAAATGCCATTTAAAACAGCTTTTTATTTTTCCTCATAAATGGAATCAAACTCTCCACCGTCAGAAAAATGTTTCTTTGTTGCTTCACTCCAGCCGCCAAAATGCTGAATATTAGTAAGGTCAACATCGGTAATTATCCACTTTTTATCCTTAGGAAGTTTGTCAATAGTATTTCCACTTCCTTTATAGCTGTACTCTTTCAAAATCTTTTCATTTGAAGGACGGTAATACCACTGTGCCTCTAACTTCTGAGCCTCATCAGAATACAGATATTTTAAATATTCCTCCGATACTTTCCTCGTTCCTCTCTGGTCAACAACCTTATCCACAACAGCAACTGTAGGCTGGCATAAAATCGAAACCGAAGGAACCACAATCTCATATTCTCCCGGATGTTCATCTAATGAAAGAAATGCTTCATTTTCCCATGCCAGAAGAACATCTCCCTGTTTATTCTCAACAAATGAAGTAGTGGCACCTCTCGCTCCCGAATCAAGAACAAGGACATTCTTATATAACTTTTTCATGCTCTCCTTTATCTCATCCTCGCTCTGTCCCTGCTTCTCAAAATAATACCATGCCGCAAGATAGTTCCATCTTGCACCGCCTGATGTCTTTGGATTAGGTGTTATAACACCAACATCATTTCTAAGCAAATCACTCCAGTCGAGAATTTTTTTAGGATTTCCTTTTCTGACAAGAAATACAATAGAAGATGTATACGGCGAACTATCACGCTCAAACTCATTCACATAACCATCATCAATAAGTCCCGCATCTTTCACTGCATCAACATCACCTTCAAGTGCAAGCGTTACCACATCTGCCTGAAGCCCGTTTGCAACCTCAAGTGCCTGCTTGCCTGAACCTCCGTGTGACTGAATTATTGAAACATCCTGACCTGATTTTTGTTTCCAATGCTTCTGAAAAATTTTATTATATTCTTCATAAAGTTCTCGTGTCGGATCATAAGAAACATTTGTTATCTCAACCTTTTTATTAGAAGAAGCATCACTCTTTTTACTGTCTGTTCCGGCTTTTGAACCGCAGCCTGTAAGACTCCCCAATGTCAACGCTGTCACTGTAAATAATGTAATAATCTTTTTCACTCTCATAATATCTGCCTCTCTTTCCCCGCCTGTTTTTAATCATGATATAAACTTAAAATGTTTTATACCGGAATTTATATCAGAAATTTAATCCAATATAAAATAAATCGTTGAAGCGGTTTGTTTTTTGTTGATGATGAAATAATATTCATAAATCAGATGAAAAACAATTAGAATATTTGAAATCGTTTGCAGAATTAAGATAAAAAACTGAGAACAGATTTTTAGAATCGACTGTTTTCGTCACAACAGTACGCTTAAAATGATTATGAAGAAAGAATGTTATGAAATCGTTCTCAGTTATATAAAATAAGGCTTTGTTGATATTTTATTACGTTTATTTTTGAATAATCTCTGTAAATGTCTTATATATTAGATTTTGTTACAAAAAATCTATCCATGAAATTCACTATATTTTATAGTTATACTTCTCAGGCATGTATTAAGTCAAAATCACTCATCCATGTAAAAACTTATTATCATTCCCCTGTCTCTGTTATAGAAATAAATATTGCCCAAACTATCTTTATATCCACTTAAACAGTTTGAATTTTGGTATAACTCCGGTAATTTACCCTCCGTTATCGTTACACCATCTGTACTATTATTCTTTTTCTTTTTGCTATATGTGACCTCAGTGTTTAAAAAAGTTTTTGCAAAATTAACAACCTTATTCACTTCAGCACGTTTACTTATATTTTGTAACTTTTTCACCTTGCAGTAATTAAGCATATTCGTCAAAACACCGTTTCCGTCAAAATACAAATCAAGATAAATTGTATCATCTATGTTTTTGTTAGTTATACTACATACTATTTCTCCACTCTTATATTTTTTTAAATGTATTTGTCCCTTGTGCAATATTTCCTGATACACTTCTTTAGGAAAAGTCTGTTCTATTTTTTTCAATATAGGTATTGCCGCTGATTCAACATTTTCAGGAATTGCTTCTATCGGAATGCTGTTTTTTGTGCCAACCTTTATCACATGTTTATTATCTGACACTGATTTACTTTTTTTTACTGCCGACGTGTCTGCAATTTTATTGCTCCGTGTCTCTGTATTATTAACAGCATTTGTCAGACATGAAATCCCGGTAATTATTATCACAACTGCCGCAACAATTCCAACCCATTTTTTTCTTGTAGTAAACTTCATGATATTTTTCACTCTCCTTCTCGTATCCGACTCACCAAAAGCCAGCAATCCTGCACTAAAAGCCTGTGTTTTTGTCGCAAAATCCAATAACAATGTACTGTAATCAGCACGAATATCGTTTGCACTGTGTTTCAAAACATATTCATCACAACTCATTTCCATATCACGAATCATAGCAAAATAAGAAATCCAAACAAGCGGATGAAACCAATAAATTATGCACAACAAATACGCGCAAAGCTTAATAAACTGGTCCTTTCTTTGAATATGGTAATATTCATGCAAAAGAATATACTCCCGTTCTTTCTTTCCTAAATGAAATGGAATATAAATTTTAGCTTTAACAATTCCTAATACAAAAGGTGTACTGATATTATCACATTCGTAAATATTATCCTTCCAACGAATCGCCATAGAAATGTTTTTCTTTATTCTCCAAAACCAAAACATATTCCATGCAATCAAAAAAATACAGCCAAAAAGCCAGATATATGAAACTGCTGAAAGTATAAAATCCCGTGTAATAAAATTCTTCCATACTGCCATAGTCTGTTTATTACTAATGTCAGTCATGGCAGAAATATCATAACTTTTGTTACTATTACTAACCTCATTACTTTTCAGATTACTTTTTTTATTATTAGTTTTATTGATTTTTTTATTGAATTTCAAACTGCTTTTTTCAGCATCATCTTTCTCATTTTTTAAATTACTCTTTTCAACATTGTTATTATTACTTTCAATGCTGCTTTTTTTGTCGGTTCTTATATTACTTTTCCTGTCACTGTTATTATTCTTAATTTTTTCCGCTTTATTTCCCCAAAAATTTAGATTTGCAGATAAAAAACAATTTTTAGCAGCCATATCTGAAGTATTATTCACCAAATTGTAAATACTAATCGGAGAACTCACCCTAACCGGACATAAAAGATAAATTCCAACAATCATCCACAAAATATAGCTGTATTTTTTCGGAACATTGCGAAAAAATAAACGAACCACAAAAACAATCAAAATTACAACACTTACCCGCAAACCATTGTTAAATAAATATGTAAAAATATTTTGTAACACTATACTCCCCCTCACAAGTATAACGAATAATTAATGATTGATATATTAACCAAAGATTTAATTTTCGTTGTACTCATTTAATTTTATATGATTTCTCTTTAAAATTTTTCTTTTAATTGACTTTTATTTTTCACTGTAAGAATCTATAATTTTTTTTATTTTATCTGCTTCTTTTTGGGAAATTTTATTTTCTCCGAGAAACGCTGTCAAAAATCCCGGCAATGAGCCTCCAAAAGTCCTTTCAACAAAATAATTTGATTCATCATGCTGTACCCGCTCCCTCGGAATAACAACAGACACTACTGCATTTTCATTGACAAGATACCCTTTCTGTGCCAATTTCTTAATAGCTGTATATGTCGTTGACTTCTTCCACCCAAGCTGCTCATTGCAAAGCTGCACTAATCTGCCCGAAGATACAGGTGCATTATCCCATACAATTGTCATAAAACGATAATCACTGTCGCATAATTTCAAATATTCCATATTATTGATTTCCTTTCAATTTAGTGCAACGTATAATTAATAATTCTTGTTTTAGCTCTAATAAGCTTTTCGCCTGCCATCACGCGCAATTAAAATACTAATTATCGGCGTTGGTCTGTAATAACCGACCAATAATTTAAAATCAGTCTACAACAACCGACCCGGAAAGTCAAGATTTTTTACATAGAATTATTTTTGCTGTGGCTGTTTTTACTCAGAAACAATCAGCCGTGTGTTAAAATACTGTTCCTGAAAATAAATCTGTTTACTAATCTCCTCTTTCGTAAAAGTCATATTTTCAGGTGCAACCACCCATTTTTCTTCCACATCATCTATTCGATAAACAACTGCAATTACTTTTCCCGTAAACTTATCTACAGCCTTATCAACTCCCAATATATAAGCATCCTGCTCCTCCCCATCGGGTGCGATAATCCCTTCTACATAACCATAATTTATAGGATAATACATATCTCTATGTTCCGGATGATAACTTCCCAACGGTCTGTCAACAGTTACTGTCACTGTTTTTCCAATAACTGAATTTTTCATCAATACTCCTTTGTTATTTCTTCATTTATTCCATACATATTCTTAAAACTTGCAAGATCCTCCGGAGTCTTTATCAGCATAACCTCTTCAATCTTACCAGTATTCATATTCTTAAACCCTGCAACTTGCTCGCCATTGCATATACTTGCCTTGATTACCGGTCTCATATTTTCATTATCATAGGATTTTGCAACAAATTTCTTTTTAAACAATCCCATTTTGCCCACCTTCCTTCAGCTTATCCTCCGCCCTAATAAGCAGCCTTAATAAGCACATATCATACATAATTTTTTAAAAGACTGTGCAAAAAAAATATCACCTACTTCACCATACCAGAATTACTTCTGTATTCTTCATTTAACTGACGCAGTTCTTTTTCTCCATTGATATATGGTTCATAAAATGCATCGACAGAACCTCCGCCTAAATTATCACATCCATTGCAAAAATCACAAGCACCTCCGCATTGATTAAGCCCCTCCTGAACAATACGAATTCTTTCTTCTTTTGTTGTGTCCTTTATCAATAAACTTTTAATTTCCATGTTGCTGCCATCCTTTCTGCAATTTTTTCTCTTCTATTCCATTCCTCAATAAGTTTCGGCTGTATCAACGGATATGTCCAATTCTCAGGCAACTCATCCATAAGCACAACTTCCTCCATTTCGCTATGTAATTCTTTTGCAAACTCTGTTATCTCTGCAAAACAAAGTAGTCCAAATGTTTCCTCACCTGTATCATTTACTCTGTTCTTACCTGTTACTGAGTAAACACAAATTGGCTTTATCTCAAATCTGATAGCTCCAGTCTCTTCCTGCAATTCCCTTTTAGCTGTTTCAAAAATATCCTCTCCAGCTTCTCTATGCCCTCCTGGCACTTCATAGGTATCTCTTTCTTTGTGTTTGCAGAAAACCCACTTGCCATTACTTTGTGAGATAATTACTGCAAATTTTAATAGTTCATCATTAACTGTATCATAAAATTTTACTTCCAAATTATCCATTAGTATACCTCCAACTTATTACTCTCCCCACAAATAGAGCCAAACTAGAGCCATTTGATAAAACAAATGCCGGAAACCCGCATAAATACAGGCTTTCGGCATTTTAACCCGTTATTCAAACTCTGGGATTTCATAGTTCCACTCAGTCTAAAACTCAGTAAAAACGCACTCTTCTCAATTCATTTTTCCATGAGATATGGCATTTTTCCATCTGTTCCAGAAGTAAAGTGTATCATATGTGTATCATGATACATTTATTCGTGATACACATCAATACATTTACAAAATTATTATAACACATAACATACTTGTAAGCCACCAGAAATTTTATTTCTTTATGCTTTACCCCCTTGGCACTTTGGACATTTTCTCTGCCAAATATCAGAGCCATTTGCAAAATACTTATGACCACAATCTAAACATTCCATCTGATAAAACCACTGGTTATTATCTGTCCCTGGCTTTGATGTCTTACCAAGGTTTTTCTGATTCTTCTTATTAACATATCCAGCCTCTGTAGATTTAAGTTCCATCTGAACGCTCCTCTCTATTGGATGATTTTTTATATGCTTCACTACCTTTGTAAACTTATCTTTTCAATAATTTTTCTCATCCTTATTCCTTGTTCGAAACTAAAACTCGTAATACATCTTCGAAGTATATACATCGAGCTCCTTGACAGTTCAATATGAATACCTTGATTTAAAATTTCCTCCCATAATTCAAGATAGCTATTAACAATTTGATTTGGCTTTTCTTTATTTACAACACACACATAATACTCCATAACACTTAGGAGTTCCTTTTCCTCATCTACTCCTTCTTTTTCTTTTTTACAATGTTCTATTATCCATTCTTTTATTAACAATAAATATGTTTGCAAATCCTCGCCTTCAAAAAAATACATTTTTTTACAAATACTTACTATCTCATTACCACTTGCATGTTGTAAATTGGTTAAGCAAAAATACTCAGTTATCTCTTGTTCTATTCCAGCTTTTTCTTCTTGTGAGATGACATTATTTTTAAAATTATCAAGGAATCCCATACTATCATTTAGCTGTAACAACCAATTTGACAATTCTTGTAAAGTATACTTTAGCCTCTTGCTTTCATTTAATTGAGTAATTTGTGTTAGTACAATATCTGCAAAATTATTTGCAACAACAAGAGAATCTTTTTCTGTAAAAGTCAAATAAGTCTCACTTCTCCTAAAATAATTATATATGTATATAATCAATTGCCAAAATATATTAAGGACATTTTTGTCACTATCTTGTAACCATTGATTCCCCCTTTTAAATACATCATCCTCTGAATTATTCGCTAGTACATTCTCAAATAATTCTATACTATCCGGAAATAAATCTTCTATGGAAAACAATCGAGTTTCATTTTCCAACATATAACGAATGATGTATACAATATAATCTTCTCTCGATTTTATTTCTGACACAATCTTATCAACTATCTCTCCCCAATTTTTGCGATTTAGATTTCTCTGGTATTCTTTCATATCTAAATCCGTAATAAAGCTACTCAGAGAGAGCAATCCTTTTGTTCTCAACAGAGCATCTTGACAGAGTAACATTGCTTGATCAATTCTAAAGTAATGTATTCTCTTATTTCTAGCATCGTCAATGTATTCAATCTTAAACCCTTGGTGAAACAACTCATTTACAATGAATGTTATTGTATATTCTCTCTTCGTTGTTTCGTTTGTTCTTATGATACTACAATCAATTCCCTGTTTCATTGCATCCTCAAGCCATTGATTAAAATGTTCTCGTAGAATAAAATCTTTTTCTCCTAAATAAACAAAATTATCCTCAAATTTTTCTATTATTGGTGCTATTGATGCATTTTTTCTGATCAGATCTCTATAGTATTCTGGCATATCAGCTGTTACAGATAAAACTAACATTCCAATCCCAATATCTTTATATGGAGTGCCACTTTCATGTCTATATACTTCACATATAAGATTAGCTAATAATTGTATTAGTCTATCCTCTAAACCATTTTTCCATTGATTATTTTTGCTAAACCAGTTAAATAACCAACTATAATATTCTTTCCTATATGAATTACCCGGAATTTCACAAAAACCTGAAAACAAGAAATTTGAAAGTTCTAACTCATAATAATTTTGATTACCACTGTCAACACTCTCGTTCATCACTGTGCGATATGAAAAGACAGAATAATTAGCTAATAACCAATCTGATACTTGGCATTTCCATAACTCACCTCGTTCAGTACACCATACATATTTCATAAGCTTTATTAATTCTCTTTGCAGGTTATACATGTATCCGGCGGATTCTGGCATTACACCCTGATGTATCATATCATCATCTAATTTACTTTCTGATGCTGTAATATAAACCAAATAATCACACATTATAGAAAGTTCTTCTGGAATCTCTTGACTAACATCCTTTCCGTCTGGCACTTGTTCCAATAACAATTTCACATATTCAAATGGAGGAACAATATATGCATAACCTTCATTAAACATTTGTGTAATAACATTAATATACTTCTCATCCGAAATAATTCTTTGCTCATGTAGTAACTCTACAATATCAGTAACGGAATAGATAAAACAATCATTAAAATTATTGTAACTATTTGCCCATCTATCATCACAAACAAGTATATGACTATTTAAAGATGCATAGTGAAATAAATCCAGAAAATCATTAGTAAATATTTCATTCTTTCTTTTATGTTCATCTTCGTAGAAGCCATAATAACCAATATATCCTGCCTCTTTATTCTCTTGAATATCGTTTTTTAAATCTTCCAAAAAAACATAAGCATCCTTTGCCAATTCGACTCGCTTCATTTCACTCTCAATATTATCAAAAATATTGCTAATTACATGAATATTACATTTTTGCGAAATAACTGACACTCCATCCATTTCGAACATTTCTCGCAAAAAATTTTCATCAACTAAAATAGGCAACTTTCCATTATAGCCAACAAGTGTATCAATTAATTCATTTCCTTCTCTTAGTTTTCTACCTCCTTTATATTTATTTTTAAATTCACTATTAATATCTCCTCTCTTTTCCAAAATGGCTAATAATTCATAGGGCGAAATAACATTATTTCTCATATCGTCTGTTATTTTATATGACTCTTCTAATAAATCAGATATAAAATTATCAGAAACTAAAATCAAATTATTACACTTTGCAAGCTCATACGGAACAATATCACCCAGATTAATTCCAGTTTCAACCCAGTTTTTCAAATCGTTTTGTGAAGGTAATTCAATGTAATTAAGCGGTTTTCTTCTCCATGTAGCCACCATTTTTTCCTTTGCTGCTAACATATCAGGTTGACTTGGCAAACATTTATTTTGTTCTGAAGCAATAATATTGCTGATATTTCCCGATATAACTATTTGGTTCCAACACGATTTAATATCATCTAATATCTCAAAATGTTTCATATGAATTAACGAAGAGAAATCAATAGTTATTGCTTGTCCCAATGTTTTCTTTATTTCTTCAATTGAAGCATGATGCCCTCCGAACGATGATAATAACAATTGTTTTCCTACTGAATTATTAATATTGTTACTCCATAACTGTTGACAATACAATGCATAACTAGCATTCCCTGAGTGATCAAAGAATAAGTGATATGGGAATTGACACTTCATATACATTTCATATCGTTTTCTACTTTCTTCCTCAACTTTATCAATCCATTCCTTAGCTTCTTTAAAAGTCAACGTTCTAAAGCAATCCACTTTGTCTAAAGCTTGTAGTTTAACAAATAATTCGGATGCACTATCACTCTTTCCAATTGAATAGAGGAAATTCATTGCCCACATCATTACATTCGGATCGTTATCCGATTGTATCAACGCTTTTTTTACATATTTCTCAGACTCGCTAACACTAATTCTTTTATTGTATTCCGCATACATCTGATATACTTCAACATTTTTTATTCCCTTTTTAATGCCGTCTCTTAAAGTGTAAATTGCCTCTTGTTCCTGAACATTTAAATAATAACATTCCGCCAGCAAAAAAAGTATTTTAGGAGACACTTCTTTACTCCATAAGTTTTCACCTTTTTCTATCGCTTCACTATATTTTCCCAAAATTTTAAGTGCCTGAACTTCATAAAACAAGACCTCTTTTGTAAGACATTCTTCCTGTCCAGATTTTCTAAGCTCGCATACCTTATTCAAACATTCTTCTTGTCTATTTTGTAATGCAAGATATCTTACTATTTTTATGTTTGCCATAGGATTATGAAATTTTTTTAACCAATCGTTGCAATAATATTCAGCATCCTTCCAATCCTGATTTTTTTCATAACAATTAATAAGATTTATCAAATCTATTTCTAGATTTGTTTGCTGATATAATGACAATGCATGATTTATGATCTTTTCATTTTCCCCAAGCGCCTCTAAAATCATTCCATTAATTCTCTCTTTTGCAGTTAAATCCATGTCGAATTTATCTAAACTATCTTGCATTTGGCTCAACTGTTTTGAATCATCACAGCATCGTACCACCAGCTCAAACCAATGACTCATCATGTGCATCTCTTCAAATTTAAAACGATACTCTTTTAACTTTTTATATGCTGACACATAATCCTTTTTGTTCATGAACAAATACACACAAGAAATCATTGATTCAATATTGTTTCCTTTTTTTTGAACAATCTCTGTCGGATCAAAATCTTTTCTAAGTGATATTTCTTTTCCAGTAACGCAAAAGTAAATAACTGCTTGACACTGATATGGTTCTAATTCCATTAGTTTAGAGGCAATTTTATAACCTTCTTCTCTATATTCATCAGATATTGAAAGTGTATTCAACCATACAACTAATATCTGTTTCTGTAATTCCGTGTTTTCTGCAATTTCAGCTAGTTCATATGCTTTTTGATACAAAGACACTATTTCATTGACTTTTTGCTTCAATTCGCTATTTAGCAAAAGCATTGAATTTACATACATGGAAGGCAACAGACTATCACCATATATCATATTTGACGGAAGTAACTCCCAATACAAAATCACTCCTTCCATCATAATATGAAGTGGCATATCCTTATCTTCTTCATTTGCCTTCTTCATATACTGATGCGCTAATGCATAATCTCCGTCCAAGATACATATTAAGGACATCAAATAGTAAGTCCCATCATTAGCCAAGTGTTTACTACTTTCAAAAACTTCATACGCATCTTCAATTTCGATATTATATACACATAGTTGTATGTATGTATTTAATATAGATACATTATCAATTGGATAGAGCACTTTCTTGACTTCAACAACATTTCCCTCCATAAAGAGTTTTTTCGCATTATAATTTCTACAATCATAATCCGGATTTATTTCCAAAGCTTTCTTGATATATTTTTGTGCATTACTACTATCTTCATAATCATCAAGATACCAACATGCTTGTAAATAATATAAACGTGATAGCATTTTAGATGGTTTACTTTTACTTCCTCTCACCATCGCTGTCAGCTCTCGCAATTCGTCCCAGGCCTTTTTTATATTGCCTTTATTCTTAATTGAGAAAATACTTTTCAATTTAATTTCAATTGATTTTTCATAGTCTTCAATAGCACCATCTAATTCACAGTAATCTGCAACGTATTTTTCTTTGTAATTCTTTTTTCTTTCATCATAATAACAACCATCTTCACGATACTCCTTTGGTTGTTGCATCTTTCTTAATTCATCTTGTAATTCCACGTACTTTATTGATGAATACTGAATTCTAACATTGTCGAGCAACTTTTGTATTCTTTTAATACTAATCATTTTTACATCGACAGCTTTTCGGTTATTACCTATTGATTCTATTCCCTGCTCAATCAATATTCCTATCACATTGTTTCTATAAACAACTGGACTTCCTGACATTCCTGCAAAGTTTTCTATTCGAATTTTAGGATCAATTACTAACGTCACATCACCATCATTAACTACATTTTCACTCAAATAGTCATTGATAAATATATTAATAGGATATCCCTCATCCCCTTTTACATGAGGATATCCATACGCTATAAGTTTTTCTTCTTGACTAATGTGATCTTCACAACAAAATATACCCAATGGTTCAATTTGAATTTCATTATCCAATCTTAAAACTGATACAGGATAATCTTCTTCATATGATACGATAGATGCCTTTATATTTATTTCATCTTGACCAGGAATATTTTTAAAGGCGAGTTTTATATCCTCTCCATTTTCAATTGCATCCTCAACACAATGTGTCATCGTTAGTGCTAATGTGTTGCTAATTAGAAATGCTGTACCTTGTTCTTTTCCACAGATGAGTAAAGCTACAGCAGATTTTAAATTACCCATTTCAGTTCACCTTCTACAGATATATTTTCTGCCCTTCCCCTAAATAAACAAACTCTATATCATTCATTCCGTAAATCTTCTTTTCAAAGTCTGCAACTTTGTCAATTTTATAATTAAAATATATTCTCTTAACATACTCTGTTCTCTTACATGCAATCTTTGCCAATGTTTCTATATCAGGATGATTATACTTTTCTGAATTTGTTGAAACCAAATATGTATCGGATTCTATACATTCAACAAAATCATCACTAATATTATTTGCAGATCCATGATGTGGTAATTTTACTAACGAATACACCCTGTCTTCTTGTGATAAATACTCTAGAACACCATCAGCTATATTGTCCGCTAAAAACAAGAGCTTTTTATTTCTGTATCTAATTATTACTGAAATAGAAGACCTATTTGTAATAGAATTATCCTCACTCATTGATTCTTTAGAAATTTCTTCAATAGTCATTTCTTCTGTATTATGTTTTGAATAACATATCTTTTCATTATTTCCATTTCCATCTGTTGGCATACAACGACAATAGTATTCAAAAGCGTCATCAAATAACTTATCTTCCGAAAATACAAATGAATATTTTGATTTCTTTAAATCTCTCTTCCATTTCTTACCAAGCTTCTCTAAATCAGAAATATTGGGTTTCAATACTGTTATAAAACATTCTTTTCCAAATTGATAATTTATTCCATTATTCATGACAGCCTGTTTATCAAATTGTTCATTCCAATGATAACCACCTTCAAATATTAACCCAGCAAGTGTTGTTCCCTGCATCGCACTAATCGGATTATTCTTACCTAAATTATAATTAAAGTAAACTTCTCCATTAGCGATAATCTTATTCAATATATTTTTTTCTGATCTACCTAACTTCTGATTTTTCTCAAACTGTAAATGTCTATAACTATTATGCCATATATTTCTAATTCTGATTATTTTAGAATCCATATCTGAGCCATTTTCCTTAAACAGCTCAATTATTCCTCCTATATGATCATTATCAATATGTGTAACAATTAATAAGTCAATTACCTTTCCTTCATTTTTTAACTGAATCAAACGAGTTTTTAAATAATTTCTATATGTCTCTGCAGTTCCACCATCTATAAGTATATGTATATCTTCTTTTTCAATTGTAATTAATATACAGTCCCCCTCATTCGCTGGTAATACTTCTATTTCTATTTCACTTTTCTTATACATATATAAACTTCCTCTAGATAATAATCACATGAAATGTAATATCTAATACTTGCTTGCAAATACTACAATTCATATCATCGCTATTGTTGCTGCAATTTGGTTCATTTTATACTGATGTCTTGACTCTTATCTTCTATAATAAAGTATCAGATTTGCAATTTATAGACATCCCAACTATCCTAAAAAAGAATCCTTAAATTTTCGGAGTACCACTTCTACCTCTTTCCAGATCCAAACATTTTCCCCATCATCCTCAAACACTTTTCCATACGTCTTAGGACCATCAAGTTTCATCTGAGCATAATTATTCTTAAAATTAGCAACATATAATTCAGATTTTGACTTGTCTCCGCAAAGTTTTTCCATCGTGTCGAGAGTCACGCTTCCGAAAGAATCCTCAGCTGTAAAGAATGCTCTTATAATTTTATGATTGTTTTGATTCGGCTTTGCCGACCAAGCCGGAATTCTCTGAATAGCCTTTCCTGTATAATCTCTATCAACAACTGACTTTTTCTTATCAGGGCTATACTCTTCGGATATCTCACCAAAAGTTTTTGCAATATACGACTTCACGCAACTCTCAAGAACAGATTCTTGATTTTCGCCTGACAATTGCAATGCCATCGTAAGCTTTTCGTATACATCAGAATCAATAGTAAAACATATTTCCTTCTGCATTATGGATACCTCCTTTGCTTCCAATACTAGAATACACGGTATTTAGTATTTTGCCAATACTAAATACTAAAGTATATTCAATTGAAATGCCCTGAGGTTTGTCCCAGGGCACGATAAGTATCAATATGTTTAATTTGTATAAGACTTCAACTTATCCTCGACATAAGTTTCAATTGTTCCAATAAGATCTGACATATTAACCTTGCCATTTAATGAGGCAAGTGCTTTCTTGATTTTGTTTTTCTTATTATACGCAGTCTTAACTGGATCTGCCTTAGAACGAATTGTTTCATCTTCAAAAAGAAGCTTCTGGAATAAAGAAGTTACAACAAAATCACACATTTCCTGATTTCGAATCTGTTCTCCAAGCATTCCATATTCCTTCATCAAAATATAGTAATCCAAGCCTGAAAGTGACTTGAAGGCTTCATCAAGAATCTCCTTAGTATCAAAATCCATTTCTGAATCAAACTCTGTGACAAGTCCACTCTGTAACTGTCCAAGCTGCTCCCCCTTCTCTTCCATTTCAGAGGTAGATACAAATCCTTTTTCGAATGCCAAAAGTTCCATCACCAGTTTTTTTGATATATTACGAGCATTCTTCTTTTTATTCTCTGCATTAATCCTTTCGCAAATTTCATCAACAGTAATTTTCTCCTCCTCAATCTGCTTTTCGTTTGCAATTGCAGATCTAACTCTACACACATAATTACGCTGACGGCTTCTGTTTACCCCAATACCCTGATCTTCCGAAACAGAATTTCTGATGACATCACCAATCCTTCCTTTAACGAAACTGGCAAGTGTGTATTCTTCTTCAGAATCTTCCTTATAGTTATTAAATTTACCAAAATCTTTTAACACCATCTCATACACTCTTGAAAGCAAGATATCCTCTACCTAAAAAGTAAGATGTGCCGCTCTGCCTTCACATTCAACAACTCTCACAATAATTGGATTCATAATAGTCATCAAATAATTTTTGAACTCAGTTTGCTCCACATCATCCATTATATCTCTTAGCACTGTACCATCCTCTAAAGGTGTACCATTCATAATTGAATCATAGATTCTAGCTGCTCTTGTTAAATACTTCCTTGTGTTTTCATTTTCCTGCTGTAAAAATTCTTTTCTCATAAATATACGTCCTTTCGCGTTGAAATTTCTTCTCCGCGGGACGCATATAATGAACTACAACTCCACCTACTCCTGTTTGAGCATCACAAGTAGCGGTCGGAGCATATGAACAAACAACTTTTCAATTCATGCTGTCTTTGTTCAATATGCGTCCCGCCGCTTTTCTAATGCGCACTCAAAAAGCTTTGAGAATATTCGATTAAATAGCCTGTCCTCGGTAGGCTTTACCGTTTGAGCTTTTCTGCTCAACAGAGAACACGAAACTCATATCCTCTGGTGAAAAGAAAACAAAAAAAGAGCCAAAACATCTAAAACCTGCTATTTGCAAGTTTCAAATATTTTGACTCTGGCGGTTGGTGTCTCAATTCATGGACCCGGTTGCTCAGTAGTTCAACCTCTGTTATTAATTTTTGACAAATATTCTTGTACCTGCTGTTGCATTTCCTGTTTTGTGACAGATCGATAGTCTCTAACGTTCTGAGCCATATACTCCAACACTTCACCATATTGGTTGACTCTTACATAGAAAATCTTATTTCGTTTTGGAGATTTCAAATCACAAATAGGAACCTCATATGTTCTTTCTGCCATAATTGCCTCCTACTACTTCCTCGTGATGCTTCTAGGAATATCCTTAAGTTTCTTCCAAAAGCTTGAACTGATTTTTTCCTCTGTGAGTTCCAAACCAAGTTGCTTCAAGATATCTAACATTGTTTGGTTTTCTGCCTCGTATTTTTCGTCATTAGGGTAAATCATCCATAATTCTCGCTTCTGGTCGTTCGACAAAATTATTTGAAAAATATTTGTTAATCTTCCAAGCGTAACATAATGACCGGTTTCAAGTGCCTTCTCCTTTGTCAAATTTTCGACCATAGTGGCATCATCAATAAATTCAAAGCAAGTCTCGATAAAATCAGAAGGTAACATTTCATACTTATCAGAATAATTGATTCCGTATCTTTCAACTACCAAAACCAAATTGCCATTGTAAGAATACAAATTAGAAGATAAACCAAAGATTCCTCTCTCTTTTTCACACAGTTTATCCCAATAACTCTCTTTCCTTATTGTTTCCCAGCCACTGTCAGTTCTATAGATGTGAATAATATGACTAGCAGCAACATATGCTTCCGATTCTCTTGTATTATACGAATCAAGAATTCCCAATTTGTATAATACTTTCTCGGTACCTCCCGTTGATGTTCCACAATATCCGCAAAGCAATCCAGAAATCCAATACTCAGTAGAATCCACCATTTTTATTATGAAGGTTGGAGCCTCGATATACATAAGCTGATTTTTTTCATCGCCACCACATACCTCGTAGAAATCATCAATAGCAGCATCTCTGTCATATCTATATATATGAATTGAATCTATTTGTTCTGGATTTAAATCCAATTTTTCAAAGTCTTCTATTGCCTTATGTGTACTAGATCCATAACCAGCCTTAATTTTCCGTTCTTGATCAAAAGCTAAAACATCCGGTTTCCAGAACAAATATCCGCCCTTCATTTGCTTAAAAGGTGTAAGCTTTTCTTCATTTATTAACCTATACAAATATTGTTTGGATACTTTTAGTTTGTCACAGGTTTCTTCATTTGATAGAACATTATTCTGTGCATACACTTTTAATCCTTCATTGCCTTCTAGAATCATCCTATACACCACCTTCTTTATTATCTATATTACACATTATACACCAGGTTTACGATTTGTCAACCATATATATGAATTTTAAATTACAAAACAAAAACCTGGCAAAAATAGCTCTTCCTTCTACTTTTGCCAGGCATTGCTCGTTATAGAAATATCTATACGGCGATTCGCTCAGTGCATATACTTTTATGATGAAAACTAACGGCAATAACAGATTTGCAAATAGGACATTTTATCTTTATAATGCCCTCTGTCATCGGATCTGCATCAAACAATCTCTTGTTTTTGCAGCATGGACAAGCAACATGTACTTCGTCAGTATGCACCATAGTTTCCTTATTAGAACTTTTGATCTCTTGCATGTGATTCACCTCCAAAAAGATAACCATAATCATCTTGTTCGAGAGAAAAGGGATTTGGTGCCACTCTCTGCAATTGTTACTATGACCGTGATCACTCGGTCAATGAAGCAGGTTTTCCGATAGATACCGAGTTAAGTATCCCCTACTGCACAACTCTTTGCTGATCATAAGTTGTTTGTTTTCGAACATGTGTTCTGTTTATAGTATATACCAGCTTATGGCAAAAAGCAAGCAGTTTCCCAAACAATTTTTGTTACAAAAACCGAGGCTCACCAACGCACAACAAATACTCATGTTGTACGATGATACGCCCCGGCTAAGTAGTAGCTGTATTAAACAGCCCTGAGTGCTCGTGTAGCTTCCAATATAAAATTATTGAGCATACTTCTTGGCTCTGGCTTTATATGCCGTCTTGTTATCAAAGTCCCACAGTACAATCCTGCCACAAATGTTGCATACGCTTGAAAGTTTTCCTGTAGCATTATTGTAAACATATGCCTTACTGCGACCACAATACGGACATTCAATTATTCCAGTAGTCTCAAGAGTATTTAAATCAAAAACATAATCCATTCGTATCCCCCGTGTCTTTACTGTGCTTGTCTTCTGAAAAAATCCAATGTTCTAATCCATGCAATATGAAATACCATCTGCATTGCATAAGCGCCTTGTATTCCATTTTGTTTCATACAATTCTGATAAAGCAAATGAAGATTCTGCTTACGATCATCTGTCATGGTCAAACTCAAATTTGTTCTCAGTTTTGAATCATAACGCATGTCCAAAAGATTTTTCATGAATTCACGATACTCCGTTACTAATACAATCTGAGCAACCTCTGCTACTTCAAGCAGATACCTTTTCTTCATCTCCTCCGCTTTTTCTGCAAATTTCTTTTCAAATTCAATCTTTATATCCTCTCGATTCAGCTCATTTGCAATTGCATTTTTGATGTTAAATGCCGGATATAGCACATCAAAGCCAAAACCATTCCAACAAAGCTCCTCAATCGCTTTCTGCAAAGTATTCCATCTCATATCTCTGTATGCCAACGGAATCATACTTGGAATACTGTTGAGAAATTGCTGATATACATTTCCTGCCACGTTATATCTTTGGATAATATCCATAAAGTCTACATCGTCAAACAGATAATTATCCTCCGTTTTCTGCATTCTTGCATCGATTATCTGCTCCAAAACCGCTGAGCAAGTGTATTCCTTTGCGTAAGTATACTCATAATAAAGACTATTGGTCTTATCGCATATATAGTAATTGTTCCCAATAATAGAATTCAGCGTTACACTATCAGACTCTATGTAAATCTGTTTTGTCACATCAATGAATTCCTCAAAGTCTTCCTCTGTAACAACCTCTTTATCTATACCATTATCCGCAAGATAAGTTGACCACACCTCATCCAAACGGCCTGACACAATATACGTCGATCTACTATATCCTTGTGCATTTAATCTCTTAATGATGTCAAGCATATAGTCATCTTTATTGTTCAGTTTGGTGTGGTACAAAATTATATCTGGCTTTCTGCTTTGAACAGACTCCTGAACTCTATAGAAAACAACCTCATTAATTCTAGCAGCATCCTTCTGTCCTTGATTGATACCTACGCTATCAGAAAGAATAATCTCTCTATCCAAGGAAATCTGATCTGATTCAAAATAGAACTCTGCATTTTTCACAATAGGTTCAATAGTATAGAAATCTCCCTTTCGTTGCTTAGTCTTATTACCAAACACATGGCTGAGATACAGTAAAGTTTCTGTTTCTTTTGTTCTTCCGCAATAGCTTATACTTCCTCCTGCAACAGCACTTTGAGAATATTCAGCATTATAAGCTTCCAAATCCTGCATCAATTTTCCATAGACTTCACTTACAATGTCTGAAATGTCAAATTTTGCAACCATCTGATTGATAACATCACTACCTATATCAAACTGCTCATCTTCATAATCTCGAACGAGCTGCTTAATAATGAAATAGCCATCTTCTTTCGCTAATCTGTCAATAGATTTGCTATTACCATAAAAATCCATAAGCACACTCTTAGTTAATTCTTCAATTAAACTCGCTAAAGGCTTATTTACTTTTCTGATTCCTAGACCAAAGGTTTTGTCATAGTTCATTTCTAAACGTTTTTCTACGGCTCCCCTGCATTTCTCGCACAATTCAGATAAATCCAAAATGGTTTTGCAGTTTTCCTTAACTGTAACAATATACTCCTCAACAGCCTCTTGAATCAGTCCTCTAATGCTACTTATAATCTCCTCTTCCGTTTTCAGCTGTGTCACAACCTTAAAATCAAATTCCTCACCCAATTTTACGGATGTGCAATTAATATGGTATATAATGGAACAAGCTGTTGTCTCTCTGAGACTTGTTAGAGCTGGAACGAAGTTCTTTAATGCTTCCTTTGATAACACGGCGCTCAAAATGAATCGTGTTTTTCCTGAACCTGTACATCCAATATTCAGAATCTCCAACGGCTTTTCATCTCTCTTGATTTTGCAATATTCATTATTGTTTTTAAACGCTTCATATTCGTCTGGGTACAAGATTCGTACTGCCAATTCAATAGAAACATTTTGGTATTTCAGAATACCTTCTGGATAGCCACATTTAACTGCATCTGAATTAATCGCATGCATTTTTTCCATATGTTCAAGCTTCAAATCCGAATTCAACAAGTCTTCTACTTCCGAGCTTATCTTTCTTGCAGCCATTACAGTGATGTTCTTCTCATTTCCAATTGTAACCTTGTTCTGCTTACCACCCTTGCTGTAAGACAGTTTGTAGCTTCCGCCATCAAGAATCATATTAATCTTATTTTCCGCCATTTTCAAAATATTCCTCCTATTCTTATTGGTTTTGAGAATAAATCGTTTTATTTATTCCTTAGCTGTATAATAACACCTATCAACTTATGAGTCAACCCTTTTTGAATAATTTTATATTTCTATTCTTTTTTTTATTATATACCTAGTATTTCCATTGACTTTCAAGAATATTTTACTTAATTTATTCTCAATCATAAAAATATATGATGATTCTTGGACTCTTTTAGACACCTGCCGGATTTTAAGAGCCATAATACACAATAACACGTTTTTTGAAATTCCTGGACTCTATCAAAGTACAACAAAATAAGGTATCCAGCAGTAATCTGCGGATACCTTGTTCCCTCTGTAATTAATTAAAACTCCTTTTTCAAAAACCTTTGTAATATCAGTTTTCGTCTGTTTTCATGAATCTAGTTCTAATAATTCTTCATTCATTTTTTGCAAAACCGGATCATCACACAACAGATTCTTACCCCAAAGCGTAAACAACACTAACGCTTCTTCGTATGTTAATCTTAATCCTATTGCCACGTCAAATAACGTTTCTGCTTTGACTGGCTTATCCTTCGTTTCTTTGCTAATACCAGATAATTTGTAGTATACATTCTTCCCAACGCCTGTCCTTCGTTCAAAGGCAGCTCTTTCGAATCGTTCATCTCTCAAATATTTCTGTAGCAAATAATTAAAATACAATTGACCATCAGTTAATACATTTGACTCTCCTATATGGTCCTTATATTTTTTGATCAGCGGTTGCAACTTTCCATACATTTCAATCTGTTGGAAAGTTAACAATTAGTCCGTCCTAATTAATTCAAGATAGGATGGAGACGATAATCTAAACAATAAGTTACATTTGTTGTAAATGGGATTTGAACCTCAATCCCTGTGAGCTCGCTACACAAATGAAACATTCGCCTCACCTCCAAGTAAAAATATCAACTAAAACAATAAGTTGCCATCTCCACCTGATCCCTTTCCTCCTTTTTATACTCACGCAATGTGAGCATATATTTCATAAATGATTTTCTTAATATGTAGGTTTCCTGCAATCCTACAATCCTCCTAATCTTGCAGGGACTCTTCACACATTCACTACTTAATGCGAAGTTCGACTTTACATGAAGCCATGCGTAGTTCGTCCTTAATCTCCTGTACAGACAAATCTGTAATATCCGCACATATTATCACCTTACAGAGGTTCGTCCAGCTTCAACTGAATCACCAGACAGATGTTCCCGCAAAGTAAATGTCACCACTTGCCTGCGTCCAGTAGAACTCCATTGGGCTTGTTCATTGACAATGGTTAACAAGTCCTCTTCCATCTCCATTGTAGTCACATTGTTTTCAGCATTCGGTCATGTGAATGATGCCTTATATTCCGCATATATCGACGGGACAGGTTATCGGAATACGCGCTCCCCATCTCAAGAACATTATATCACTTTTGCAATTAATACCAAAATAAAATCTTTATAATCTGCATCTATAATATAACATATCCTTTTTACCAAAAACATCCATATAAAGTATTGCATCACAATACTTTATATGGATGTCAATTATCAATTCTTTATTTCGTATGTATCTGCAACAGATTTTAAAACACTAAAATTACAGTGATATGGAGCAACAAAACCTGTTGTCATCTGCTTTTCATAGATTTTCTTTGCTTTAGCTTCAATCTGTTCTTTATACTTTTTACAGAAGAAATATTCTTTTATCATAAGGTTTCTTCTCTGTTCATCTTCTACTGTAGTTGCTGGCGTACTCAAATCAGCTAAATGATAAACTCCAGCAATTACCGGAAACATCTTCTTTATTTCTAAAACAGAAAGAATTCTCTTCTTAAAAAATTGGAACTCGTTTTCCGGAATTCCTTTTTGTCTTAGTTTATTTAAATCTGTTTCTTCAACAATAACATCATATGGATCTATTACTGCCGTTCTAGTATCAATTTCTTCATATACACGATAGTTAGTCGCAGTAATATCTCTCCAATTAGCATGCTTGCTTTTTGCTGAGGTCAATGGAATAACATACTCCCTATCATTACAAGTAGTAAGTATTCCCAAATGTGGTTTTTTTGAATAATCAGTGTCTTTTGAATAAAAAATTTCTGAATCTGCATTATGAAGCTCCTCTAAATAATCAGGTTGTATGAATACAAAACGAAAGCTAGTAAATTCCACATTATCTCCTTTGTAAAAAATAAGGAAGCCGCTAGGCTCCCTTATCGTTATTGCCAGCTGTCTTGGTCGCTGATCACCAAACTTTATCGTCTCTCATTTATCGGCTGAGAATCACCAAACTTTATCGTTTCTCTCTTTAAAATGGTGGAGAATCACCAAACATAGCGTACATAATATCAGATATACTGCTTAATGTCAACTTCTTTCTTACGAAGATTATACTATCTCCCGATCAAAAAACTAAGGAACATTTGTTCGTTTTGAGCAAATAATCTATATTATATACATATTCTAGTATGCTCACCTTGTTGCTTATTATTTCGTACTAAATTACATTTTTTTTAACATCTTGTCAAGTCTTTTTACTGCACCTTCAAATAAATCTGTACGCCACCATACACAACTGCCAGATTCACACTCTCCACTTCCTCCGGAGTAACCCATACCGTAAAAGATGTTGCCACCCCATCCGGCTCCGTGATTCTGTTACCGGCATTGTCGTATACCTCGCTCACATAGACATTCTCCGCAAACAATTCCAAAAGTTCTGTATCAGGATTTAGCGCATACACATCCACGATATCTCCTTTTCGAAGAGATCCGTTTACACCACCATCAAAGGATTCTGCCGGAAATGATGTAATCTCATAGCCATTCTTGTACTTATCCATCACAAAATCCTTGTCTGCAATATCATCCTTCATCACCATCTGCGTCTTGGTCATGGCATTTTCAATGTAGAACCCATCCTTGGGCAACTCATCCAAGGATTTAAAGGCACAGGTTGGAATCGCTGTTAAGTCCACAGATATCACTTCAAAATACTTACGCGTCTTCGCTCTTTACAAAGGTATTGGCAGCCACATCCTCACGCATGGCAAGAACCGGCCCCTTTAAGCTTTCTGCCTCAAGTTTATTCTGCATAGCAAGGTACAATGCACATACCACAATGCCTGCAATGATAAGCGGCAATACCACTACCTTACAAACAGAAATGAGCTTATCCTTTACGCTAGTATTTCATCCTTTAATTAACTCGACTTTTTGAC